>Ga0208917_1000099_pt1 | contig 40060 bp, 34 predicted proteins | sample DEB08_DNA_10_FD_185500 | JGI IMG/M metagenome (GOLD analysis project Ga0208917, IMG submission 185500) | Aqueous microbial communities from the Delaware River and Bay under freshwater to marine salinity gradient to study organic matter... | ecosystem: Environmental > Aquatic > Marine > Coastal ...
GTTGATGTAAAACCTCCGGCGGTAGTAGCACTTACGTATAAAGTATCGCCTACGTTAAAAGCGGATGTGTTTAAGGGTGCACCTCCACTACCATATAGATTGCCAAAAGTTACAATTTGGCAGGAGGCTCCGTTTGAAGCATTCGCTACTGCAAATCCAAAGGCAGGCATAGTTGAAGAACTATTTGCTTGCGCTTTTGATACTATAGTATTATCACCCGCCGCACCACTAATGTAAACAACATCACCCTTACTTAAAGCTTCACCAGCTTGAGCAGTAAACCTAATTCCACCATCTATGTCCCCCTTTAGTTCATAGCTAGATTCTGGAAATCCAGACATTGTAATATCGCCTGAAAATGTGGATTCCCCGCCAACGGTTAAGTTTCCGCCAACTGCTAAATCTCCGCTATACTCACCAATTGTAACGGCTCGACCCATATCTACGATATAGTCGACCACGTCGCCTGTTACGAGCGCAGGATCAAATGTAATTGTAGAACCAGAAATTGTGAAAGAGTCGCCAGGCTCCTGGGTTATACCGTTGAGAGATACTATAAGAGCGTTTTGAGAAGAAGGAGTATATGCAGACGAATTTAAGGTAAGACTGTATGCAGCCTGAGCATTTACAGTAGTAATTGCATCAAGTTTTGTAGGGTCTTGTAAACTAGTGGTAGTTGTTACATTTGTAAATGCAGCTATTCGTACTTCGTCATTCGCAGCAAGAGCAGTGCCGAATACTACAGAAGTGCCGTTTGTTGCAGTATAGTCAACTCCGTCATCTTGAAATACTCCGTTGAGAAATACAAGTATAGAGCCCGCGGTGTAAGAAAGAGTAGCAGAATTATTGTCAGAGCCAGAAAAAGTAGTTTGATTGGAAGTTGCAGTATATTCATACTCAATCATTCCAGCTTCTAGATAAGAAACCGAATTTCCACCGACACCGCCAATTTCTACAATAGACTCGGTGCCTCCAACATCTTTTTTGATGTACATTTTGCCATCATAAGTGTTGATTGCAACTTCGCCAAGTGCTAAATTGGATGTAGTAGGTATTGCGCCCGACGTAGCCGAGCGCTTTAGCTTAATCGTCTGTGCCATTTGGCTTCCTCTTTAAAACTGCGTATATACGCGAAGGATTATATTGTTTAGAATGTACCGCCGTCGAGTGTCGTAATCTGAGTCTCAAAGTTGACAGTTGTCAACAGATTCGCGGTAGTCAAAGTATTGCTATTATTCGGATCGGGCTCAAATACCTGCCAAATGTCGGAAGTCTCATTCCAACGCAAGTAAACATTTGTTGCTGTGCCTCGCTCAATTTCAATACCCGCATTTTGTGAAGGAGTGCCCGTTTCATCACGGTTGAGAAGAATAATATTATCCCCAATTTCAACAGTGTTTGAATTAACAGTAGTAGTTGTACCATTTACAGTAAGATCACCCGCGATTGTTACAGCACCATCGTCTGCAATTGTCATTGCAGAAGTGAAAGAATTTACACCTGTACCGCTTGTAGCACCATCAGCAGTTTGGAAAATAATTGAACCGCCCGCACCTGCTCCAGTACCAGCACCCGCTTTAAAGGTAAGATTTGTACCGGCAGCATCTGTGCCCGAACCATCAATACCATGAATAACTTGCATGCCATCAATAGTGGATGTAGTGCCTGTCGTATCGCCTAAAGTAAGTTCTGTGCTTCCAAGGAATGTAGAGTCATTTACAAGTTGAGTATTTGAAATTCCTCCAGTTGCAATGCTAACCGCTCCTGAAGAAACAGAAAAGTCAGCAGAGCTAAAAGATGCAATACCTTTTGTAGATGTAGTAGCATCATCTCCAGTAATTGTTACATCATCACCAGTGTTACTTGTAGTAATACCGGTTCCACCAAGAATCTTTAACTTATCTGTGGCAAGAGCTACAACATTGTCTACCGCGTCGTCAGATTGAATAGTAAGACTTGTAGTAATCGAAGCAGTGCCCGCTGCGGTCAAACGACCTTGCTGGTCGACCGTAAAAGTAGGAATCGCAGTAGAAGAGCCATAACTTCCAGGAGTTACAGCAGTATCGTCAAGATCTACACTAAGTGTTGCTGTAGTTCCTGACTTAGCAATAGTAGTAGTAATACCGGTATCGCCAGTAATATCAAGAAGATCTTGAATATTAATAGTTACATCAGTACCTGAATCGCCTCCGACTGTAAGAGGAGCGGTAGATGCAATTACAATATTACCAGTGGTTCCATCGGGATGCCCGATAAAAAGTTTATCAGAGTTACTTGAGTACGCGAGTTCGCCTGCCGCTAGGCTGGTGCTGGGAGCAGCGGTGGTTGTACTGCGCTTAATTTGAATAGTTTGAGTAGTGGCCATTTAAATGGTCTCCAGCAGCCTTAAAAGGCCCCTCCGTCTAATCGACTATCTGTTTGCGTTGCAAGCAGGGGGTACCAGTCTGTGATACCATTGATTGTCCGGTAAACGTAAAAAATATTATTTAAAGTATCGTACCAAGTATCGCCCTCTTCTACATTTGTAGTTGGGGTGCTACCACCACGAAAACTTTGGTCTGCAAGAACTTTTAGAGCCTCGTCTAAAAATCCTGTAGAAATTGTGTTGTATCCCGTTACAGTCACACTTGAAGCGTCAATTACTCCGGGAACCGCTGTAGGAACTGCTAAGTTATATGCCTGAATTGTAGTAACATCATCAGTAAGATCAATAGATATCTGATCGCCAGTAGCTGTGATAGATGTTACATTTTCTGTAACTTCAATTGTAGTTGGGCCTGCCATTATCGTGTAACTTCCGGATTGATTGTAGCAGTTCCTTGCATAATCCTTTTAACTACTGCATCTGCATTCGTAAAAATTTCTAAATCATACACATACTGCCCAGCCGCTATATCTTTGCTACCCTGCCGAACAGTACCTCCAGAGTCCGTCCAGTTACCGTTTGGAATTTCTACCTTTAACGAGCCTCCTGTAGGATTTGTCTTTGTAACTTTAAAATAACCCACAATCGTAGTTGACTCATGAGTTGAGCGCAGTTGTCCCCGACCGGAGTAATTGGTCAAATCCATTGCGGAACCGTTTTCCTTAATTACCAAGTCAATAGCAAAGTCGGACCCTTGGTCAATGAATAAGTTATAAGTTGCTGCGCTCATTTAAAGTTCTCCTATGATGAAATTATAACAAAGGGGACATTCTATGTCAAGTTTTATTTTTTTGGTGGTTATATAAAATCTGGCCCTGAATACCACTGTACTAATGAATACCTAACACCTTGTGTAACAGGAAAGACTGTATGTAAAAGACTCGAAGCAAATATTATAATAGTTCCTTCTATTTTACTATCAGGATGAATATCTAAATCGTTTTGCCCCCAATAGTCTTTTATATTAAAGTCTCCTCCTTCGTAAGTAAAAGGATTTGATAATTGAACCGTTACTGAAATTTTTCTTTGCAGAGGTAGAGTTACGTCACAATCTCTGTGCCAATTATAAAACTCATTCGATTCATAAACTGTAAACTGCGGTTTTTCTTTATCGGTTATATGAAAATTCCAACCATTTAACATATTTGTTTTAGATACATAATTAAATAATAAGTTATCTACCCAACCGTTTTCTTCGAACCAGCCCACTTTATTTTTACGAATATTTGTATCTATGGTTTTATCAATTCCTGCAGTTTCTAAGTCTAACTCTAAACCTTCTGCTATTATTTTTCTACATATTTCGGAAGAAAACTCTCCTCTCCATAAAGAGAGAGGAGTATCTATTATTTTTTTCATTTTAATCGCCAGTCGTTGATAAGTTTCCTAATTTAACTCGAAGAGTACCACTTTCATATATATTTATTTTTGGACCGCCTGTTCCAGAGAACATAAAAATACCAGTTCCTCCCGCATTTGCATTTGAAATTGCTAACTGGTTTGCATCAATTGCATTTGCTTTTATTTCACTTGCTCCAATGCTTCCATCTACGATTAAATCTCCTGAGATAAATGTAGCAGCAGCAGTCCAACTGCCATTACTTGAAGAAGATTGTGCCACTGTACATCTCCAGCCGTAAGAAGGAGTGGTAGTATTATTTGTAGTAAGAACAACTATGTCTCCTACTACGGCATATCTGCCAATTACTGCCAATACCTGAGCATTCGTAGGGGTAAGTGAACTTGCCGCTGTAGTAGTATTAACATCTACATTGTAAAAAGCAGAACCACTAGGCCCAAGTGGGCCTGTGGGGCCTGCCGGACCCCCTGGACCTACTGGACCTACTGGGCCCTGCGGACCGATAGGACCTGTACCACCCGTTGGACCAATAGGACCTACTGGGCCCTGCGGACCGATAGCACCATCATTTCTTCTAGCATATACTGCAGCGCTTGACCAATCAAGTGTAGCGTTTGTAGTAGTAGGAGTACCCGTAGCTACCGCATAAGATACATATACTACTTCATTATCTGCAGTTATAGTCGGAACCCCTTTTTGCCAGCCACTAGGAGCACTCCAATTACCGTTACTGAAGTTATATGTTCCATCTGCGGGAGGGTTACTCGTTGCAGCTCCCCCATTACTTTTTATCTGGTATACATATTGTTCTACTGCAGAAGTACCTTCTAGAGCGTAGGGAGACCCCCAAGTCCAAGTAGTACCATTAGTGCTAGTACCCTTTACAGCCCATAGTTTTGTAGTACCTGTAGGAGGTGAATCAGACCATGTAACATTGCCTGATGGAGTAGCAGCAGTCCCAGTGGCCGTTGGAGTTCCACTAGTACGTGTAAAATAAATATTAACTCCGGTTCCAGCAGGACCTGTACCACCCGTTGGACCAATAGGACCTACTGGGCCCTGCGGACCGATAGCACCATCAGTGCCTATATAAGAATATAAAGTAGGACCGTCCCAAGAGGATGTTTGAGGAGATTGTCCGTCAGAAGTGAAGGTTCTAGATGCTACATAAATACTTTCACCTGTAGCAGGTGTGGGTATAGTTGTGCTCCAGCCAGACTCTAATCCATTTAATGGGGAAGAATAGGTTTGATCTGTTGCATCATTTCCTGTAGTGAATCCTAAAGTACTGTCATTAATCTTAAAGATTTGTACAAACTTTACTGCTTGAGTACCGCCTCCAGCACCTCCAAAACTAAAAGTACTGCCATCAAATTTCATGAAATTAGAGGAATTACCAATATTTACTTTACCACTACCGTCCATATAAAATCCGGCAGTATTATCCGTATAAGATGTTTTTCCTACAGAGTACACTTTGCCGTCTGCAGCAGGCCCGGACGGCGATCCTACCTGCAATATACTACCAACATTTAATTGATTTGTGGTAGTAGTATTTGCAGCAAGTCTATCGGCTGAAAGAGTCCCAGATACAATAACACTTCCATCAAATAGTTCTGTTACTACACTACTAAAGGAGCCCGCAGTGACAGTACTCGAGGTGTCTGTTCTTGCTCCAGTATATATACGCGTTGCTGCATTTGTTCCATCTGTCATTGTAACACGATCATTTGGAACTATAAAACCGTCCCCGGAATTAGCTATAACAAAAGCCGCTGCTTCAACCGCCGCCGCATTCGTTAAGGTTCCTTTCCAAGCTGCGGCATTAGTTGCAGAGGTTTTTGTAAAATCACCACCACCACGAGTAAGAATAATTTTAGACAGACTTACATCAAATTCTCCCATAATAGCATTTGAATCGCCTAAGTCTAGAACTTGTATAGTAAAACTTGCTGTTTTAACACTGGAAGTGTCTAAAATATCAGAAGTTCCTGTTATGGTAACCGCTCCTGTACTAGAATTTACAGAAGGTACGCAATTAACAGGACTAGAAGTAGTAACAAAATAAGTATTTGCAGCAGTACCAGTCGCAGCAAAAGTATATGCTTGACTTCCTTTTCTTACAACAAATCCACATGAAAAATCATTAGTATCTACAAGGCCATCAGATTGGCCAACAAAAGTATGATTAACATTTGTTGCACTAACAGAGTATGCTGCTTCTCCAACTTCTCCATATGCAGAAAAGAGTATAGGCCCGTTCCAGTCATTTCCACTAATAGCTACAGTAGAACCTGAATCGGGATAGACAACTCTCTTATCTACTCTCCATTCATATAAATTTGTAGAATCTACTCCGGAGGCGTCTTGGCTCCAACCTGACAGCGCTGTTACAGTAATACTATCGTCATCAAAATCGTAAGTAATATCAGGCAGAGTTGTAGGAGCCGTATTTGTTGTTGTATTTTTATAGTACTCTATTATCTTATCGGCAGCAGAAAAACGAGCAACTATTTCAGGAGTGCTCCAATCTTCTCCAGCAGGGTCGCTGCCAGTACCATCAATTGTGACAGTGGATGAGTTACTAATTGCAGCTGCCGCGCTTCTCCAAACATACTTAGCGGTTTTTGAAGGGGCAGGCATATCTGTAGACCAGGAACCCAATCCTGTACCACTACCCGTTGCTGCTATAGCTCCCGAGGAAAAAGTATAATCTATATCTTCAGGAAGAGTGGGAGCAGTTAAAGAATTTGTTCCTTGAAATATTTCTATTGTTGCTGAGTTTAATCCATTCTCTCCATTAAATTGTGCCGCTGTTGTCCACTCATCATTCTCTATATAATCAAAAGTTTCAAATCCAGAGGCTGCGGCAGCAACAACCCATACAACCTGTCCAGCAGTGCCTACAGCTTGTGCTGCTGAAGCACTTGTGTACCATCCTTCATCGTCTCCATCATAAACGGCATCTCCATTAGGATCTGTTCCAGTTGTATCAATTGCTCCGGTTTGAAGATTTACTTTAACTTGAGGAAAAGATGCAGAGGGGCTGGAAGGAGTTGCAGTAGCTGCTGCGCTTTTATATAAATAAACTTGTCCTACCCCGCCTTGGCCAGCTTTTACAAGAGCAAATGTTTGAGATACATCAAGAGTCAAATCAGTTTTTCCAGCTCCTTGAGGCACTGTGATTTCGTATGTAATTGACTCTTGTTCTTCAAAGGGATCGTCTCCTAAAGAACCTATAAAAACATGATCAGCTACAGTTGCTACATAATCTCCTCCCGATTCTTGGGTTTGAGTAAATGCGCCTACCTGTATGCCTTTACCGGTATTCTGATTATAGTCTTCGGTGGTAGAAGTACCAGAAATAGTCCACTCTCCATGATTGGGGTTACTAGCAACATACTTTAAAGCGACCCCACCCTCGAAAACTTTCATTACTCCGCCAGAGTTAACAACTTGATTATTTGCATTATTTACTACTACGCCTTCTGGAGTACAGGCAACTACATGACTATCATTTGTGAAATTCGCGGCAATACCTCCAGCACCTAGTCGAAGAGCTAAAATATTATCTACATCTTTTGCATAAATATCCTCTGTCGCAGGTTCGTTTGTATTGTCTCCCGAGCCCGGCACAGTTGAAGTCCAATTGTCGGGTTTTTCTGCTACGTCTACAACTACAATAAGACTGCCTCCGTCTTCGGAGCCAAAAGGAGTGGTTGTTACTCCATTTGTGGTTGTAGATAACCTATAAGGAACAGGCCAGTCAACAAAGCCTATATCTCCACCGGGGTCAAACCAGTCTGCACCTCCAGTAGTCTTAGGCACAACTACTCCACCTACTTTAAATCTAAATATAGGATCACCAAAACCTGCCCCGGCGGTAGCAGTAATTCTTAGACTGTCGGTTGTAAAAGGAGAAGAAATATAATCAGAAGCTGTTGGGCCTCCTGTCCATATAGGTTGTGTACCGCCTGAACCGTAAACAATATCATAATCTTCTAATTCAAGAAATACAGTGCGACCACCTTCTCCGGCAGCTACATCCCCAACTCGAGGAATTGATATAGAATCTATTGCTTGTTTTGAAGTATCACCGGGGTCTTCTTCTTCTATAACAGATACATGAACTTCTATATTTCCACCGGTTCCCCATGTTATAGGATTAGAACCATCCCATATTTCTTTTTTGTATACTGCTACAGCTCCTCCACTGGGAGTATTGTGAGTTGTATCTGCGGGTTCAAATATAGTATACCCACCATTAGAATCAGTAGGCTCAGTAGTAGGGTCTCCATAAGTTATTTTAAACTGGGGATTATCAAAACCATAAGCAGTTGCAGTAACAGTTATATTATCTGGTGCAAGAACTTGTTCTTGATCTGCATTAAATTGCAAAAATGCAACATTACTATCAACTTGAACTTCCCTTCCTCCGCCTAAATTAGGATCAAAAGTTAAAAAGTTATCAAATTGAAAACTTCCTCTGCCAAGACTATTATTATTTCTTATTCTTCCTACAATTACATCATTACGATAGTCTGGGTTATACTGCGGCTTAAATACTTTGTGGTTATCTACCGATCTGATTGTCATCGGAGCAAGCCGATCAAGATACATTACAGTGGAGGATTCTTTTCTTGCAACTTTTGCGATAAATAGTGGTTGCTGTATAGTTATTGTGGCCCCCACACTTTCATCAATTAAAGCCTCTTTTACAACAATTGTAGTGGATGTTCTCGAAACAATAGTAAATCTTCCTTGATTAATTCCCGAAGAAGATTCTATTTCTATTAAATCACTTATAGCCTCAACAGCGGTATACTGGCTAGGTAACGATATAGTTTTTGTACTTGCAGTAAAAGAAATATTTGTAGCATTAGCAGTAAGTTCTTTTGTAAATAAAATCGGAGTATTACTATCCAACTCGTCGAAATTAGTCCCTGTAACTTTATTTGAATCTTCAGTAATACTAATAGTAGGAGTATTATTAAAATTTTTCCAATGCTTATAAACTCCTGTATTTGAGGGGTTGTCGGCATGAATAACATCATACCAGTAAAAAACACCAAAATCCCTATCTACAGTATTACTTACAGCTAGTAACTCTTCTGTATCATTATTAACAGCTATATAAGAAAATCTTCCATCATCTGAAGAATCTCCAAAATACTCATCAGAGGGTTTTCTTAGAAAATTACAATCTATATTTGCAGAAGAGCCAAAAGTTACTGACTTATTTCGCCTAAATCTACTAGGAGCTATCGTAACACTATTAGAGCCACTAAATTTTAAAATACCTCCTCTATAGTCCTTCCAAGTTGTTAAATCTGTAGGATCTCCACCATTAATACTAGAAGGAAGATATTTATAATCTCCACTGATGTTAGTGACAATATCCCCTGTTTTATAACCATCTTCGTTATTCGGATACCCGCCCAAAGTACCATCAAATTCCCCCCGTAAGTTTCCTCCCGTAGAGGGGCTTTCATTTGTAATAAACGGGTATACAGAAGTAAGACCTTCTGTTTGAATTCCTTTTATTCTATTTACTTTATCTCCAAAAGGGTCATCAACAGTATATTTAAAAGATGTCCAAGGCGATTTCTTCTGAGAAACAGAAATTGCGCGCACTCGGAACATATAAGTACCATCTGGTACGTTTTCTAAAAATAAAGATCGAGTTCTATTATCTGTAAAGAAAGAACTTTGCCTTCCAGGAATAGTATGTAATACTTCGAAACTATCTAAAAACCTATTTGTGGGATCGCCATTATTATCAAATTCTGGGTAATCCCACTCTATAGTTAACTCTTCATTTGGTCGAGTAGCATTTGAATTTTGTAAAATACGAACAGATGTTGGGCTTATAATAGTTTCTGGTTCTGTAGGATAAACATCATCTGGAATGTCTATGATAGAGTCAGGATCATCTACAAATGCGTATTTTTCATTATAATGCTCTACTGCGGAAATACTATAAATATTCTTTTCATCTTGTGCGATTGCAAGAACTTTATAAAGATCGGGAGAGCCTGTTGTTTTTACACCACTAGAAAATTCTTCTAGCATCCATACAGAGCTAACTGAGGGAGCAGTTTCAAAAGTTCCCGATATAGTTATTTCCGCGTTCCCGCTAACAGAGGTGTTAGTAGAGGAAGTTACGGACTTACTTTCAACAAAAGTATCTTTTTTCCAAGAAAGTTCTATTGGCCTATAGGTAGTAGCTCCATCCCTGTAAAAAGCGTTACTTGCTTTTTCTTCTGTATCAATAAATGTTGATTGGTACTCTTCGTCCACCTCATCCCAAATAAAAAGACCTGTAATTATTCTATCGCCTCTAGAGTATGGAGTTCCTCCGCTGCTTACTACTACTCCAGTGTTGCTTAGCTCAAGGCTATCTTCCCCCACATAAAACGCGGCAGGCTCTGTTATAAGAACATTTAAGTTATAAGTATTATTAGCATCTAAAGTTAAAGGTCTATCTACTGTAACGACATGGTTACTACTACCATCAGTAGTTACTCCAGCAACACGGCCACTAAGCATTGACCCATAACGTGAAGCATCTTGTACTTCGATTACATCTCCAGGCTTAAGAAAAAGACCTTCAAAAGAAGTTCTAAATGATACAATTTCACTTTGGCCTTGTGCAGTAAAAAGCTTCCATTTGCCATATCTTCGTGCTTGCCCTTCGGAAGTACAGCCAAAAGCAACAGCATTTTGACTTATAACTCTTCCAGACGAAACAATATCGTTTCTATCCTCAACTATAACATTTGATTGTTCATATCCAATACTCGGGTCGTTCCAAGTTACTACAACTTGATTAACTCTTGTTTTTTGCCCTGTACTTTCGTATACAAAAGCTCCGTCAAGAACATTCGCCTTGGAAAAACTATATACAGGGTCTCCCGGCGCATCTAATACTGTAGATAATTTTCCATCCATCCAATACACAATAGATGAAAAAATAGTTGCCATATCTTTAACAACTTTATATACATCAGTCGCTTTTGCTAGGTACAAGTTTGCTGTAAACCTAGGCTCATATCCCCCCTTTCCGTCAGGAACTAGCTCATCACAATATTTTGAAACTCTATACAGAGAATATATATCTATGTCGGAAAGCTTTATCCATTCTCCCGCCCCAAAACGATCATTTGTAATAAGATCTAAAAAGACCCATACAGGGTTATTTGTATAATATAATTCGTCGCTAAAAGAGCCCGACCAAAAATTGGGGTAAGTAGGAACTGTATAGGCAGTGCCATTAGCGTCTGGCTTATTTTGGGTAGCAGTGCTGTATTCTCTGGGTAAATATCCTTGAGGAACTTTTACTTTCATTCCTCGAATTTCATAACTTCTACTAGGAACAGAAGTAAACTCTTTAGAGTCTAAAAATAGTCCTGCATGAGCGGTATACGGATAAGAAAATTTATCTTTATTTATTCCTACGACATTGGTAATAGAAGAAGTTGAATCGCCTTGATCTGTATCCCAATCTGGGGGTTGGTCTCCTCCTCCTTGCCTTACCCCTCGCCCTTTTGGTCGAGTTAGTCTAAATATTCGAATTTTAAAATCTTCAAAAGGTTTAATTATAGAAAGATCAATGTAGTGTTCAAAAGAAACAGCACTTCTGTCTTTTCCTGAATGTTCAATCTGACCTACAGAAGTTCCATCGGCAGATTCAAAAGCATGCTTGTATTTTTCATACTCGGTGGCTCCCGGGGGCTTTCTTGCAATTTGAATAAGATACTTAGCATAATTATATATATCGTCACCATTATCTTTACGAATGGCTTGTAATGAATTATACCCTATAGAAATTCTAACTTCATCTAAACTTTTAACAACATCTGGATTTACAGAAAAATTGCTTCCCTGAATTTCAAAAGGCTCTGTATTACCTTCACTAGTAATAGTTTGCCCTTCGGGGTAGCCAGTTGTCGAATGTACTTGCACCCCCGTTAAGGTATCATTTGGGTTATTAGTGTTCCATACTGTGTAGTTTATCTGCCTTAAAATAATATTTGTTAAAGTATTTGTGGCTACGGTATAGGAAGTTCCTCCACCAACACCATTTAATTCAGTAATTGGGTCTTGAAATGTATTGCCAGCTCTAAATTGAGCTACAAAATTTTCAGAAGATCCTGGATTTTCTGCATCTAATTCTGAAGCACTTGGAGACCTAGATCCTGTTAGTGTAAAAGAGTAAGTACCTGCTCCTAAAGAAGGGGGATCAACAAGAGTAATGGAAGTAGAGTCTATTTGCGTTATTTCTATAGTTTCTATAACTTGAACTTTATAAGGTATATTATTATTTGCTAACCAATAATTTTGATTATAATTAACTGTAGAAGGAATAAATGTTAAAGTACTTCCAGAAGACCACTTGCCTTCTCCGATTGCAATTATATCATTAGTAGTAGGGTCTGCGAGAGCAATAAATCTATTATCAATTAATTCGGGGGAACTTATTTCGAATCGAAAAACCCCGGTTAGCCCAGTGTTTCCACTATTAATATTTGCATCCAAAGTAATGGCTGTTACACTTCCGTTGGTTATAGTGGCATTATATTTAACATTAGGTACTTCCAAGTTCGTAACATTATACTTTACTTTTACAGTGGGAGCACTCGTGTACCCAGACCCCCCATTTGAAGGCGTTATAGTGGAAGGTAAAGAGCCCGCAGTGGGGTATTGTAAAGGAACAGAAGCTCCTTGATTATAGGTATTGTATTCAATAGAAAAATCAGATGTCCCTGTAATAGAGATATTCCCACTAGTTCCTTCCGCACTTGAGCTCGTTTTACTAATTCCTGCACTTCGTAATACTATAAAATTAGAATTTTTTGGAATCCCTACCATAGTGGAAGGTATAGTTGCAGCGCTAACATCGCCTGCTATATCTACGGAAGAGTCAAAATATATCTTGCCCCCTGCAGGAGTCCAAGGAGCATCCGGATCAATATCTTTTACTCGATTTCCATTAAGAAAAATAGAAGCATCTCCGTACAAAAGTCCATCTATAGGGCCTTCGCACAAAGCATCGTGTATAAAAATATGTTGTTGATTACTTTTTACAGGAGTTACCATTAATATTTTCCTTATCTAAATTCTAAATGAAAATCGAGCATAGTATCGAGGGTCCCCCGGAACGTATCCGTAGCCTCCGTTATAGTAGTAGTTACTATACACATTTTGTTTATTTCTTAACTCAAATCCTATTGGACGGCCTGGAATGCGTAATTCTCCGTATGCAACAGGAACTGGGTCTCCTTCTAAAACCGATTGTTCGCTTCCTTGAAATAAATATGAGTTTTCTCCGGCCGAAGTATCTGGAGAGTCCACAGCTGGGTCAGGAGCCATCATCTGCTGTATTCCTGTAAGTGCTAAGTTTACTGCTACTCCCGCAGCAATTAAACCTGCTGTTGTTAAGCCATAGGAAAACGTTACTCCAGCCGGCCCCACTGCAGTTAAACTAGCAGTAACAAAGTATTCTCTAAGGCCGGGGGTTAACATAATTGCTACAATTGCTACTGCTGCAAGTATTTTTCCTAAACCACTTTTAGAGCCTGCGGGCTGAGGAGATATAAAAATATCCCCTTCCCCCATTTTTAGCAGCATTTCTTCTTCATCATCAAGTCCTTTATCTCCTACTTGGCAGAGAAATCCTATATTTTTTTCGTGACACTCAACAAGATACTCTCGAAGTTCTGGAAAATTACAATTTAAGCATCTCCATACATCTGCTACAGATTCTGCATAAATTGTAAACTCAGAGCCGAATTTTTTTGCTATTGCTCCTTCTAAATATACTTTACGCTCCATATCTATAAACTCCGTCTAAACTTTTTACCCAAAACTCATTTAAAGGTTCTCTACAAGATAATCTATTTTCTGCGTGATGAAAGAAATTATTATCTCCAATATAAACACCACAGTGATCCGGAACATTATGCTTTACTTTAAATATAAGAACATCATTTTTTTGTATTTGTTCTAAAGAGACTTTTATTCCTCCCCATTGTTTTATAATTTCTTCTGAAAAATAATCTAATTCTCTATCCCACCAATTATCTTCAAAAGGTATTCTCGGAGGTATATCAATATTTTGACTCTTTAAGTAATCCCTCATTGCTTCAAAACAGTCTTGTACTCCAAACTTATACTCTCTGCCAATTAACGGATGCATTTTTTCTTCAGGTTCTACAATATTTAGTTCCATACTTGGATAGCTAAAAATCCAATAAGGAATTCCCAGAGCATTACAATTATTTATATCAGAAACACTAGGCTCATTTGAAGTATCTGGGTGACTATGTACAATTGCAAATATATCACACTTTTTAACAATTTTAAAGTAATCATCAGATGAAAGTATAAAATCTTCATCACCCTCTGCAACATTTGTACAAGGAAACCATTGTTTTTTTCCTTTCACAATTCCAATAACTCCACATCCTTCGCGTGGATACTCTTTTTCGAAATGTTCTTGTATTTCTTCAAGCATTATTTAAACTTACGACTTCCTGGAAAGCCTCCAAAAGGAAGAGCAATATCTGTAGCTGTATGAACAGACCCAGTATATTTAGGGTGGAATCGAGTTTTACAAGAATTTACTGTTTTTCCGCAAACATCATTCGCAGGGTCTGAAACATAGTTATCGTCAATATCAAAATTCATTCGAGTATCTACTCGTATTACTAAATTGGTAGTGCCACCAATAATTGAAGTGGGTATAGTTATAGTTTCATTGCTTTCAAAACTATGTCCTGGATTATTTATAACAACTGTGGAAGACCCGCTTGCTACTGTAACTGTTAAAGCCCAGTCGGCTGGAAGAGTGTCTGTGTCTGTACCTGAGTATGTAATATTTGCAGTATTGTGATTTATACCATAAGTTCCATCTGTCGCACCACTTGAATCAGTAGTTACTGATATAGTTCTCATTCCATTATTTTTCCAAGGACATCCAGATTTTACTGACCCCGCTACAGCTCCTTTATAGGCCCAAGGGCAATACTTTCCAATTACATATCGATTTGGAACTTGCAAACCCTGAACATCTAAAGGATTTGCGAGCTCGAAAGATACTAATATATTCGTTTCCGTAGCTACTCTGTCTAAGACAAACTTTTGCGCTGGAAATTCTACAGGACTAGGTGCAGTATTGTATAGATAATGAGTTCCTGAAGTACCACTTTTTGTAGGGTGATTCTGAGCATACCATCTATCGACACTAGGAGTAGCAGTGGTGTCTGTTTCTTTTACAAAGGTATTTTTTAAAAGAGTTTTTCTATAAGTAACTGTAGAACCTAAAACATCTTCATTTTTTATAATTTGTAAATCTTTTAAAATGTCATCAAAGTTTGTTTCATTATCTGCACCATCGCTATTAGTTCTAGTACCAGGATAGGGGTACCCTGATATATTACGAGCTAAAGAAGCTATATTTGCAATATTTAAAGTTGGTCTGGATGCGGCTCCTGTACTATCTATAGAAATACCTTCTATAGAAATAGGGCAGGCTAAGTATTCTGCCCAAATTCTTGTTCCATCGCTTTGCTCATAAGGCATCCATACATTGTACTGGTCTTCCGTGTTTAACCCATCAACTAAATGAATTAACTCTGTTACAGTAGCTCCTTGATTATTCTTATACTTAAGATTTATGTCAAAAAGCTCGATAAAAGCATCGTCTAAAGCTGTTTTTTGTACTGTATCTATTAAATCTGTCATGCGGCAGGCTCATACACTCTTCGTAAAGTTGTCTGAATTGAAATTAAGTCTTCTGTAGGATATACCACATTATAGCCGTCACAGACTACACGAATATCTTCTGCTACATCAGTGGGTGAAGAACTTTCTACATCTTTTGTATTTGTAACTTTTAGTAAAAAATTTGATGCTTTTTTCAAATCAAAAAATGCAGCAATTAAATTACCTTCTGTATAGTATCTATTATTAAAAGTTAATGAAATTTGTTCTTGCTTACTATTTATTCCATTTTCTGCTCTTTGCTCATACCCGTCACCGAAACTAGCTGTTAAAACATTAAAAGCAACTTGTCGAGAAAACCCACGATCTGCAGTAATTACATAATTATCACTACTAGTACGAACAGGAGTTTTAGCACCTAAAAGAGTATTTAACTCGGTATAATCTATTGTAAATTGATAATATTTAGCCATTATGCTGCTCCATACGGACTAAGAATACCCCCAGACCGTTTCTGATTTTGAAGTTCTTTTTGTACAGCCATAGCTATAGCTTTACCCAATCCTGCACCTTGTTGTTGGTTGGCAGAAGTATTTTGCTGCGCATTTCCATTTGAGTCGACAGTTACATTTACTACAACGTTGTTAGTGCTCCCGGATCCTTTAGTCATTTGTACTGGAATTTCTTTTCCATTAGGAAGAGGTACAACTGCTTCTGTACCGTGAAGAATTGCAGGATATCCTGCTTGTCGTCCTTTTGCAATTCCTCCTCCCGCATATGCTTGTACTTTTTCTGCAACCCCGCCGTAACGCATTGAAGGATCTTGCTCAAATATACCGCCGGTTCTTGCAGGAATTCCTAAAAAAGTTCCGAAAGAAGTACCCCCAAGAGCTGCGGTTAATAGTTTTGCAACAAGAAGTTCTGCAATAACCTTTGCAATTGCTTGCAACATACTTTTTGCCATACTTGCAAAAGCTTCTTTTGCAGACATAGTTCCTTGAATAAGTCCGTCAAAAGCACTTTGCATACTTGAGGCTAAAGAGTCACTTACTGCATTTCCTAATTGTCCAATTTCGCTTAGATTTCTATCTGCGATTCGTTTTGCTTCTATAGCTTCTTGAATTGCAAATGCTCGCTTTCTAACATTATCTTGAAAAACTTCTTCGCTGATTTGTCTTTCATTTGCTGAAACTGCCGAATATTCTAATAAAGCTAGTCGAGCTTCTTCTAATTTTAAAGCTGCTTCTGTTGCATTGTTTTCTAAAGTTCCCTGAGTTCTTAAGGCCCCCGGAAGCTGTTCTGTTTGTACTTTTTGTACCTTTAAATTTGCCTGTTTTACATCCAATCGATTTCTTGCATCTATCAGTTTATTTAAAGTTTCTAAAAGTTTGTCCGCTTCTTCTGTATAACCGCCATCTGCTAGCTGCTGTTTTAATTCTTTGATTCCTGCGGCGGTGCTTGTTAATTCATCTTCCCCTAGGGTTCCTGCCATATTTTTAATAGAATTAAGACGTGCTTGTAGTGTATCTCTTGCAGCTACTATATCTCCCCCTCCTAAATCTTGCAATAGTTGGTTTGCTCCATCTTTGATACTTGAAAGCTCTCGAATAAATGAACTTGCACTTTCTTCGCCTTGTTTTGCAAATATTTCTCCTAGTTTTTTCAAGATTTCTGGATTATTAAGAGCTTCTTCGTAAGTTGCAATACCTAAGCTTTCCAAAATAGTTTCTTTTAGCTTAGGGGCTAGCTCCAGAACTCCAAGAATATTTTCTTGAGCCATCTTAATAGTTGCTTCTGCATTCATTTGCTCGTATAAATTTTCAACTTTTTCACGGCCCGTTAAGTTAGGAGCCCTTTTTTGAGCTTCTTGAAGTTGATTTCGTGCATTTAAATAGGCTTCGATTTGCTTTTCTATACTCTGGGTATTTATAAATTGACTTCTCTGCTCTATCGTTTCTAACTTCGCTATTCCTAAATCCTTATTTAATGCTTGTACAATAGCTTGTTGTCTTCTTAAAGCTTCATTTTGTTCATCAATTTTTTTCTTAATTTCTGCCTCTTTTTTATTTTGGGCTTCTCTTTCTGCAAGAGCTTTTCTACTAGTACCTGCGAAAGAGAGAACGGTGTCTGTAGCATTTTTAACATTTGCAGCAAGATCAGATAAGTCTACCGTATCTACTTCAAATTTAAATCTATCTGGTAAAGCTTCTCCAATTCTATTTATTCCTCCAATTACAAAATTAATTATTCCTTCGAATATTTTTATAACTTTAGCTGCAATGGCTTCTACATTCTCTACAAAAGTTAAAGGTGTTTCTGCCAATTTTTGAAATAATTCATATACCGCTTGTATTCCTGCAAGAATAAAAGTTCCTTTCATTGCCAAGGACATGGCTTTATTAATTACGCCGCCAGACACTTTAGCTGCAGTTCCTAACCCTTTAAAAGCATAGGAAGCAAGTGTTACACTTCCTCTAAGAAGCTTTACTCCTCCAGCGGCAGTGATTGCCATTGCCTTTTTAATTTTCTGCCCTGTAGTAAGACTTGTTCGTCCAAGAGTTTTTAACTCTTTTTCTACCGCTTCTATAGAGTCCACCGTAGCTCCGGCAAATGCAGAAGACGCTGTTTCTCCTGTTTCTTGTATTTCTTTTTTAACTCTTGCTAAATCTTTTCTTAACTTACCTAAGGCTTGAGGGGTTACTTCGATTCCTTCTGCAATTTTTTGTAAAGTTGTACTTTTTGCCCCAGTGCTTACAAGAGTTTTTGCAGCATTCCGTGCTTTAGCTGCAGAATCTTTTGCGGCTACAAGCAACTTATCCTCTGCTTCTTTTATTTCTTTAATTATAGGCTCTAGTCCAGTTCCTACAACTTTACCTGTTAAAGCAGCCGTTTTACCCACGAGCCCAATACTAGATCCAGCAAATCCTGCTAAACTTACTAACGAAGCTTTAATTCCATCTTTTAAGCCTGCAATATTTACAAGTATAAGAGTACCAAGAGCAGCAAATGCAACAGCAGCCGCATCTGCATTTTTATTTATAAAATCTGCTAAAGATGTAAATAAAGGTAAGAGTTTTGAAGTAATATTTTGTGCAATTTCTTCAAAAGTTTTTAAAAGTACTTCAAATTGATTTGCTAAAGCTGGGGCCCCTACTGTTTGTTGATTAAGCTGCCTAAGTGCTTCATTATAAACAGCTTGACTTCGTTGAGCTTCTGTTAAAGCTTTTTGATTAACTCCTAAAGATTGAGCGTATCTTCTTGTAGCTGTTTCTAATCTTAGCGTAATTCCTAATTCATCGAGAAGTTCAGGTTCTGCTTTTGAAATACCTCGTACTAAACGATCATAAGTATCCTCATAGCTTCTACCTAGACGAGCGGATAACTTTACAGACCCCTCTGCTAATCTTTCTAGTTGAGAAGAAGAAAACCCTTTTGCAGCTCCGATCGCAGCCGATTGAGCAGCTTCTCTAAAACCTAGCATGCCTTGGGAGGCTTGCTTTAGTCTTTCTGTAATTGTATTTACTGCTTGACCTGTCGTTTGAGCATAAGAAATTTGTGATTGTCTTAAATTCTCTAAATCTGCCGCTCTTTTCAGAAAGTTAAAGGCAGCAGTTAAGGCAAAAATTTGTGCAGCAAAAGCAGCATATGCGGGAACAATGCCTCCCGTAATCCCTTGCGCCATCTTAGAAAAGTTTTTAGCACCAGCAGAAGCAGTACCGGCCAATCCCTTTGCATTTTTTTCGGTATTTATTGCAGATCGGGCGGTATCATCTAGTGCCGCACCTAATTTTTTAGCATCAACAGCAACGCGTTTTGTAGTACCTTTATCGTCTACAATTACATCGATCATTACCTTATTTTTTGCCATTAGCCGCGCACATTATGGGTGTAGTTTTTTCCACCTCCTGCAGATTTAGACTTACGCTCCTCTGCTTTACGTTTTCTCTCTGCTTCTTCTGCTCTATATTTCATAACTACTCCTTCCCACAGTTTCATAATAAAAAATATATCTTTTTTATTACTTATTTTATGTAGTTTAAAAATATATTCACAAGATGACCAATCTTTTCCTAGATAGGTTCCTGACATCCCATCCCACTTATCTGAGAGGAGACTAAATACAAAAAATGCCACTTGAACTTCCTCTGGAAAATCAGAAGAATCGAGCGGCATTTTAGATGGATCAGGTTCTTGACCTAATTGTTCGCAAATTTTTAAGTACTGTTCAACATCTATACTAGAAGATGATTCTTTTACATATCTTTCAAGTAGACGAAGAATTTCCTCTACTTGTTGCTGGTAAAATTTTCGAGATCACCTACTGTTTCTGTTACCCAAGTATCAAAATTATTTGCATTCTTCATAAGAAGTTCTGCATTATCTTTTGTAAAAGGCAGTTCATCATCGGGGTCAAGCTTAGAAACATCAACCAAAAGAAGCTCTTCTAGGTATCGAAATTTTAAACCCTTCCACCCTTTAATTACTGCAGCACAATATTCTACTAAAAACTTTTCATCATCTATTTCTTCTTCAGGCTGTCTTGTTTTTCTGTTAAACTTCGTACTTAAACAACGTTTTCGAAGATTTAAAAGTTCTTCTCGAGCCAAATGGCACAAATTAACTGTAAATCCTTCATACCCAGGAAAGTTAATTGATACTGTTTTACTTGGAGTCATAAGACTCGCGAGAGAGATAGGCTCTTTCTTATCTGTCATAATTGTTCCTTAAAAAAGATTTGTTATTGATTTATACCACATATTATATCGAAGGCCAGGAAAAATGTCAAGAATTATTTTTAACACCTGGAAAGAAAAAACCCGCCGAAGCGGGTTTAAATAAGTATTATGTATTATATTATGGATAGGATTGCTGATTTGCAGAAGCTGTATCACCGAAATAAGTAATTACAAGCTCATCTGCCTTATTAAAGTCATCTGTATAAGCACCAAATCCAGTTTCAACAGAAATAACATCTTCTACTGAGTGAACCGGCACATCAATATGGACTTTCGGCATATTTATATACAAACGAGGAACATCCGCAGCAGCACCACCAATTTGGAAAGTAACTTGGAAATCATTTACAACCTTGTCCAAACCTTGTCCCGCAGTAGTCATATCATTAAATAAATCAACTGAAGAACCTCTATCTGCACCCGCAGTATCAAGAGTCAAATAACAATTAAAGGTGCCTGTTACTGTTCGACCGCCTGTTACACCTTCAATCGGAAGGTTTACGTTACCTAATTCCTCAGGTACCAGATATGTAATGTTATTAGAAACCGTTACATTTCCTCCGGTAAGAGTTAGATAATAATCTCCAGAAGGGAATGCAGTAGTATCTGTAGTATTTACAATACATTGTGTTAAACGGTTTCGAATAAATGCTGCAGTTGAGTCAACTCCTGCATCAATTGCCATAACTCCTGAAGTTGCCGCAGTATAAAGACCTAGTTTAAGGTCGTCTGCGCTATCAAGGATTACATCTCCTGCTGTTCTAGAAGTTGCAAAACTTGTACCAGATTGTACAAATACATCCCCAGCTGACTGCATATCTATAATATTTTTTGCAAAACCTGACCAGTTAATTGTAGCAATACCATCTACATCGAAATCAATTGAAGCTTCATTTATTTGGGCATTTACGAGCTTATATACCATTGGTTTAGTTGTACTTGTTTCCATTACAAAATAAAGATTACAAGTTGCAAGTACAGCTCTGTTTGATTGTCCAAAATTAATTGTATTATTTGCATTTGTAGGCATGGAAACAAGCTCATCAAAATCAGAATTTGCATCTACATTTAGATTTCGATAAAAAGCATTACTACTAGCAGCATCAACTGTAGAAATTGTTACAGTTAGGGTACCTGTACCATCACCTACAAGACTAGCAGGAACTGTAAAAGTCTCAGCAGCGGTATAGTCGGTACCACCACTGACTACTTGGACTGCATTTGCTGTACCCGAAGCATTTACAGAAATTTGAAAAGTTGCACCTGTGCCCAAAGTCCCGCTATAAGTTGTATCTGCGGCGTCCACAAGATAAGTACCTTGAGTACGATCTGTTGCAGTATCAGTTGTAAGAGTTAGTGCATCAATTGATCCTGCTGAAGAAACTGATCCAAACTTATCTGCACCTGCCATAATTCCCCAAAGAACTTCTTCTACTGCATGATGCTCTGTGCCAGTATAAAAAGGGCGTACATATGTACTAAAAGACCATTCTGCCGGAGCAAGAGAGTCCGTAAAAAGTCGACGACCTCGGCGACTAATTCCATCTGCGCCCTGCATTTCTGCAAGGGTAATATCAGAGGTATTAGTAGACTGCGAGAAGCTAAATCCATCTAATACTGGAATTTCCCACAACTTACTATCAAACTCTACATAGAGCTTTGAGTCTCTACTAAAGTATAATTGTTGAGCCATAGTTTATCTCCTATGAACTTTGAAAAGGCTTGGACGTGAACGTTTGTTCGTGCCAGCCGTTTCTAGTATCGAACCTCAATAAGAATTTCTCCAACTCCTAAAGGCTCTAACACACCCTCATCAGTATCAATACTAATAATAGTGATTTGTTGAGTAGTTTGCTCTAAGCCCATTCTATCATAGTAAGCAAATCTACTATTTTTTTCTAAAACTGTTTCCACATCTTCGAGTAGCTCATCAAGAGCATCTACTGCATCTTCTTGATTTACATAACATCGAATTGTAATATTTAGAAATCTATCTTTATAGCCTCCGCCTTGGTATTCCCGAGTTTCGGACCCTGCATTTAAATGAACAGCAGGAAATTCTTCAACTTCATCCCAGAATTTAAGACGAGAGCTGGTTTCAGCAACTGCAGTATGGTATACACCTCTACCGTCTATTTCTGCAATTTTATCTGCTAAAGCTTTGGTAATAGCAGACCGTCGGCTAGTGTATTGTCTACTTATATCTACCGCCACTATAGTCTCCTAGTATAAAATCTTCCTAACGCCATTTCTGCTGCAACTTCCCTGATAGATTTATCAATAAGACTTCTTGGATCTCTGTCAGGGGTTGCCCACGGGGGAGCTCCTCGTCCCATTTCAAATACTTGATAAGGTTCTTTATCATAAGTATAACCAAAGCTAGGAAAGCCTTTTCGTGTTTCTATTACATCTAATACTCTAACACTATTTGCAAATCTTCCACTTCTATTTTCTAGAGTGGGATATTTCATGTTTTTTTCTACAGTTGTTGGCAATTTTCTATTAATCATTGCTATTATCGAAAACATAGATCTTTGAGTATCTTTAGCAGGTTTTCTGCTAAAAGATTTTTTTGCAGCTTTTCTTTTTGCTGCAATAACTGCAGTTCCTGAATTCAACGTATTACTAGGGGCTTTCTTTTTACCCGCAGACTCTGATGTACTTTTTTTAATAGTACTTTTTACATTTTTATTTTTTAAAGCAACTTTAACAATAGGAAGTGCTATTACTGCCTCTATTTGCTCTTTTAAACTTTTAGATCCTTGCATATTTACAAGAGCATCCGCAGATATTGTTTCAGTAAAAAATTTTCTTACAATTTCTAGTATTAATTTTTCTTCCCTAGCATCTATTCCTCTATTTGTATAAAAATCTTGAAAAGTAATTATTGGAATATATTCTGCTTTTAAATCTCCTTTTGGAGTTACTAAAGACTCATATTCGACTAATACTTCTTTTATTATTTCTATATTTTTTAAGCTAATTCCATATTCTGTGAATTGATTAATTAAATAATCGTCAAGACCCGGGGCTGCAGCTAAATCTATACCTTTAGAAGAAGCCAAAGAAGCTGCAGAAGCTATTTGCAAAGAAGAAACTGCAGTACCTCCTGCGGCTCCATGTCCTCTATCTATTTTTGCTTTTACTCTCGCTCTTAGTGATTTACTTTTATCTTTAAGAACAAAATCTACTATTTCTTTTTTAATCGCTCCAGTAGTAGAAAAACTAGAGATGATAAAACTTTTTCCCTCGACTATATCTTTTGCAACATTGGGTAAAACTTCTTGAATATGAGCAAATTCTAAAGTTTGAGTGACATCTTTATATTTTCTAGAACGAACAAAATTTGACTGGTATCGTTTTGCAATATTTCTGGCTTTATCTATATCACTTTTTGTAATTTTAACATTCTTTATTTGTTTACTTCCCTTACCTCTTTCAATAAATTGGTCTAAAGTTTCATTTATAAAATTTAAGTCATAAAGCTGAAGTATTTGAGGTCTTTTACTTTGGGCATCTTTTCTTACTTCTTTATTGTACTCTGCGGATAACTTTTTAAGAAGCTGATTCGATATTCTTTTAGATACAGTTGCCTTGCTCACTAAAAATTCTTGTACAAATCAAGTACGCGTTTAATATGGTCAGGAAATGCCACATTATTACGCTGACTTGAACTTGCTTGATTCTGAATACTAGCGCCAGCAATAGACCGTCGTTCTTTGTGTTCATCTTTCAAGTAGTATGTAATCAAATCAAAAACTGCTAAACGAAGATCATCTGGTAAAACAGAATATCCTGCTGTATAAGTTACTCGAACTGCTCCTGGGCCACGAGCCCAGTTCTTATATGTCCCATTTGTTGTACGAATTACACTATCCGTAACACTATCTAAATAGTACTCAAAAGCTCCTGTAGTTAGTGTAGAATAAGAACTTCCATACGAAGAACGTTCTTCTACAGATACAATCGTATTTACAGGACTCTCAGTTAATTGAACAATATGAGTATCCCAGTCTACACTAATTGTATCCACTTTATTAGTACTATAATAGTCTACAAAGCTATTTGCACAATAAGTTTTTACTAATTGACTCACAGAAGGAATAATATAATTGAGCTGCTCGTCGTTTTTGGGGGTGTTAATCCCTTCGGCAGCTTTATATTGTACTAAGGTTACTAAATCAGTCATAAGTCAATTAATAAAAACTTGGGGAGGAAACCCTCCCCAGTTTATAAAAAGCGTTTCTATTAAGCTGCGAAATCAATCTTAACAGAAGGCTCGTTACCTGCACCATCACCAGGCAGAATTTCTTCGAAGCCAAGTGACTGAGAAGCTACGATTACACGACGCTGGTTCATGACTTCGTAGTCTTGCTCAACTGATACACCTCGGAGTCGAGGAGTAACGTAGTTACGGGTATTAACTGCGAAAGCAGCCGGAGCGCCTGCAGCCTCTGACGGGAACTCTTCAGATACAACTACGGGAGTACCGTAAACTGCACCGATAGTGCCCACTACTCGTGCTGCCAAATCAGAACCAACTTCATCCAGAGTCTGGAAGTTAGCATCATTCAACAGGTCAAAGTAGCTATTCTGGCTAACAACGAAAGCCATATCAGCAGGGTTCAGACCATACTTACCCATGTCTTCGCGAGCTGCCAGCAGAACGCCTGAAGTCAGTCGAGTTGCAGAACCGATTGACAGCGTAGTGCTGTGCGCAGCTGCATAGTTGTCGAGACCAGAGATAGTACCGTTACCATTTAGGATAACGTCTTCTACTGCACGACCATGAGCACGAGCTACTGATTCGATCAGCATAGGCATCAAGTTGATGAGTACCTGCTCGTCTACGTCATTGTCCATAAAGGTGCTAGAAACCAGACGATAAGCATTAAGTACTACTTGCTTAGCGTTATACTGGTTAGCAGTTACTTGAGGACGGTTTTCCAAGTTGCCGCTGGTAGCTGCGGTTGCCCAAGCAGCTTTGCCTGCGTCAGTTTGGATCGGCAGTACAGTTGCACCACCATTGACAGGAATCTCACGGAACAGTCGAGCTACTTTCAGCTCATGCATGATTTCCTTTTCGATCAGAGAAGAAACTTCCTGGTCGATGTCAGCGGCGTTAGCAGCGTAGTTTACGCCAGCCTTCTGCTGCAGGTCCTGAGCAAAATCAGTGTTCCAACCCTTACGAGTCATTACACCCAGCATATGAGCGGTCAAAAAGTCACGACCCCACTTACTGATGTCAGACTTTTCAGCGCGGTCAGCGAATACACGCTTTGAATCACGCATCTTAGCGATTTCTTCTGACTTCTCTTCGAGCTCACGCTTATACTTGGCAAGAGTCTCTTCCATATCAGCATTACGCTTGTTCAGATCTGCTTGCACATCAGCCAACAAACGGTCAGCACCTGACTCGATGCCTGTCTTAATAGCTGTCTTAACTTCTTCTTCTTGCTGAGCTTTAGCTTCGGCATCTGCCTGAGCTTTTTCAGCAGCTTCTTTGGCAGCCTTTTCTTCGGCAGCCTTTGACTCAGCTTGCTTCATTGCGATCTTAGCAGCAGTCTCCTCTGCTACTTTCTTCGCAAAAGCTTCCAAGTCGATTTCGGGAGTTTTTACTTCTTCCGACATTTTGATCTCCTCTCTCGCGGATTTTTCCGCTTCGTCCGGTGTGTCACTAGCTAACGATGATTTTTCGTCCTTAGCCAGAGACTGACCGGCTAGATCTACACGATTGGTGAAAGTTTTCTTGAACTCATTATACTCTTCCATAGAGTCAAATGACTTCGCCAGAGAAAAAGTTGCTGCTTGATTGCAAGGTACCGATACAACCGATACTTCAAACAACTCAGCATCCTTAATCTTTAAACCGTCAGTTTCCGCTAGGTAATCAGCATCCTTGACTCGGAAACCAACAGAAAAAGCTCCAAGAATGCCTTCTTTTACTAACTGTGCCACAGAATCTGGCGCAGATTTAGAAATTTTTGCCTTTAGTTCAAGTCCATTATCAGTGACTTTAAGTCCTGTGGCTCTACCAATAGGCTTATTATAATCATGATTGAAAAGAATAATAGGGTTCTTTTCAAAATTGCGAAGTCCACCTTTTGTCCAAGCTTCTGCCATAATAACATCATTTGCACGATCCTCATCATGTGTACTTGCCATACCGCAGATATGAACGCTTCCATCGTCCTCATCTAGTGCTTTAAAGGTGGAGGTAAGATTAAAAATCTTTTCCATCAGTCTTCACTCTTAGTGTCTGCCGGAGCAGCCTTGCTCAAAGCTTCAAGTGGGTCCTTTTTAGGGGCCGCCTTAGGCTTTGGGTCAGTTTTTGGCTTCGGAGCTTGCTTGGGAGCATTAATCTGCTTCCAAGCATCAGGCATTTCATTTTCAAGAATGCCTACCATTCGAGGCCAGTTACCAAAAAGATTAAAAATAAGTCCGATTCTAACTGGAACATTTGAATCTTTTTCCCATTCATGTCTAGTCATTACATGACCTACTTCAAGCATATGCATTGCAATATCTTGCAACACTGCCATTCGAGCCCGTGCTCTAGCCATTATCTTCTCCTTCTTCTGTGGGCCTACCACCTTCATCTGGATTTACCGCACTTCCTGCAATATTTGCAGGTACTCGCAGATCGTCGAATCCTTCAATGGGGGCAAAATTAATTGCTTCTCTTGCTTCATTTGGGGTAATAATTCCTGTATTCACTAGAGCAGAGTAGTACTGTGCTTGGTCTCTTAACTCCGGCTGTAGCGCAGGAATATTGGTGGCATCTTCGATAATTTCAAACCCAAAAAACCTTTCTAAAGCAAAATTTAGTTTTCTTACTATTGGAAGAATTGTCTCCAAGTAGTAAAGTCTCATATTTGGTCGAAGGTTCGCATTGTTTCCAGAATCTAAAAGAATCGGCGGAATACCCAGCGACTTCAAAATAATTTTTTCGTTTTCTGTAATTGCGGATTGAAAGTCAAGCTCTTTAAAGTTGACATTTGAAATACTATCCACTTCAATTCCGCCGTCGAGAATAAGAGGTCTACGACCCCCTGCATCTGGTCGATACCGTGCAGTCCAAGACTGAATCATTCGCTCTTTAATTTTCTCTGAAAGAGTATTTGGTGATTTGAGTACAAGACCTGGAACTGCTCCGTTCTTAAAAAAGTTATCCTGAAACTCTCGCATATTTTTCATAAGAACCATAGTACGAAGTGCAGGCTTTAATCTTGATACTCCTCGATAGATTGAGTAAAAAGAATTTTCTTTTACATGAATAATCTCATTCGGAGAGTAATTAATTGTTTCATTATAAGTAAACTTCTCAATATAAGTAGTTTCACTTGCATGAATGTGCATTTTACTTGCTGGGAGATGATAGAGATGTACTCCATCAAAATAAATAAAAATATTTCCATCAAGTAAGTAATCAGTAATTAAATTACGTCGAAAGGTGCTAATATCTTGAAAAAGATTCGGTTCTTTATTCAATAAAAGATTAACACGCGATCTTTTAATATTCTTGACAACACTTGTTATATTTAGTTGTCCACCGACTTTTGCGTCAATTTCTGCACAGTCGTCAACAATCATGTTAACGCCGCGATTTACAATCTCTAAGTCTTCGTAAGCTCGCTCATAGTTAACGTGCTTTTCACGAGGAGCTTCAATCTTATGGTCAAAGTATGGCTGTGCGGGATTTAATTTCTCCTCTACACTTTCATCTTTCCAGAAGTTATACCAAGCCATGCTTTCCTCTTTGAATCTCTACCCAACGTTTTTGTTTAGGCGCTGAATGTAGTGTTGGGTTTCGCCCGTAAATAGAATGTAATTTTAAGTGGTGCGCATGGCATATGGTGACAGTTTCTTCGTACAGTTCTTCAATATGCTCATTTATAAACTCATCCCGAAAGTTCCGAATGTCCTCCATAAAGTAGCCTTTCTCTTTGACCCACTTTTGAAGTAACGGACTCAAGCTGTAATAGTGATGAAAGTCGAGTTCGGCATCAGTTCCACAGATATAGCACTCTGTTCCTTTTTCATATCTTGCTTTTGCCTTATCCCGAATATACTTTACGGGATCTCGTTTTAGCTCTGTCATCTTTAAATCTACTACTTTTTATTAACGAAATTATATCGTGAGGGAACTAAATTGTCAACTACTATTTTTCTGTGGTCCCTTCAGAAACCAGTAGAAGACGTCTCAAATGAATACATTGCATATCGTAACGCATCCGCCATATGTGACGCCATGTTATGTTTTGGTTTTTCTCGTGCCAAATTCGGATTGGGGTCCCACTGATATTGATCGAGTGCTGCTAAACTTTCCTTACATCTTTGGTCTACGAGAAGATTATTATTGTCAACAATAGCAGCCACATGAGCGATGCCGTCCAGAACAGACTTTTTGGCATTAATGGTGGATATATCATAATTTTGAGCAAAGTCAAACCGAGTTTGCTGAGCTGCCGAATCAATGTAGATATAATCAATATTCCACTTTTCCACAAGTCTGCGAATTTCTGCGGCATGCTGTTCTGTAGTTTTTTCTGCATCTAAATATTCATCCAGTAAATAATATTTTTCCGAATCCCAGTCATATCCTATGACGCAAAAAGCGGTGGGATCGCGATACCCCACATCAAGGCCTGAAAATATATCCATTTTCGAGGTGTCGAGTTCTTCCAGATTTTCAATGCATTCTTCGTGATTAAAGTTCCAAATTTGTCCTTCGTAGGTATTGAAATCTGCTTCGTATTCCTGACGAAACTCGGCTTCGGACATACTTTTTCGAGCTTCCGAGATATCAGTTTCAGACATGCGCGGATTATCCTTATAAGTTGCTCGTATCGAAGCCCATTCTGGAAATTCATCTGTAAACCCTCTGTTAAAAAACTCTGCAAACCAGTTATTTTTTCCTCGTGGAGTCGAAATAAACAGTGCTTTTGAGTTATCCTTGTCCAGAGTAGGACGTAATGCGACATTAAAAGCTTCTTTTCCGTCTGCCAAAGCTGCTTCGTCAAAAATAATGAGGTCATATGAACGACCTACACAGGAATCGACCTGATTAATAGACCCCATTCTTATTGTAGACCCATTAGTCAACTCAATTACTTTATCTTTTGCGTTATCTTTTGCAACTTCTAAGTCAAAGTGCTTAATAAGTTGTCGTTGTAAGTCGAAAGAAATCTGAGACAAGGCGTAGTTTGGTGACATTATTAGAATATGTGAACCAGGGACTAACGATACTAATTGTCCAATTATATTTGCGATATATGTCTTGCCTTGACGCCGCGATATTGCTGCAGTGACAAAGCGATACTTGTTATTATTTATCGCATTTATGATCGCCATTTGAGACGGAAGAGGTGTTACGCCGAGCAAATCCAGGTATGGATCTACTGGAAGTTTGAGAAACCTCGTCTCAGATTGAAAATCGACAATATGCTGGGAGACCAAGTCTCTCCTACTAATTTCTACAGCCATAATTATTTTTCTTTTGCTTTTCCTATATTCAGTGCGAGTACATCAATTACTTTATAAAACTTTGCCCACAACTTATCATCTACGGGTGTGGGGGTAGTCGCTGCGATTGCAGAACAAACACAGCAAATTACGGGAAGCGCGTATAACACTTCAAATACTGTTAAAATAAAACTTATCATTTCTTACCACTCCAGGCTTGAGCACCGAAAAAGGCTGCTACTAACCCCGCTACGGCTACAAAGTATGTGGGAGCCATATCTCCAAGAATATTTGCTGCTTTATCTAACTCAATAAAATCAGTTACAACAACCATTCCAGGGTACATCAACATTCCAAACAGAGCAAACCAAGTCATGTTTCTCTGAGCATCTCGCATTGCATCTGCATCTTCAAGCTCTTTTCGCTTGAACTCCATATACATTGCTTTTTCTTCTGCATCTACTTTGCCGTCGCCATTTGTATCTGCTGGATGAAAGCCTGCTTTTTCTTCGTCAGTCATTACCACTTCACCTTATCTGCCCAGTATGCTGCGGACATCTTGCCCTTTGCAATATTCTTTGCATGACGAGCTTTAAAGGAACGACGACGAGCAGCATATGCTTTGCTTTCGCCTTTTTTCTTTGGAGAGCCACTTACTCCCTGCTGCCCAAAGCGAATTGTTTTAACTTTTGTTCCAACTTTTGCCACAACAATGTGCGATTTTTTCGGGTGTCCGGGAGTTCGTTTTGGTTTATTAAACCCCGCTACTTTTGCACGTTTCAAAGCTGGATGCTTCTTTTTACCTCTTCTTTTTACGGCCACGTTTCTTTCCATATCCAGAAGCATAAATTGCTCTGGCTTGCTTCAAAGCAGCTTTACGAGTTTTATAAGTCTTTCCAGACTTACCCCAGCGATACCCTCCTTTAACCTTTTTTACGGGCACGCTTCATTCTCCTCTTCGACTTTGTAAAAGTTTTTACCATAGTCGGCTTGCCTCCTGGGTTACCTGCTTTTCTCTTTCTTGAGATAGCAGACTTTCTTTGCGCTGCTGTCATACGAGCAGCTTTTGAAGCAGGAACGCATTTAGGGTACTTCTTACTCGAAGCTTTCTTACGGCCACAGGGCATATATCCTCCACCCTTTTTTGGACGAGAAATATCTACCCATTTTTCTTTAAACCACTTGGTGAGTCCTCCTTTCGGTTTCGCCATAGTTATGCTGTATACTCAACCGTATGAACGGCTGTGCTTGTTTTTAAATGCCCGCTACGATCATATACTGTTACATCATAGATATGGGCTAAAACTTTTTTAGTTCCCGGAACTATACCATCAAATACTTGATAAACAATATCTCGATTGGTATAAGTTGTAGGAACCGTATAATGAACTGGAGAAACCTCCATTAGTCCTTTATAAGCATTGGACGTCCGAACTTTTCCCATGCCCAGTAACCCGCTGCACCTACTATAACTCCAAATATGAATTCCATTATTTTCCCCTTCGCTTTTTTCCGCGCTTCTTGGCTGCCTTTGAAGGACGCCCCCGCTTTTTACCATAAGTTCCTTTTCCGTACGGCATTATTTACTCCCCATGCGGTATTTACCGCCTCGTGCCTTGTAAGTTTTTACAAGCCACCCGTTTGCATAAGCAGAAGGATAAACTTTAAACCTTCGCTTTGCTTCAGCCTTTACGTTTGCGTAAAGTCTTTTGTTTGTAGGTACTGGCTTTTTCTTTTTTGCCGTCCTTCTACGCTTACGGGGCGGCATTCCAAGGAGTTCCGCTACCTGTAGTAGGCGTAGCCATTTCTGCTAGTTGCGAATCAAGACCGGCCTCAATATTTGCAATCTGTTCTGCTCCAAGGGCTGCTTGAGCCCACCCTACAGCAGTTTCCGCTGTAATGTCTGCCCACTCTACGAAAGTTTCACCGGGAGCTTCCAAGCCTACTGTTCCATATGATCCTGCAGTATGCTCCCCAGAAGTTTTTGAAACTCTCCAGTGAATAACACTCACTACATTTGTGTGTCCGTCTTGTGACACGTTATAATCCATAGACGCAATTGTCCAATCCATTTATTTTCTCCTTATCCGTGGGTACTAATAGCAGTATTTAGAGGGCTAAGGTCCTCTGTTGTCCAGTAGTCTTTGGCAACCATGATTTTCAGATGCTCGACGTTGCGTGATACGCAATCAGTCCAATCTTCGTCAGAAATCTCTGCTGGCTTTCCAGCATTTAATAAATTTACAGAATCCATTGCCGCGCTGTAATGCTTAGCAATTTGTTCTGGTGTTTGTTCTTCCATTTTAGTCTCCTTGTAATTGTGCTTCTAAAGCGTCTACCTTGGCGGACAATTCTTTTACGGCATTTACTAAATACCAAGTTAAATTATCTGCATTTACGTTGTAACATCCTGTTGTTTCTTGAGTTACCATATCAGGTAAAACTTCCATAATTTCTTGAGCTATTACACCTATCTGTGTGCCCGACTTATCAATCGCACATGAACCATCAAGCTCTTCAACCTCATCGGCTGTGCGATATTCAAAGTTACACACGCGCAGTTGATTAATTTTATTAAGGCCGTCATTGTTATCTTGAATGTTCTTTTTGATTCGACGATCAGACGTAGTAGCCCAAGTGCTACTGTTTGCGCCGTTGTAAATATTTCCTGCTCCGCCTGCTGAAATAAATCCTGTTGAGTTGCCTTTGCCAACAGCGGTGGTATTAGTCGAACAAACCACTAACTCATAGAAAGAAGATGTGCTAGACTGGGTGGCCCCTTTGCCTAAATAGGTGTTGTAGCTTCCATTTAGCAACCCGACTCCAGCATTAACTCCAAGAGCCGTATTTTGTGTACCAGTCGTGAGGATTTCTAACGCTTGAAAACCTACCGCTGTGTTGTTATCGCCGGTGGTGTTGCTATAAAGAGCATTTCTACCTAAAGCCGTTCCTTGACTTGCGGTAGTGTTAGCTTGAAGCGCGCCAATGCCAACAGCAGTAAGGTGGTTTCCTGTTGTATTCCAAGTCAAAGCGGCATAAGCACTTCCAGTAGTGTACCCCCCAACCGCGACATTAAATGAGCCAGTTGTATTCTGGTATAGCGCCTGTGCGCCAACCGCTGTGACATGGCCGGTAGTAGTAAGCAAAGCGGATTGCCATCCGATAGCCGTGTTGTACGAAGCGGTGTTAGCGGTCAATGCTGAAGCGCCCACAGCAGTGTTGTTAGATGCAGTCGTATTTGCATCTAAGGCATACGCACCTACAGCAACATTATATTGACCTGTAGTAACCTCTAGTCCCGCCGAATGGCCTAATGCCGTGTTGTATGCCCCAGTTGTCATTTTGTATAAAGTCGACATGCCTACTGCGGTGTTTGCCACACCACTGCCACCAAGATACATTGCGGCATATCCGACAGCAGTGTTACTGTCACCAGTTGCACTTCTACCTGCGTAATTTCCTAAATAAGTGGTGTAGTTGGCTGTAGTAGCAAACCTCGCAGATTGATAACCCATAGAAGTATTATGGCTACCAGTTGTGAGCGAATAGCCTGACTCAATACCTAAATTTGTATTAACAGAACCTGTCGTAAGCGAATAACCAGAATCATTACCCACAGCAGTGTTGTTGTTTGCAGTAGTCAATCCTCCGTGAGCATTGCGACCAACAGCCGTGTTATACGATCCGGTAGTTACAGAGCTTAAAGCGTATGCGCCTACCGCCGTTGAATAACTGCCTGTTGTTGCGGCGTCCATTGCAAACGTGCCAACAACAGTGTTTTCACTTGCCGCTGTTGCTGTTAATAACGCTCTGTGGCCTACCGCAGTATTAGAGTGAGAAGTCACACTCTGAGCCGACTGATACCCTACAGCTACGTTGTAGTAACTTGTAGCGTACCTTTGCGACAATCCTCCAACAGCTACGTTTCCTGATGTGCCTTGAGTAGTTAAATCTCTGAGAGCTTCGTAACCAATAGCTACGTTGTAGTTGTCATTAGTTAGGCTAAGTGCCGCGTTATAGCCTACAGCAGTGTTGTAAAAGCCTTGCTGACAGGTAGCTAAACTAGCGTAACCTGTGGCAGTGTTGTAACCGCCCGTTGTGTTGTTTCTTAGTGCGCCGTATCCAAAGGCTGAGTTTCTAACTCCGGTTGTGTTGTCTTCTAACGCAAACGTGCCAACCGCTGTAAGGTAATTACCCGTTGTATTGCTAAGTAAAGAGTCACGCCCTACAGCAGTATTAAATGAGGCTGTAGTATTTGCAAAAAGAGCGCCATCCCCTAGAGCAGTGTTATTAGCACCAGTTGTATTGAAATAAAGTGATTGACGGCCTACAGCAATATTTTGAGCGCCTGTGGTATTGTTGTAAGCGGCCTGATACCCAACAGCCGTGTTGTTGTTGGCGGTGGTGTTATTTCCTAAAGCATCGCGCCCCAAAGCAGTATTAAATGAGCCTGTCGTGTTATCTTCTAATGCCGCCTGACCTACGCCAGTATTACTAGCGCCAGTGGTATTTGCATAAAGAGCAACTTGCCCAACTGCTGTATTGGGAGTCCCTGTAGTATTGTTATAAAGCGACAGATAACCCACGGCTGTGTTGTTGGAAGCTGTGGTATTGTACGCTAGAGCATAAGTACCAAGTGCCGTGTTATTTGCTCCGGTACTGTTTGTATATCCAGCTTGATAACCCATGGCGACGTTGTTGGCGGCGGTGGTGTTGCTCGCGAGAGCGGCAGAGCCTATCGCAGTGTTGTTGTTGGTGGTGTTATTTTGTAGTGCGTTGCTACCAATCGCCGTGTTATTGCTTCCAGTTGTATTTACATTGAGAGCAACAACCCCCATCGCTACGTTGTACCCGCCTGTAGTATTGGCATCCAAAGCGCCTCTACCAACCGCAATATTTCTTGTTCCAGTGGTATTGCCATATAAAGCTCTATAACCAAAAGCTGAGTTGAATGTGCCGGTGGTGTTGCTATAAAGAGCGTGGTAGCCAAAGGCTTCTATTGATGTTCCGGTAGTGTTTGTAAACGCCGCTTGATAACCAACAGCAGTGTTCTCAGAGGCAGTGGTGTTGGATACTAAAGACTGAACTCCAACTCCTACGTTATTGCTACCGCTAGTTACATTAAACAGCGCAGACGTTCCAATCGCTATGTTGTTTATTCCAGAAGTTACCGCGGTTGTTGATCCTATGGCCTGGTTGCCAATAGCCGTATTATTATCGGCTGTTACGTTATATCCTGCTCTATAACCAACGCCAGTAATCCCTGAGGCCGTTGAATTGCTATATACGGCAGTGGCTCCAACGGCAACATTTGCCCCTCCTGTGGTGTTTAAAACAAGTGCTTCTTTGCCAAAGGCGGCATTTAAATTGCCGGTGGTATTAAGAGCCATCGCGGTATAACCAACCGCCGTGTTATTTGCTCCCGACTCGTTTTCGCCTAAAGCGCTGTTGCCGATTGCGGTATTGTACCCGCCCGTTAATGAGCCATCATCAAGCGCGGCATCCCCCAAAGCAGTATTGCCTGTTCCCGTAGGAAACCCGCCATCCAGCTTAATCGTGCCCCCATCAACAGACACATTACCTGCTACGGTTAGCCCATCAGTTACAGCAGTACCAGTGACATCAATGCCTGTGGAGGTGGTGGCTAGTTTCGCGGCGTTGTCGTAATAAAGAGTTACTGCACCATCAATGGCAAAGTTTGCAAGAGTTTCTGTGGCTCCTTTTTGAAAATTAAACCCTGATCCATTTGTAATAAACTTTAAGTCGCCTGTTCCAGCGTCTTCAATTTTGCTATGCGTACCATCATGGTAAATCTGTAGATCAGAGCCAGCACCAAAGATAGCTTTGTCATAATCCGCAAATAATATATCACTACCGTTTGACGCTAAATCACCACCCAGCTGAGGTGTTATGTCCTCTACAATATTCTGTAGTGCGGAGTCTGCTGTAGTTCCTTGTGCGGCAGTAGCATAATCCGAAGAACTAAACGCTTTTACTTGCGCTAGATTTGTAACTTCAGAGTCCATTAACGCACCCGCAGCAGTTACATTTGTAGTATCTGTCACATCAGCACTTGCTTCTATTCCATCGAGCTTAGTGCCGTCTGTAGCAAGATCACGACCGTCTACAGTTCCGGTAACAGAAATATTGCCAGAGGAGTCAATAGTAAGTGCATTACTGGTAGCGTTATCGTCAATACCAGTAGAGGAAAAATCGGTAAGAGGATAACTCAAGTCTGCGGAAACGATTGTTCCGTCTGGAATGACTTGAGTGTTAATAGTAGTACGAGCCATTAGATTTTATCCAATAGAGCTACGCCCATAGTGACAACTAGCCCGCTTAGAAAGATGATTACGCCACCAGCAACTTTCATCAGTTTGCCCTCGATTCTTTCTAGAGTCTCGTCAATTTCTTCAAGCCGATTGAAGGTAGTTTTCCACCGTTCTTCGCATTGAGCGTCGTGACTTGCCATAAATAGTTCAAGATCATGAACTTTCTCGTCAAGGTTCTCCATTTAGTAACTTATCCATCAACTTTCCATAGTTGCCTTGGCCAAATGGAAGACTACCATCGTTAATCTGAACGTTTGTTTGATTACGAATGTTTGTAGTCGAGGCTTTTTCTGCTTCCGCCTGGGCCTTAATCTCATCCATTCTCATGCGATGAGCCATTTGAAGAAGGTCAGCTAAATCTTTATTGGAATACATTCCTGTTTCCTGTGCTTCTTCAAGTTTGGATTGTATCATCTCATCCAAGGCGGAGGCAATATTATTTTTATTGCGAAAGCCCATATCAAGATATACTGTGTCAATATACTTTTTAACTTCACGCTTATTCAAAGCTTCTACAACTTTGTTTTCTGCAACCTGGAGGTGCTGGCAAACGCCCCGAATATTCCCAAACTGCAAATAGGAGTTCGCAATTTCCAGCCCTTCTGGAGAAATTGTAGTTACTTCTTTACTCATAATCTGTATTCTACTTTAAAAGGGTTACAATGTCAAGAATTAATTTTGCAGTGGTGTTATACTACAAGTGTTGAACTTGTATTTTATTTATAATTAGTTTTATAGCTTCCTCATTGACATGAGGCTGCCCGTCGTGACTCGTTTTACCTGTAGTATTAAAAGTTTCTAAACAATTATAAGTTCTGCATCTTAAAGGTCGGTTTTTATAGTTACTACATCCTTTCTCTGTAAGATAGGAGCAAGCTAACCAATATTCTCCGTAGTCATAAAACTTACTAACAGGGATTGTATCAAAGCTATTGCGATGCCCAAAAGGTATAAATTCAAGATTTGAAAAACTTTCGTCCCATCTATCAATTAAACAGCACTTACGACAAGCTGTACAAACTTCAGAAGAAATTTTTAACATTACTCTCCGCCACTTGCAGGAAAGTTGGAAGAGGGCGCAGGCCAAGGAACATTTTCTAATCTTGTAATTGTTCCATCTAAAGATGCAGGTAGGTCTCTTAATTGCTGCCTGTATGCTAACCAGCCATTTTTTTGGTCTTCATTTAATGTTACATCGGGCATTTGTGTCCAGTCACAGTCTGCTAATAAACGATCTCTGGATTCTCTAACTAGGTTTCTAAAACCTTCTAAGTCTGTATCCCAACTAGAACCATTCCAAGTTGCTATAGGATTTGGAGGCTCTTCCCTTACTACCCACTCTTGCGTATCAAAATTATAATAGTGAGTTTTCATAAATAAATCACCAGGACCAATTTCTTCAGTTATATGAATTATGTATAACTGATCTGAGTCGTTCAAACCCTCTGCTGGGTTATTTGAGCCTCTTGCAAATGCTAAAGAAATTATTTCTCCAGTATCTGTATTTACTTTTGCAATATATTTTATCATTAAAATGTTTCTCCATAAGGTATGTCACTAAAGTTTTGCCAAAAATCATATCCACCACCCATGGGAGCAGGTCTCCAACGAATCGGGTAGTAACCGCTAAATATTTGATTTGTAGCAGTAGAATTTGATCCGGTAAAAATACCAGTACTAGTTCCGGTTGTTATATTAAAGTTGTTAAAAGCTACAATTCCATTAAAAGCATTAGTGTTCCATGTTCCAGTTGCTACCATAGCAACATAGTGAGTAAGATCACTAGTGATTCGATTATTTGAGGCTCCATTAGCTGCATAAATATACCCATCATAATAGTTATTAACAGAGTAATAATTTCCTATAATACCCCCATAAGGAAAATAACCAACTAAACTAAATCCTCCGTTTCCGGTAGATTGTCGTGAATCAAAATATATATCATTGTCTGCATTTTTTACTTGTAATCCATAAGTTCCAGAAGTTGCAGTAACATCTCGAGCGCGTTGTACTATTACCCAATTTACACTAATAGTATTGTTACTTTGATCTAAAAATACATTATTTTTTAATTGAATAAACTGATAGGTGCCTGAAGATATACTACTTACATTTGCAAAGACTAAAGAAGTAGTTCCGGAGGGAGGAGTATAACTTGCAAAAGGAGAGCTACTTGCTCCCGCTGCTACAATTTGTAGTCCAGAGTCTCCAGACCTGTCCGAGTCAATTATTAAATTTCCATTAAAAGTTTCTACATATAATCCATATCCCATTTTACCACCTCACAAATAATACTGTTGCATTCAGTATTGATATATCGGAATTAGTAATATCTATTGTTATACCATTACTCGTATAAGTTACAATACTACCTAAGTCATTTGAGCTTATAGGAGGAGTCCCTAAAAACATTACGGTGCTATTGCTAGTAGTTACTCCTGACATACTTGCTGGTATATCTTCAGAAGGTGTTCCACTAGTGCTTAAGCTAATACTTTGCAAAGCTAAAACCGAGGAGAATCTTTCTGCTGAGCCCATTATAAAAGTTGAACCGTCTGTATCGTTTACTCTTAGTCCATAAGAGCCAGTGCCTCCTCCTCCACTAGTTCCCCCACCTCCACCTCCTGTTGTGGACGTTACGGAAAAACTATCTGAGGTCGAGGGGGAACCAACAGAAAGAGTTGTACTTCTTGTAACTCCAGAGGTTGTCGAAGCATCGACTTGTACTTGTAAAGTATCGCCATTAACAACAGTTCCTGAGCTTGTTGAAAAAGTTCCTCCATTTTTACTGACTCTACTATAACTTGTATTTGTTATACTGTAACTTGCTGAGGCCCCTGTATCCATTTCCTCTATTGTGATTGTAGCTGAGTTTGCTGTTACTCCTGTAACTACTGTTACGGGGTTTCCTAACTCAAATGATTTAGGTTGTGTATCAAGATTAGATCTAGTTACAGTAAAAGAGTTTCCAGTATTTATCCAAAGAGCGCCACCACCACTATTAGCACCATCATTTACTCCTGCAGTAACTCTACACTGGCTAAAATAAGTGTATGTATTTCCCGTTGTCGGAAGTTCTGTAAATCCTGTTCCAGGCTGTCCGCTGGATGCTTCATCATATGAAATTGTAAAATCAGTAGTGCTCGAGCCTCCTCCATTATACGTAGAGACCCATCTATTAATATTACTTGTGTATAGTCTATACTGCGTTCCTGAAGTATCTCCTGTAACATTTACAGTAACATTCGCAGTACTTGTACCGCTAATGCTTGTAGTACTAGGAGTTAAACTAATTGCATCATCCGGGTATTCAATGTAATAACTTGCTCCTGTACAAGTCATTGTACTGGTACTTGTTACTGTAGTGTTTGCCAAATCTGCCCATATATATACTCGACTTCCTCCATAAGAGGAAGGCAGGGCTATGGAAGTACTACTGCCGCTCATGCCCGCTAATGTTCTATCTGTAAAAGTATTATAAGTTCGTCCTATAGGACTTATTGTACTATAAGTTGCAGTATCTCCAGACGCCCCAGAGGTATAAGAAGCCCAGTATCTGGTATTACTTGCACAGTTTCCTAGTCCATGAGTATAAGCACTTGTAGCTACAACTGTAGTTGTTGCTGTCGTATAAGTAGTGCCATTATTATTATATCGTGTAGGATTGCTTGTGTAAGAATCTATAGTTACTCCTAAGCCAGGCCCTGCGGGAGTTGTAGAAGTATCATTAATTGTAAAAGTGTCACTAGCAACAATTGTACCTGATGTACTTCCTGTTCGTATTTGAATTGTTCCTGTTTCACTTCCTTCAGTTGTAGAGTCGGCCGTAGGTGTAACTGTAAACGAACCAGCGTTGCTACTTATACTAAAGCTACCAGATGAAGTACTAAAGTCTCCAGAAGGTGTAACTGTCCAATATAAAGTAGTACCATTAGAGACGTTAGTAGTACTTACATTCATTGTACCAGCTGAACCTTCATTAATAGAAGCTGGAGCTGTTACACTATAGGTTGATGCC
>Ga0208917_1000102_pt1 | contig 39673 bp, 39 predicted proteins | sample DEB08_DNA_10_FD_185500 | JGI IMG/M metagenome (GOLD analysis project Ga0208917, IMG submission 185500) | Aqueous microbial communities from the Delaware River and Bay under freshwater to marine salinity gradient to study organic matter... | ecosystem: Environmental > Aquatic > Marine > Coastal ...
GCAGCCCTAGCAGCACGCGACGGCACGCGGGAAGGGAGGAGGACCCGCCGCTCATGCGTGCTTGCTGTTCTTTTTTTGTTTCGATGTGCTGGCCTCGCCGCACCATCTCGATGTCTAGTTCTTGTTGCGCAAACTCAGTGCGCTCGGAGTTTGGAGAAACTAAATTGAGAAGATCGTTCATTGTCACTGTCACCACTCGCACCAGATAGTTAGCTAGTGCATACAATTTATTATTTATTTAGTGGCGAACGCATAAAGCTTGCGTCAGCCACCGGGTTGCATTTGGGCTACGCGATCAACCTTTCGCTGTCAATCGCATAATCTTTTGTGGCCGTCCGTAAGTCACGGGCTGCCTCAAGGTGTGAGTAGCGCTGCACCATGACCAAACTTGACCAGCCGCCCCACTCCTTAACCTTCATCAACGGCATGCCCGAACGGACGAGCCGTGTGATGCAGGTGTGCCGCAAACAGTGCGGCGTGAAGTCATCATCGTCAATGCCCATGCTGTCAGCCACCGCGTGCCACGGCTCAAGGAAAATCCTGTGCTTTTTGAACAGGGCAAACGGGCCTGCGTGGTGCGGTCGCTGCTCACGTGCTTCGATCAGTGCCTCACGAGCTGGGCGATATAGTGGCAGGGTGCGAGGCTTGCCGCTCTTTGTGATCTTGAACGTCACTGCCTCGTCCTGCCAGTCAGCCCATTTGAGGTGCGTGACCTCGCTGTATCGACCGCCCGTGTACAGTAGGAACTGAGCGAACTGCTCGAACTCTCTGCCGTACCTGCGCAGCCCACGCAGCAACTCGACCTCTTCCTCTGGTGTCACCTCGTACTCACGGCGGCGACTGTGCCGAGTGTGCTGGTACTTGGGTCGGCCTTGAGGCAGCAAGCCCATGTCGTCTGCGTGCCTGAGCACTTTGTTCAACTTGCTCAGCACGTGCAGAATACGGCCATCACTGAGACCAAGACGGACTAGCTCGTTTGCATACAAAGCTATGTCGCTGCGCTCGATGTCATCAATGTACATGTCGGCCAAGAAGCTATCGCGCAGTCTGCGCAGTGCGCTACGCACACCGGCCTGATCTCTGTTGTGCCGAAAGACTACCTGCGCCATCGGGATGTAGTCGTTCAGTGTGTATCGTTTCTCTCTGTGTCGTTTCATCCATCGCTCCATTGGAACAAACCGCGAACAAACAAACTGCCACTTGGCGTTAGGCTTATCAAGCTTTGCCTTCGATCTTGTGGGTCTTGGGCGAACTTGAGCATACCTTTGCCGTCATTGTGCTGTGACCAGTAGGTGAGCGCGCGGCTGACCGACGCAGGCGTGACAGGCAGAGCCTCTCGCACTGTGCTTTGGTGCAACCACTGCTCACCCGTTGCCGACAGCTCATCCGCAATCACTGCCAGCGCCATGATGCTAGGCAGCGACATGAGGGGATCGACTGTCGCAAAGTGGGTCATTTGTAGGCGGAGTTTGTGCTCCTGTTTCATTAGGGTTTCTCACTTCCATTTAGTTTCTCCGTCGAAAAGGTTTCGCTAAATGAGCGGATTGTCAAGCTTGAGACCAAGAGCAACGGACATTTTAACCGCATCAAGGATGAGGCTAGACAGTCCCGCTGCAATCTCGTGCTCGTCTGGTTTGAGCAACGGCTCGCCCGTGTCCGGGCAGACCGCCGCCGAGTGAATACGATCAAGGTTGAAGTCGAGCATGGTTAGATACATTCCCACAACGTCATCAGCGGTCACGTCACCGCCTACCGTGTCGTTTGCGGCAATCATCTGCGCTCGGATTAGCTCAATGCCCATGAATGCAGCCACCATATTGGATAAAGGAAGACGAACAGGGCAATCAGTATGCCCAAGATTGCTTGCCGTATCATGATCGTTCCCCTTCCGTAACTATCGCGGCACGGCTCAGCAACTCCGAGACACGTCCGGGGTTAAGCTGCACAAGGGCAGCGATCTCGCTGACGTGCATGCTCGGATTGTTGCGGGCTAGATCAAAGACGGCTTTGCGTTTTTGCTCGGTCATCCTGTTCTTCCACGGCGCTTGCCTGCGCGGCTCAGCTCGCCGCATCTTGCTCAGGGCAAACGCCATTGCGCCTTTGGCTACCGGGCAGGACGTTGCGTCGATTGCTTGAAGTAGTATGGCGCGTGCTGCTGGTATGTCGCTCATGGTGCCGTTACCTCTCTCATGTCGGCGATGATCTGTGCGCCACGGCTCGTGCGGTGCCAGACAATATCGTAAACGCGGCCCTCGTGGCCTGCTGTTAGCGCTGCTGTAAAGCCTGCATTGGGCTGCGTGCGCCCGATGAATGACTTGCCGTCGCTGTCTTCCAGCCAGACAGTCCACTTGCTGTTTCCAAGGGGTGTATGGCCTTCAAGTGTCAGGCCGCGCAGCGTGCCGCGCAGGTTGTGGCGGATTAGTGGGTAGTGTGATGGCATCATTCAAACTCCCAGTCCCACTCGGATTGCAGGATCAAGACGCTTTCCGTCCACAAAGTCAGCAAAGGCATGTCGTCAGACTTGGCATTATTGTAGCCGTCAATCAGCGCGTCGAAGTTCGCTGCCTCTACATCGGCGTCTATGTCCGGTAAGTGCCGAAGCATGAACTGCGAGCAGAACTTTTTGGCGTAGCGGTATTCTGTATAGACGCGCACCTCTAGCTGGTTTATCGCGTCTTTCTCTGTCGGGTCATAGGTTGCCACTATGTGCGTATCAATTTGCATGGCTTGTTTCTCCTGTTGTTTGTCACGTGCCAAAAGGCACAAGGAAAAAGGCGCAGACCGCTAGCCACCAGAGGCCTGCGCAGGTGATCCAAAAAAGTTTCGTCATGATGCTGGGCGCAACACGGCGGCTAACTGCTGCAAACTGCCGTCAATCTCGTCGCGGCTTGTGCAGAACTGCATGTCTTCAAGGTGCTTGTCGGCAACGTCACCGGTCAGCCAGTACTTCATGCCGTACTGGTCGCGCTCGATGTCGATTGTGACACCTAGCTTTGCCGCGCGTCGCCGCAGCGTCGTCATGCTTGGCCCGGTGTCCCTGTTGCTTGGCTGCTTGCCAGACAGCAGGCCGCCAAGCATATGCTCGAACTTTGTAGGCATAGCGCGTTTCTCCTTTGCGTTTGCCGTTGGTGCGATGATGCTTGCGTAATTGTCACTCTAGCGCAAGCACCATCGCCTAAAAGTTTAGCTAGGCGGCGTCTGCCTGCCGCTGTGCGTGGCGTATTGCGATGTCTACTTGATAACCAGACGCTTCCCACTGCTCGACGCCGCCGTCTAAGTTAAGGATACTTTCAAGCAGATCAGCCAAGGTACTGAGGCGGTAGCGGCTGATGAATTGATGCTCGCCGGGGCCGAACGTGTCGCGGCTGTAGAACTCAACCAGCGGGTCGGCCTCATCATGGGTCAGGCAATCATTTAGGCCGTAGTTGCCGCCTTTCGTGACAGCGCGTGTAACTAGCTCTAAGCCAAAGCGGTTTGGGCCAATTAGCCGATATTCTGTGGTCATGTCGGTTTCTCCCTTTCGCTAGCGTAATGAATTAGGCGGCCTCTGCCTGCTGCTCTTGCGCCTCTTCCAGCCACTCGTAAGCGGCGGCCTGCAAGCGCTCAAAAATAGCGATACCGATAACCTGCCAGACGTTACAGACTTCGGGCAGCAAGCCCGGGTCATCTACTTGTGCGAGGCTTGTGTCGGCTGCCAGACAGTCTGCAAGGTCGCCGTAATAGATAGGCACCCAAGCGTCAGCGCGCTCAGTCAGCAGGTCTTCTGGGTGCACGGCTTCTAGTATTTCTTCGGCCATGTCGTTTAGGTCTGCAATAAGGTCTTCGGTCAGTTGGTCAATTCCGCAGGTCATGACGGTTTCTCCTTTGCGTCATTAAGTGATGACCTAACGCTAGGATCAAAACTAACTGAAGCGCAACTACTATCGTCTAAACTTTTATCGTTCCCCCCTCGTTCCCTTAAGCTGCGCCGTCCCGGTGCTTGCCGGTGCTGCCGGTGCCTGCCGGTTGCTGCCGGTGCCTGCCGGTGCTGCCGGTTGCTATAAGGGCCGCCCGCGCTCGGTTTCAGACCGGTAGCGCTCAAAATAGCTACCGCATGCACTGTTGGTGCATCCTAAGTGTCTGAAATGCTTGGCGTTTGCGCTGCTAACCGGCACTTTTGGCAACATTATGCGGCCCTAAGGGGGGGTCGCGCGGCATCGTCTCTGTAAGATACCCGCAGACATTTTTGCACTAGAATGCTTGCCGGGGTGCACCTGCTTGACAGGACCCCTCTCGTTCCCCTTACAGCACCTTAAAGCACTGTAAGTACTGTACCGTAACTGTACCGTGCGTACCGCCCTGCTGTACCGAGAAACGTCCGGTAGGACATAAAATCCATAACCTCAAACTGTCAGTGCTGACAGCACTTATAGTACTTATAGTACTTATAGGTGCGAGGGTGTCTTCCTATAAGCGGCAACTTTCGTGTCATGTCATAAGTGATATCAACTAGGCGCTAAATGATATCAACTAGCGCAAGACGATATCGCCTAAGGCTAACACGATATCGGATAGCGCATTAGGCACTGGCAGTTTTGGTTTAGGTTATTTTAAGGACTGTGCTTCGCACGCAAGCGGTACAGCAGAACGGTACGCACGGTACAGCCACCTACCGCCCCAGAGAGCTACCCATCCAGTTCTTACGGTTCGGGGCGCTACCGACTGTCAGCTCAAGGAACCTGTCTAGTTCTTGTTGCAAGGCCTCGTTGTGCTGTTCGGTAATGCCTCGTTGCTCGTCTACGGCCATCTGGTCGGTCCAGTACCCGACAGCCATAGCAAGCGCGTCTAGCCTATCGTCATGGCGCAAGCTGAACTTGTCGTATGTCAGGCGGGTCAACTGATAGATCAGCATCTTGCTCACCCGACTGTGCTGTTCGTACTTGTTGGCTGACCTGTAGTCCTGTTCGACAACCCGTGGGTCCATGACGAGCTTGTGGCGCATGAGCACTGGCTCAAGGGTGTCAATAATGCGTCTTTCTTTTTGCTGGCTGTGTCGCACCTCGTCGATCATCACAGGGTGCCGTTTGTTCAACACAGGCCGCAAGAGCGACGTGTACATACCGTCCCCGAAGTTTGCCTCAACGAGCACCTTGTTTACCTTATTGCGCGCAGCAATCTCAGCCAGCATCCCAAGGGTGTCTTCATCGTACCCACCGGGCAGACCGCCCGCCTCAGGCACAAACAGGTAGCCATTGAGCATCCGACAGACTGCAAAGCCTGTCTCGTCCGCACCACGCCCCGAAGGGTCAATAGCGAGCACACTGCCCGTGTACTCCCCTGTCGTCGGCGAGACAGCCATCGGGCCGTACATCTTGTCGCCGCGCATGGCCACGTTCGGTATGTCGTTCAGCATCCTGTCTTCGTATGGTCCCCACGTCATCGACATCGGGGCTGTCTCGCCATCGAGCGGCAGGAAGATTATGTCGCGCACCTTGAGCGGATAGCGCTCTACGTCGCTCATCTGAGTGCTCAACATGAACTGCAACTGGAAGCCAGCCTTACCGTAAGACGCCATGCGCTCAGCTAGGTCGTCATCGTCAAAGCGCTTCGGGTCCACACTTTGCCCTACTGGAGCCTCTAGCTCTCGGATATACGGCGCTAGAGTGCCTCCATACGCCTCTGTAAGCGCCGCTGACGGCTTTTGGGCTGGCCAGACACGTAAGTCATACCCGCGCTCTGGAAGGCGGTTGTAGAGGCTGTCTTCGGTCTGTGGTGTCCCAAGGTAAATGATGCGCCCGCCGGGTGTCAGGACAGCATCGAACTCTTTGACCAGCTCGCTCAGTTTGTCTCGCATGAGCTGTGTTGCCGAGTTACTCGGCACCTCTACGTCATCAACCACGCACAGCGTTGACCGTGCGCCGGTTAGCTGGCCAGAAATTCCTACGGACTTCACGGACGGGCTGTGCGACGGTTCGGCTGGCCCAACGTCAAAACTGATCTTGGAGTTCCGTTGGTCGTCTCGCGGCCTGAGGTGCTGCAAGATCGGAATGTCATTGATCAGGCGCTGGGTGAAGATCGAGAAAGCGTCTGCCCTGTCTTTCGACGCGCTGACCACCAGTATCTTTTCTTCCGGGTTACGCAGCAGTGTCCAGCACACAAATGCAGACGTGATGTAGGACTTACCGACCCCACGGAACGCCTGCACCATGCACCGCTTTGGGCCATGCTGGATGTAAGACGCGATGTCGATCTGTACCGGAGTAGGCTCAGGTAGGTTGATATGCTTCCATACGAGCCAAAGGAATGCACGGAAGTCCGACTTAATCCGGCTTGCAGAGGTTTTCTTAGTTGACACTATAATTACGCTTGCGTAAGGTTTTCCAGCTTGATCATTTGGGACCCTCACTGTCACCAAAGTTTCTCCCAAGCGCGGCACCGTTGTCCTTCATCCAGCAGCGGTGCCGTTTTCTTTTTGCTAACCATCAAAGTCCGGTATGGCCTCGAACAGTGCAGCGATGTCGCTGTCTGCCTTTGGCATCATGTCTACGTGGTTGTCTTTGAGAAACTTGACTGCCACGCTCAGCTCAGCCGCGCTGGCCTCACCATTAGTCACACGCTGGTAAAGCTCTTGGGCCACAGCCGTGTGTAACGCGGCCATGACCTCTTCGCTTTCCGTAAGAGCATTAGACAAGTTAGTCGCCTCCAAGTTGCTTACGTATCTGCATTACTGCCCCTAGCGCAAGCATACCGAGAATAAACAGCGTCACACTGCGCGTGATAGTAGTACCGACCGTGCGCTTGGCCGACCGCCAGCTACTGAGCAGCTCACGTAGGTCGTGCAGGTCCCGCCCGCTTTCGTCATCGTGCAGGTTGAGACGCCGCAAAGTTTCCTCTACGGCCTCTTCGGCTGCCTTTTTGGCGATTGCTGCAATCTCTGCGTCGGTCACGAACCTACCCTCCAATGCGCGCAGTAGCCGCAATGCGACCCCACAGGCCAACAGCCCCGGCCACAAGTGCAACGCCGTCAAGGATCAGGCTGCTGATCTCTTCCTCGAATGGCCCAAGGTCAATCCCGGCGTTACGTGCGGCAACACTGCCGAGCATGACCAGAACGGCCCATACGGTCTTAGAGGTGTACCAACTTTTGCTTTCGGTCATCGTTTAGGTTCCTTTAAAGTTTGCTTTGATAGTCTTCCGCGAGGCCCAGCACGCCGGTCGTGGGGATGGTGTCAGCGCCGGGTATCTCTTCCGCGAAGGCCATGTAGATGTAGTTATAGGTATTGTTAATGAGACTGTCTGGTCCTGTAAGCGTGAAACCTTCGTCAGAGAAGTCTACCCCAAGGTTAACGCCCGTGAGGTCTCCATTATTCATGTCAGCCCGAAGAGCCGTTGTAGTCTGATTGTCTACGTCACGAGCGTTGTCAAAGATTGCCCAGCTTCGAGCGCTGTTAGTGGCCTTGACCATCACAAACGCAGGACGGAAGCCGAGGTTAACATCGTTGCTGGTAGTGCCGTCGCCCGTGTAGCTACCGACCTTGGAGAAACCGGGGACACTGTGCCAGCAGTAGGCAATCATGCTGTCAGTCCCGCTTTTGTTCGTCGCATCAGAGTTCTTTAGACTAAAGACTGTTGCGGAAGGTGCCGTATTGTTAAAACTTGCGTCTGTATTGACTGACTCTCCGTCGGATAGGTTTAGATAGAGCTGCTTGTTCCAGCCAGAAGTGTTTGACAGGTAGTCAGTTCCGACAATCCAGTTGCTAGTGGAAATCAGGGACTTAAATATAATCAGCTCCGGCGCGGAGTTTAAGCCATGTGGGACGGTTTCCCCGTTGGTGTTCTCAGTCCCACTCCACTGAACAATCGAGAAGCCCGCCGCAGTGTTTGCACTCAACTTCCTCGGGTAGATGCTCGCAGTTGGTAGCTGTGCCGTGGAAGCCGCTCCGTCAATCATCACACTGCCGGAGGTTGGCGTTTGACCACCACTGTTAGTCGCCGTTGGCGCACCGCCAGCCTTGAGACACCATGCGATACTGTCGTCGCTCGTGCCGTTAAAGTTGCTGTTGTTGACCGTGCCGTCACCCAGCGTGAAGCCGTCAGCGTCAATGGTTTCGACCCCGCCACCAGAAAAATCCGTTTGAGTGTTATTTTCTGGGTTCTGAGAGTTGGTTAGTAGGGCCTTATTAGCCCCACGGAGAACGTCAACGATCTGATGTGAAAGCGTTTTGTCTCGATTTTTTAACCACACAAAGTCTGGCTGAAAACCAACGCCCGTAATAGACCGTGAGGGCGCACCGTTGCCCGTGAAGGCCAAAGCCTTGAACGCCGGAGTGCCCGCCGTGCTCTCCACCAGTGTCCGCCCGGTCATGCCGCCCCAGCGCCGTGTGGGTCGTGTGGTGGTCACTGGGGTGTAAAGGCCCGTGAAACCCGCAGGTGGGTCGTAGTAGAACTCGCCAAGACCGTTCGCGTCGGTGTACGGGGTTGCTAGGGCCGTTTTAGTCCCGGCGAACGTGTGGTCTTGCCCGAAGTTAGCCTTTACAATCGCCGTATAGTTTGACGAGATGTCGCCCGCCGAAAACCGCATGGATGGCGGCGACGAAAGCGTGTAGGTGTAATGCAGCGTACCATCCAAATACCACTTCACCGTCTTTGTCGCACTATCGAGGTCAAGCGCTACGCCGATCACTGTACTGTTGTGGGTTATGGTTGCTGTGTTGCTGCTGACGTTGGCGCCATTCGCATAGATTTGCCCGTCATAGTCCCGCATCACTACGTTGTTGACCGAGCCTGTATATGCGCGATCTGTGCCGCTGAATGCGTAGGTGGCCTCACATACTCCGGCACAGCCTCGAATATTTGAGTCACCCGCCAGAAACTCGGCGTAGTATTTGCCCGACGACATAGGCTGTGTCGATCCTGTGGGACTGAAGTTAGATAGATTGGATGTCAGCCACAAATTGCCTTGGCTGAGAGTGCGAGCTATGCCTGTGCTAAAATTAGGATCCCACGTAGCAAACGTGTCCACCCCTATAACCCCGTCACCGCCGAGCGCGCCGAGGCTCGACACGCCGGGTCGCGGTGCGCTGCTGACCAGCGGGTCCGCCCCGATGATGCCGCCGATGTAGTTGTGTTTGCGTGGCATGGGTTTAGTCCTCGCTGTTCATCAGCTTCTCGTAACTAACCGTAACGTCCACGTCCGTGCCTGTGACTGCCACGCCGAGGCTGTCGCCCGCGTTTATGTAGAGCGGCCCGCTGAGAACGTCTAAGCTCGCCTGTGCCGGGATGCTGACAACAGCAAGGTTTCGTGCAGTGCCGCCAGAGGGCGTGAAGCTAACTGTGGCAACTGCAACAGTGCTTGCGCTTGGGTTAGCCACAAGCAGCAGGTTTGTCTTGAGCGTTGTGTATAGGGGTGTCACTGTGTCGTCAGCGATACCACTGAGGCTGTACGCTGTGCTGGTCGTGGCCTGTCCGTTGACGGTTTCGCCTTGCAGACTGGTTACTTTTGTAATGTTTGGCATGTCAGGGTTCCTTTAGAATACGATGGACATGGCAATCGCGAAGCCAGCCGTAGCCTTGGCCGCTATCGCAGTCGTGTTGCTGTCGATTGATGCTTTGAGGGCCACGCCCTGCTGCGCGCTCAGTGGCACGGCTGTGCCGCCAGTCGTCACGTCATTCACAACGTCGCCCGGTTGCAGCGCGGTGGATGCTAGGTCGCCTTCTGCGCCTGTCGCGAAGTCGTCTACGTTTTGCACTGCCGCCGTGCCGAGGCCCGACACGTCTGTGGTGCTAATCGCCAGCGCCGTCTTCACTGCTGCTGGGGTGACGTTGACCCACTGCGCCGGGTTGCTGTTGTCGCGCATGATGAAGTCTTGGTACGTCTCCGTCGTAAACGTAACGTCACCAGTTGCGCCCAGCGTAGCCGCTGCGTTCACCTGCACGCTGTTGTTCAGTGTCACCCACACGCTATTGCCCGCGTCGTAGAATTTCAGATTGTTTGACGTGGTGTTGTAATAGAGGTCGCCATCGGTCAGCGGGTCGCCGTTACCGTCCGCACTTGGGTCCGCGCTGTAAGCGCCAAGGTACGTCCGGTTGAACGCTTCAAGCGCTGCCTGTGCTGCTGCCGCGTTCGTCGATGCATTCTCAAGGTGCGTCAGGTACGCAGTGCCGCCGCTGTCAGTACCAGACGCCAGCGTGTCGATGTTGGTCACTTGTGGCGCAAGGTCACTAATGTTCGTCAGGTGCGCCGTGCCGCCTGCATCGTTGCCTGCCAGCGTGTTGACGTTTGCAATTGACCCGGCGACCGTGCCGATTGTGTTAGTGCCAGTCAGGTCTTCCGCGACAGTCTCGATGTTGACCAGATGCGCTGTACCATCCGTGTCGTTTCCGGCGAGCGTGTTTACGTCTGCGATGCTGTTGCTGACCGCTTGGACGTGGTTGTTCCCGCCCGTCCGAATGTCGGTTGCAACCGTTGTGATGTCGCTGTTTGCACCAAGGTTCAGGTCGTCTGCTACGTCCTCAATGTTGAGGCGATGCAGTCTGCCGCTAGTATCCGTGCCGCTACCTAGCGTCGTCACGTCGCTCGCGATGCCTGCTACGGTCGTGATGTCAGGCCCGATGCCGCTGTCAACGTCCACTTTTCGTATGGCGTCGTTGTCGGCAGTAGGCTGCGCAAGGTTCGTGATGCGGAGCGAAGTGGCGTCCCACGCGGTGTCGTTGACGTTCTTACCAAGGGCTTCCTCAGTGTTACGACCAAATTCTTGCAGCGCGTAGTTCTGCTGGTTCAGCAGCAGGTTAATGTCGTCAGCCCGCAGGCTCACACCATCTTGGAACGTGGTGGCCAACGTGGCGATGTCGGTTGCGCGGGAGATAGTGACCGTGTGGCCTGAGGTCAGCGGGGTGGGTGCGTTGTCAGTAATCGTGCCGTCTGCAACGACGCGCGCTTTGAAGCTGCCATCAAGGAAAATCTCGTAGTCAAATGCGCTGACCGTGTTGCCGCTAGGGTCAAAGACCGTGACTACAACGTCAGCTTCCTTGAGGAAGGGAAACGTGATGGCAAAGGTCGTCTCAGTGCCAGTCGTCGTGTAGCTATTAGGAGTGTAACTCATGAGTAATTATTCCTTTCGCGTAAGCACTGAACCGCCAAATGACGGCTTTTCCCCGGCTATGAGCGCGGCTCCTGCGTTGGTCATGGGCTTGATATACGGCAACTCTGAAGCGCCGCCGAGGATAACACGCAGCGATTGAGATGTCGAACTTTCGGTAGCGTTTCCGGTTGCTGCGCGGTACAGCCCACCGGGCGCATTTGCGATGGTGTGGATTGCTGAGAATGCTGGCGCAGTCGGCACTGCACCGCGACTAATGGGCTGACCAGTGACCATCGCGTTGACTGCACTGATCGGGTAGGTGGCAAGCGACATGGGCGCACTGATTACTGGCATGTACCCGATGCTGTAGAGCGCCGCTTGCGCAGGGTTAAGGGCTTTCTTCATGCGCTCACGGCGCTTCTTTTCACTCATGCCCATCGTCATGCCGTACTGGCGAGAGAAGTACATAGCGAGACTGGCGAGGAAGGTGCTTTGCAGCACGATGTTTGCAGTCGCTGTGTCACCTGCTTTGTAACGTGCAAGGAGCTGTACGCCCTGCTTCTCAAGCGAGTTAAAGGCGTATGTCTGGAACTGCATGAAAAACTTGAGCAGCCCGCCTTGCATCCAAGACGGCGCAAAGCCCCTGCTCGCTTCCTGCACTGCCGTGTACATTCGGTCCATGACTGCAAGCCGCATGTCGCGGGCCAGCACTTCTGCGTCGATACCGTCTTCTGCCCAGCGGTGGAACTGGAAGCTGCGCACGGTATCTGTGTCAGGGTCAATGACCGCATACTTGTCGATCAGGCGCTTGGCTTCTGCCTGCTTAGCCGCCGTGTTGAGGCCGTAGTTCACTTCGATGTCGAAGGCGCTGAACGCATTGTTGCGGCCCTGCGCCCAGTTACGGATACGGTTCAGTGACCGGCTGTAGGTCAAGACGCGCATGATGGTAGTCGAAGGGCGCAGCAGGTTGGCCCGCATCATGATGTTCCGCCAGTTACTCGATGCGTTGTAGACCTTAGCGTCGAGCGACTGACGGGTGAGCCGCATCTCCATGTCTACGTTGTCGAAGCCTCGCGCGCTGGTCGCTGGGTCCCAGTCCAGCAACGGCAGGATGTCTTGCTCGAACAGGTCGTCAACAACCTCACCGCGCCCTACGCGCCGCATTGCCGACCATACGCCGGTTAGCTGCTCAAGCTCTCGCAGTGTCGGCACACCCATTTGAGCTACAACGCCCGCCGCTTCCGGTAACTGAGAGAAGACAACACCGGGCAGGAAGATGCTGGTAGCAAAGTTCTTTGCACTGCCCAGCCAAGCCCCGAAGTCCGTGTCAAGGCTCGTGCTGTTTTCACGGACAAACCCCGGCACGTCTAGCATTTCGTCAAAGGCACGCTTGTCAGAGTACCCAGCGTTAGTCAGCAGGTCATATATAGCGCTGTTCAGTCGCCGCTTTTCCTGCTTGATCTTGCGTGCGCTCATCTTGCTTTTATCGCGCTGCATCCAGCGTTTCTTCGCAGCACGTGCAATGTCCAGCGGCTCTTCGCGGATACCTCTTTGCGCAAAGCCTACCTTGCGGTTTGCACCACGGCTGTAGCGCGTTACCAGCTCACCGCCATTGTTGTTGAGCAGGTCAGCTACACTAATAGACCCTCGCGTGCTTACGCGCCGCTCGCCCAGCACCTCAGTAAGCAGCTCGTCAATTTGCTTTACGTCTGCTGGTGTCAGCCCACTGTTTAACTCAGCGATACTCATGGTGAACGTATCGTCCATCGCAACGCGCGTGTTGAGCGACTGGAACTCGGAACGGTCTTTGCCTTCCATGCGCTTAGCGAAGATGTCACGCACGGCTTGCTCTAGGTCGTCACCGAACGTCACGACTAGCTCGTCATCAAGCTGCTCAGGTATCGAGCGCAGCACCGCTTCCTCAAGCTCATCCAGTCGGATTGTCTCAGCAACAAACGCATTGTTGTCGTCTGCGCGTGCCATGATAGCCCGCATGAAGCCTGTGCCGAACCGCTCGTAGTAGCGCTCCATGACAAACTTTACGTCATCTAGGCTGTTGTCGAGAATGTCGTCTGCCGTCCGGCCTTCAAACTGTTTGCCCGCGCGCGACAGCTTTCCGTCTGCCATCATCTGCGCGAACATGGGGAGCTGGTCGCCCTGCTCCCTGCGGATTGACCGGGCAATGAGCCTTCCAAGTATGCGCGCCTGATCAAACTTGGGCAGCGTTGGCATGCGTGAGCTAATGTTGTTGACGGTCAGCCCGTCCCACTGGCGCGGTGTGTACTCTGTACCGCTGCGCATGCTGAGAATGTCGCTCTTTGGTACACCTGCCTCGATCATCTGCACGCGCTTGCGCTCATAGAAGTCATCAAAGCTTTTTGCGATAGTGTCGAAGTCTGAGCGCACTGCATCAAGCTGCTGTGGGCTGATATTCAGTTGCTCAGCCGTAGGCTCTACGCCACGGTTTTTGAGGCGGCGGTATTGCGTAAGGACCGTCATGCCTTTGTCGAAACTCATTTCGCCACGCTGGAAAGCTTCCAACATGTCTGACTTAGCCACGTTGATCTGGTTGCGGTCTTCAAGATCAAACATGCGGAACAGCGTAGCGATGTCGGTTTGCCGCCCGACAATGTTGCCGCTTGCATCCTCAAGCACTAGCCCGCCAAAGCTGTGTGCTACGTCACGCATCTGCACGTCATCCGTCATCATACCAGCACGCCGTGGCGTAAACAGCTCAAGCCACTCAGAGAAGAATGCGTCACTCAGCACAGGCCGTGAACCAGCAAGGCTAGCGTCGTTGCGGATAGGGCCTGTCGCTACTTGAATGCGTTGGGCCACAGGCTTCGGAAACGCATCCTTTGCCTTCACAGCGGGTCGCCCAGCAAGCACACCGATACCGCCTTCAAACGCGCCACCGATAAGTGCACGCTGTAGGCTCATGCGGTTCTCACCAGTCGCAGCAGTCTCTAAACCCATGATGCTTGTCTCAGCACCGACACCCAGCGCGAAGCCTGCCCCTGCTCGCGTCAGCATACCCGCACGTACTGCTGCGGCTGTGCCACCAGACGCCAGCAAGATCATGTTGCTCGCTGGGTCTAGTATCTGCGCGGCAAGCTCACTCGCTGCACTGATACGGTCGCGGTCAGGCAGCGCGCCAATAGCTTGAGCACGTGCACGCAGTGAGCGGTCCAGCCGCTCTTCGTCCATGCCCAAACTTTTCAGCTCAGCAAACTCGTACCGTAGATCGTCTAGGCGAGCCGCGTTGAGACCGTACTCTTGGCCGATGGCCAGCGTGCTTTGAAGCTCAGCTTCCGTCAGCGCTTCGGGCTGATTGAGCGGGTTGATCTGTGCGCTGAGCAGGTTGCGCTCAGGGTCGTCACCAGCACCCGCAAACCGCGTTGGGTTTAGCGTATTGAGGTACGCAGTAGGGCTGTAGGCTGCAAAGCTACGGCGAAAGCCAGCAAAGAAGTTAGCTTTCTGTGTCGGTGTCTCAGCGAGATACTTCACCATGTCAGTCGAGCACCTTTATTCTGCCATTCGTGTAGTCGTCAGCCGCCTGCATAAGCGCCGCTGTAGACAGACCGATGGGCGCGTCTAGGCCTGCGCTTAGCGGAATGTCGTCAATCTCGATCTCACCGGGGAACAGCGTCTCACCTTCGGGAAGCGCAAAGTAGTAGCCGACCACAGCTTCAGACTTCGGCACTGGCGTACCACCGCGCTTGTTGAGCAATGCAGCACCGGCACTTGTCACGGTCGGGCGCAGCTCTGACACAGGGATAACAAGAGACCGAGAGCCACGCTCACCGTCTGCTACCTTGACTGTGATCTCACTGACGCTGCTCAGGTCTAGATAGTAAGGGCTGTCTAGGAACACTGCGTCTTTTGTGGTTTCGACGACACCGCCCGTCTGCAAGTCCGTACCAGTTTCAACCAGCCTTACAGAGCGAGCCTGCGCTGTGGCGTTGTCGTCTGACAGCAGCGTAGCCAGCCGCCCACTGATCTCGCTGACGGCACCACCCTTCTTCTGCGTCAGCACTACCTGATCCCCAGCGACATCAATAACGTATGACCGGTCATTTAAATTAAACGGTACTACGTCGCTCGGGTCTTCGGCACGAATGTCGGCCAGCACCTGCTGCGTCTTCTGCGCAAGCGCGGCAGCGAAGAAAGCAGCCATTGGCTTCTTGAGGTACTTCTCGCCCGCCATGATGTTGTGCCGCACGGTTTGCGTAGCCGTTGTTGCAAAGCCCGGTTGCGCGAAGCCAGCCACGCTGAACTCGCGGCTGCGCAGCATCTTGTCGATACTGTTATCAATGTAGTTCGCAATGTTGGCTTCGGTTGAGCCGTCTGGCACTTCCTCAATAGCTTGTAGTAGCACGGCTGCCCGCACTCGGTCTCGCATTCCAGAGGGCGCACGTGCGAAGTTTACGGTCTCAAGCGCATCCACGAACTTAGGCGGCACTGTGTCAGCGACTTCGACCACTTCACGCAGCACATCGTGCGCCCGCTGCCCGGGCTGGTATCGAAGAGCAACCAACATGTGAATGGGTTGGTCGTTGCCGAACAGCTCGATAGGGTCCGCACCACTGGCTGCAATAGCTTGATGCAGCTCGTCATAAGCCAAGTACTCAGCCTGTGTGTCAGGGTACGTGCTAGCCTCACCGAACATGTCGTTGATAAGCCGCGACCCAAGGTTAATACCCAGCGCTGTGCTTTCCTGTAGCACCGCAGTGCGCTGCTCAAGGGTAGCGTCTGGCGAGGTAAACGCCGCTGCAAGGTTAGCTGTTTGCTGGCGCTTACGCTTGTTGAGCTGCTCAACGGTCAGCGGCTCTTGGCGCGCAATAAGCTGCTGTAGCCCAGTGTCGTATTCGTACTTGGTTGTGACCGTGGCGTTAGACAGCAAGAGCTGTTGGTCTTCTAGCTCCTGCAAGCCGGTGGCCGCATCTTCGCCGATGGTCTTGCGATAGTCTGCATCAAGGCCAAACTGCGAGCCGACATCCAGCGCAGTTGTGTGCGCAGCGATGATTGCGTCAGGCGACGTAGCGCCGCTGATCTCTGCCAGTGCAGCAGCCTCTACTACGTCAGCTTGTAGCGCAGTCAGGCGGTCGTTAGCGGCTTTGATCTTCTGCGTGTCTTGGCTGTTGAGGTTAGACGCAAGCGGGTCATCCATGATCGTTTGCAAGTACTGCTTGCTGCGCGCCATTTCCCGCACGTCATCAAAGGTCAACGCCTCAGGGTTCATCTCAAACGCATCGAGCTGCGTCTTTGCGCTGTTGACCAGCGTGTCGATCATGTTGCTGATCGTTTTAGGGCTGTGGTTTGCTAACATGCCGCGCAGCTCTTCACCGCTTTGCACGCGCGTAAAGAACTCACTGACCGCTGCGTCCGTTAGCTGCGCGCCGCGTTGCGCCTTGGCTTGCAGCCCTACACCTTTAGCAAATGCTTTACCGACAGGTGTTGTGTCTAGGCGACCAGCGAACTGTGCCGCAAGGACACTGCGCAGAGCCTCGTCACCGCCCGACATGATGTTGAGGATTGCGTCGTTCATGTTGTTGTTAGCGTCGCGCATAGCATTTGTGATCATGCCAAACTCACCCGCTTCAGTTTCAGCTTCAATTTCCGCCGCTATTGGCGTGCCTTGGCTAAACACAAAGTCTTCAACAGCCTTTTGCTGGTCCTCAACAATGCTCTTTTCCAGCTCTGTGAAGATTTCACCCCTAGCTTTTAAGTACGCACGCCGCGTCTCGCGGTACTCGGGCGACCCCTGTACGAATGCCTCTGCGTTGCCGCTAATGTTAGGGTCGTCATCCTGCCGTGCGATTGCGACAGCCCGCTGCACGCGGTCGCGGAACTGACTGTCTAGCTGCTCAAGTGCAGTCTGCGCTTCGGCTGCGCGTGCGTTTGGTCCCTCGTAGGCCATTGCAAACACGTCAGGTGTCTCACCACCAGCACCGATAGACAGCACGTCCGAGGCGTTACCGTTGTTGATCGGCACGCCGTAAGCAGCAGCAGCGCTCTTGACCGTCATGCTGGCAGGGCTACCGTCGCTCAGCGGGATCGGGTTGCTGCCATCATCGGCGCTAATGTCTACAGTGTGTTGCTTAGCGCTAGGCCCATCAAGCAGCGGGATCAGCTCGCTCAGTGCAAACTCGCGCTCGGTCAGGGTACGCCCGTCCGCCAACGTGACAGTCGCGCCGCCGTCTTGTTCAGTGTGTGGGGCCATCAAGACAGCACCGGGGATTTCACCCAGCGTGTCTTTTACCAGCTCAGCATAGGCCGCCATGAACTCAGGGTTGCCAAGCAGCTCAACAGCGCGTGGGTCTTCCGCAAAGAACGGCTCAGTGTGGAAAGTACCGGGCTTGCCGCGTCCATTTTCGCTGCGCGTTGCTAGCCCATCGTCACCGTAGATGCCGTAGTCGTCATAGCCGTACTCGGCCATAAGCTGCTTCATGCCTTGCACGTAGCCACGAGCCGCTTGCAGCTCTTCGCCGGTCGCGTCGTCAGGCACCACAACCATCGCGTAGAAGCCGCCTTGGATGTCGGGTGCGCTGTTAAAGTCCAGCGACACGCGGCGCTCACCGTCTTTCATCGCGCCGTACTCTTCGCGATCCCCAGCGAACACTTTGAACTGACCGCTGTTGTTGCGGATAAGGCGACCCGTCTTGGTAGCGTTGATGCCTTCCTCTACCAGCTTGCCAACGGGCAGCTCGTCAAGCTCGCTCACGCCGTCAACCAGCATGGCACGGGCGAACTGCTCGCGGTTGTCAGCAAGGCTAGCGTCAGCGCTAAGGCCCTGCGCGTCGAGCATCTGCATGCGGCGCTGGTACAGACTAAGGACAGCCTCGCTTGCACCGGGTGTCGCCTCCACAGCACCGGTCGTGTTGAGACCAAAGAACACCCGCACTGCATCCTCAACTGTGCCGTTGGCTACGCCGTGGTGCTGTAGGTAAAAGCCCATGTAGCGAATACTGTCTTCGACTGTCTTGAACTGCGGCTGAGCGCCAAGCGCACCTTCGCCAAAGATGTTACGCAGCTTAGTGCGGGTCTCTGGGTCCATGTCAGCCATGCCGCCAAGGCCGCTAGCATTCTGGTCAGGCAGGCTATCGACAACCGTGCGGCTCGACACGCTTGCGTCCGTAACTGTCAGGTTTGCACCTGTGACTGCTGCGACTTGCTCAAGTGCTTGACCGTACTGCTCAACAAAGCTTGTCGCCGCCGCACCAGTAGCTTGTACGCTACCGCTGAACGGGTCAGCGCTGACGGGTGAGTTACCGGGGCGCGACGACACAAGGCCAAGAAAGCTATTGTCAACGGGGCCAGAAAAGTCTGCATCAAGCGCTAACCCAATTGCCTCTTGCGCATTGGCAGCGTTTAAGCGCGCCTGTTGTACCGCAAGGTCCTGCTCATCTTTCCAAAGGTTGAACTGGTTCTGCTCTTGTTGCAGCGACAGGCGGTCTCGCTGGTTCTGTAGGTCGTACTGTCGCTGCATGTCGCGGAGCTGCTGCTGCTGAGCGCTAAGCGCTGCATTGCTCAGGCCCTGCGCTGCACTTGCCACCCCACCGACACTGCTCGCCAGCCCGCTGAGCGCACTGCGTTGACGGGCCAAGGCGTTTGCAAGCTGGCCCAGCGCACGGCTTTCGGTGTCATCGAGCAACGGGCGGAAGTACCGATTGCTCAGGTTAGCAACCGGGCTAGCGCCGGGGTTTACGGGGCGAATAAACTCAACCATGTCAGAAATTTCCCGGTGCGGTCAGAAGAGGGTTGGCTGCTGTGTTGTAGATGTTGGCAATACGGATGGGCTGCATCTGTGTCTGTATCTGCTGCATCGAGCCAAGGTAGCTACGGGACTGCGCGAAGCTCTGCTGCTGTAGCATCTGGCCTTGCTGCATTGAGAACCGCTGGCTCTGCATGCTGTTGATTGAGCTAAAGGCATTTACAAAGCCGGTGATGCCACCGATAGCAGTCTGCTGCGCCTGCAACATTGTCTGCTGAGCGCCTATCATCGCTGCCTTACGGTTGACCTCGATGGCCTTGAGCGCGGTCGGGCTGATCTTACCCGGCGCAACCGAAGCAATCCGGCTCTCTGCCTCGAACTGCTGTTGCTTCTTGAGGTCTTGGCCGTACTCAAAGGTCTTGTCGCGCTTGTACGCCAGCCGGTTGAGGTTGCGTGCCTCTTCGGCCTTGATGGCTTGGCGTGCGTCTTGTGCGCTCACGCCCCGGCGACCCAGCGTAGCGTTAGTAGCGCCCATAGACGCCATGACTTGCCGCGCTTGCAGTGCCTGATCAAAGGCAGCCCGCTGAATTTCCTTGACGTTCTCAATGGTCTGCTTGTCGATCTGGTCTTGCTGTAGATCGTAGGCCTCAAGCGCAAGCTGCTTGTTCAGCTCGTACCGCTCTTGCTGCTCGCGGTACTGCTCGTAAACCATCTCGCGCTCAACGACAGCCTGCTCGTTAGCGAGGGCCATCTGTTGCCGTGCGATGTTCGCTTGCTGCCCAGCGGCGGCAAGGTTCATGACCGGCCCGATAAAGCTAGCTATCGCGGTGCACATGGCGCAACCTTTCTTGTCTCAGGTAAAAGCGCTGGAACGGAAAGCCGTGCAGCATTATGGGGTTGTCCCACTCGGCACCCATCCACGTAAGCCAGCGGATGTGCAGTGTGTTCTGACAGTCAACGAGGTTAGTGAACGTGTGGCACCCGCTACGCTTGAACATTTCGCTGAGCACTTCGCCACTGCGACGCAGGAACGGGACCGGGTGCTTGTAGACCCAGTTTGTCGTGATCATCCAAGCAGCGCCTTCACCGCCACCCAGCGGCCCCGCAACACCCGCCAGTGCTACCGGCTTGCCCTTGCCGGTACGGGCGCTGAGCAGAATTTTTGACAGGCTGGACGACAGCTCAACGGCTTCGGCAGGCGTGGCATGGGGGAACGCCCGCGACGCTTCACGTCTGTCAGCCTTACGCATCTTTCTCGCTAGCGTATCGATGTCCTCAACGCGCGCCGTGCCTATGGTCAGCATACTCGTCACGCCTGCATACTCTTTGGGCTGATGAAGCCTTGCCACTCTAGGGTCGTAAGGGTGCTGGGGAACGGGCCGTTGTTCGTAAACTTGATCTCTACGCTGTCATTCTTTGCAAAGATCGGGAACCGGAACGAGCCGGTCGCAAAGTTTTGCTGACCAAGCAGGATTTCGCTGTCCCCGCTTTGCAGCGCACCGAACACGTAGCTCTTTGCCGACCGCCCTTTCGGCGTGATCTCAGCCGTGAAGCCAGCCGTATCGTCAAAAGTGATGGTCGCGTACCTTAACTGCAAGCGAGCCTCACTGCGCCCAGTGTCAGCGCCTTGCGGCTTGTAGAACAGCGGGCTTTGCACGTAGGTCATCGTGTAGTCTACGCCGCACGTAAAATCAGGCGTTACAGCAGTCGTAATGTTGTTCAATACGCGGTCGTTGTCGGTAGCAAACACGCCGTCTAGGCGACCAAGCACGATAAAGCGAGTGTTGTTCATAGTGCTGTCAATCAGGGCAGCAAGCGCAGAGTGTGCGGAAGACGTTGCTGCGCTGTTAGGGTCAACCGTGGCCGCCCCAATAAACGCAAGCTGTGCTGCCTCAAACTGCGCAACCGTGACGCTCGTGGCCAGCTTTAGGTTTGTAGCTGCAAGGCGCGGCAGCGTGATACCAAAAGCAGCGGTGTCAGTTAGTAAAACAGAGAAGGTTGTCTCGTCTGTGCGGTAAGGCAGCTCAATCGCTGACCAGTCAAGGCCTGCACTGATCGGAGTGCCGCCGCTGGGTATTGGAAACTCGGCTGCATTGGGGTCGTATGCGTTACCACCACGTGCCGTGCGCCCACCGACAACTTCAATGCACTTGCTGCGCGGAACGTACAAGTCAAGCAGCAACGGAAAGTCCGTCGCGCTAGCTTGCGTGATTTCTTCAAGCTCGACACGCAGCATGTAGGCACGAGTGCTGGTCGTGCCGAATGACGTGCCGAGGCTCGCTGCTTCCTCAAGCGTCTTGATGTAGTCCTTGCTCGTTACCTCAACAGCCAAATGCAGGTGGTCTTCAATGACCTCCATGCCAACGATCTTTGTGTTGCTGTTGAGCGTCCACTTAGACCACGCGCTCTGCAAGCGCTGCCTGTCATTTTCATAGAACTTATAGACGTAAATGACGTTGGGTTCGCTGTGGCTCAGCGCAAACAGCATCTGTTTCTTTTGGCTAGCCGTCAGCTTGTGCACACCGCTCGGGATGTACTTCGGCACTTGGGCTGTCGTCTCGTCAGCCTCGATGATCTGCGTGTCAATCTCGCTACCAATTTCCATCACGGAACTGAACGAGATGTTGTCCTGCGCAAAGAAGACTTTAGTGCCGACAGCAATAGGCTTTGAGAGCTTACTTGCCTCAATCGAAGCGGCTTGCTGCAACAGCGCAGTCGCTGGTGTCAGGGCATTAGGAGCCACCAGCCGGAACTGCGCACGGTCAGACATGAGCAGCAGCGTGTTTGCAAAAGGGACAGCGCTTTGCAGTACGTCAACGCGCCCCGTAGACATCGAAATGTCAATGCGGTCAGTGTCCAGTAGCTGCGTTACGCTAGTCCTAAAGAACTGCGCGGTGTCCCCGAAGTCAGTAGCCGCACTGAGGATCATGTTTTCGTCGCTCAGGAACCCTAAGCGCCCGCCGTGCACGAACACATCGTTGAGCCGGTTGCCTACAAAAGACGGGGTAGCATTAGTGTCTTCGTCGCCCACGACGCGCGGGCCGTACTTGTGCTGCGAAACGACAAACTGCGGGTTGCCCGAACTGTCAAACGAGCGCTGCACTTTGATAGGCAGTGTGCTCTCGTCCAGCACAAAGGGTACGTCATACGTCTCGATGTAGCGCTGATCTGCCCCTGTGTCGTCATCGTAGACAATCACGTAGTACGCACCGTCACCGATGGCCGTGCCGCCTACCTCATAGATCGAGCCGCCGTTAATTGATGGCGACCCGTTAAGGGCAGGCAAGTCTTGGAACGTGTCAACCTGATTGCTGCTGCTGCCTTGCTGCACAACCGTAGCAGTCAAGCCGTAGGCGTCGATGACTTCATACGAGCTGCCAAGGAACTGTGTGGTGTTCGCAGGAACGCCTGCGTCGTTGTAGGCAGAGTATGCAAGTACCCAAAGCACCTCATTGAGCAGCGTGCGCTGGCTTGCGTGGTTAGGGAACGTAGCGCTAGCAAACTCTGCAACAGTTTTTGTGCTCGCCCCACTGTTGTACGTTAGCGTTGTGTTGACATACCACGTGCTGCTTGTCAGCCCAGTGCCTACGTTGTCGAAGTCAATGTCGGGGCTAGTCTCAGGACGATTGCTGGTAGCGTTAGCGTTCAGCTTAATTGTTGAGTGATCGTTGACGCGCAGAGGGCGGTAGGTAACGCCGTTATCGTCACTGATTTCAATCTTACCCGCAAACACGCGCAAGTCGTTAGTGATCGTCTTCCCGAACAGGGTGGTGTAAGTGCCGTTGGGTCCGTAGCTGCGGTTAGGGACAACGCTAAACGAAATGTCTACAAAACTGTCGCCGTTGTTAGTCTGTACAGCAGTATTGGTAGTGCCATTGTACGTCCATGCGTAGGTGCCAAGCAGCACGTCGCGGTGCGAAAACGTGTCTTGACTGTCTACGTGGCTACCCGATTGAAACCCAAGTGCGTTAGCAAGTTTCTGCACAGGCGCTGGGTTGCCCGCTGGTGGGTTCCAGACGTAGTTACCGTGCACTGGAAATACAATGTGTCGGCCCGCTGCGATGGACGAGCCAAACGCATTTTCTAAAAGGTTTGCTGTGTCGTGCGGGTCATTGCGGGAGTTATTGTTGTTCACAATTCGGGTCAACGAACGCGCACCATTCACGCCTGCGCTGACAGCCGCCATGTACACAGTTGAGTTTGCGTTGACTGAAGGCGTGGTAACTCGGAACTCAGTTTCAGGTACAGTAGCGTCGGAGCGATACCGCACGCTGATACCATCATTCAGACCGTCGCCGCCACGGTTACTGTCGTAGGCCAGTTGCGGAAACGCCGCGAAATGGTGTGGCAGGAAGTCTGCGTCTACAGAGCCGCTCACCGTCACGTTGCGGTTCAAAATGAACGTGGTGTCTGCAACAGTGGCAAAGCGCAAGCCGCCCGTGAAGTCTGTCATCGTGCCACCACTACCGTCGCCGGTCAGGTACGCCGATACGTCTGTCTGCTGGATGACCTCGATAGCGGCACCCGTGTCTGCATCAAAGGCGCGCAGCCCGTCCGTATCAATTACGAGGACATAGTGCTCAGTCTCGTCACGGTTGATAAAATGACAGGCAGCCTTGTCGCTAAAAGTCGGCGCAGTAGTGCTGCCAAACTCTGTCATTTCGCCAAGCCATTCGGTTGCCTGCCGTTTCTGCATACCGACAACCGGGCTGAGAAAGGCGTTCTCGATACTGGTTGCCGTGTTGCTAAACCTCAGGTTCTCGGCCTGCTGCGATACGCCGCCGACAAGGTTCGATACGGTCTCACTGATCAGCGGCATTAGCGGATAAGCCCCGCGCGGTTGACAATACGCTGGGTGGTCAGGTTGTCAGCGAGGTAGTTGTAGCCAGACACGTTGGTCTCTTCGTTCACCAGTGCCGTGTAGGCCGTGAACTCGTCAGCGCGGTCAGACTGCGCAATGCTCTCGCTAGAAATGGTGCGCTCTTGGAAGATGCGCGCAGCACGCAACGAAATGAACCGCCGTGCTGTCTCAGGAATTTCGTCAAACGGCAGCCCAAGGGTCTGATCGACAGTGATGTCATGATCGAAGTTGTAGCTGTGGGTCAGCCGGTTGTAGAGGTACGTGCCACGCTGCACGATAGGCAAGTGCTGGTCAGGACCGCTAGGCTTTACTCGCAGCACGTTGGGCGCAAGCACTACCCGGCCACTCAGGTTACGGGTCAGCTTGATCTGGATGTCTGTGTTCCAGTGCCACGACTGGCTTTGCAGCTCACGAGTGACAGCGCGCACGATCTCAAGCGCCATGCTGGCGTCAACTACCGTCTCGTCCTCAAGGCTCTGAACAGGTGTCTCGCCGATATTTGTCAGGCACGTATTGACTGCCTGTAGCTCAGTTGTAGCGGTAACGGGATTGCCCATGTGGCTGACCTCCTAAGTGCAAAAGGCGAGGGGTAGCCCGTAGGCCACCCCCCGTTTCAATTAGGCGTCAGTTGGGGTGTTACCCGTGATGCCGATCATACACTCAGGGCGAAGCACGCCATGACCTACGGCCATCTTGGACACCATGAGCGTACCAAGTCTCCGAGGATCATAACTACTTTCGGTTGCAAGACCCGCAAGCTGTACAGTCCCAAGTGCTTCTGGGTGCATTACCAGAGCAAGGAAGCTGGACATGTCTGCACTGTACTGAGACCGGAAGTCAGGGAAGCGGTCCACAGAGTTAATCTGCGGGCTGGACCCGTGGTTGACCGCCATGTTGGTCGTCTTGACAATCTGCATGCCCGCAACTCGCAGGACCGAAGCGTTGGCGTAGTCGCCGTTGTTGGTCACAAAGTCACGGTTCAAGATTTTGTCGTTCTGTACGAGGCCGTAGTAAATTTGTGGCGTCACGTACACAAAGCGGTCAGTCTCAGGAACGAACTTCTCATCGAGCTTCTGTGCACAGAGGTACAGAGCGTCGATCAGCTCGGCCATGTCGTTAGTGGTTTCAGTTGGGCTGTCAGTATCAACGACGCCAGTAACAGCAGTGTTGATGTCGATCTTCTCTGCTACGCCTTGGTCTGCCAGCGAGCCAGTGGGGTTCAGAATTTCTGCACCCGCTGCTGCAAACAGATTGCGGTCATAGGTCAGAGCAAGCGCTTTGCCCATCTGGTTAGTGAACTCACCACGGACATCGTAGTGGTTTTTAAGCTCATCAATATCTGCAACGAAGGTATGCGATACCAGCATGTCGTCTATGGTAATTACACGCTCGTCTTGCGCAATGGATCGGCCTGTGAGTTCCGTCCCACTTGCGTGATATTCCGCAACGGTCTTACCGATTGCAGGGAACTGTGCAGACTTACCCGACTGGATGGTGCGCACACGAGTGCGCTCACGCAGAACAGTGTTTGCATCGAAAGCTGCTTGTGTTTCACCACTCCACAGCTTCAAAAAAAGTTCGTTGTTGGTGTCCCATTCGGACTGGTTGGTAGGTGGTTGCGTATAGGTAGAACCCGACCCGATACCGAGGCGGGAAACAGTAGCGTTAGCCATCGTTTGGCCCTTTCATTAACTACGAGGTTTCTTTCGCTTCGGTTGTCCCGGTCATCGGGGCCGATACTTAGCGGCAGTAGGCCTGTCTCGCTAAGTTGTTTCCCAGTGCCTGCGTCTGTGTCTTCATCGTATCGTCTGGTGATACATAGATAGGCAGCCAGATTGTGCAGGTTTGGTCTTTAATCTCCGCGATACCATCCTCTTTCGCGCAGCTCGCGACGGATAGCATCATCATCGTCAAAGCGATTAACGTCATTGCGCGCTTCGGCGGCATCACGGGCGATGTTCTCATGTGTCTGTTTGCGGGAGCTTAGGAGATAACCGACGACAGCAGCGCCTGCGGCGAAGGCTAGGAGCCAGTTTCGTACTGTCTGCAACATGTCACCGCTTGCCTTTGCGCCAGTCATCCCACCGCAAGTAGACTAAATAAATGAATACTAACGCTAGCGCAACAAAAAATGCCCAAGTGTACTCTTTGGCAAAGCTAGCGATCTCTTTTGCAGGCTCTACAGCGGGCGCTACAGCAGCTACACCGCTCACAATTGCGGCTGCCCCGGCAGTTTTGACCGTCCTGCTGTCGGTCAGGTTTGCCCGCACTTCTTTATATGGTGTCGTGAAGAGCTGACGCTCTAGCATCCTGCGCTTGATCAGGCCTGCAAACTTTTTGCCACCTGCGTAAACCCACTTGTCAAACTCTTTGGCGGCTGCCGTAGCGTTACCGCCATTAAGCAATGACAGCAGGGTGCTAGTGCGCAACGCTTCTCGCCCACAGTTGTAGGTAAAGCTGACAAGTGCATCAAACTGGTTGGGGTTTAGCGGAACTGTCACGAGGTCCCGCACAGCCTGTTCATACTTGCTAATTGTGTTCAGAAACATGGCGACAACTTGCTCGTGCGTGTACACGTCGCCTTCCTGTAGCTCAGGAATGTCGTAGGTCGTCGTGCCATAGCCGACAGTCAAGACAGGTTTGCTGGCGAGCTTGTCCCAATACACAGTACGGTAGCGTAACGGTGTCTTACTGACACCATCGGGATACGGGGTGGTGCCGTCGCTTAGCTTTAGTGAGACACTTGCCTCAAAGTAAGCAATCAGCGCTACCCCTCGCTCGCTCAGCCTCATTGCATCAACGCCACTTTGCGCTCAACGTCCTGTCGGAACGCTGGGTCTTTGCGGTAGCGTGGGTCTTGCATTGCGGCGACCATCTCAGCAGTAGACCTAAAGCCTTGGGGCTGTGCAGCACCGCGACCGCTGATTGTCTGGCTCGGCTCACGAGCGCCAGTTGCAGCTTGGAAGTCACTGCGTATCTGGTTCATGGCCATGCGCACAGTTGTCTGATCGTTGCTGTTCAGCATGTCATTGAGCTTGTCGATCATAGTGTCTTCGTAGACGCCGGACCCTGCCCATTCCTGCATCTGGGACACGGCTTGATCACCACCGAACTCACTGATAATTGCTTGGCGAGCTGCCTCTCCCTCCCGCACACGCATGTCTCTGATCTGCTCGACAAGCGCTCTAGGGATGCCGACCTTCTCGAACTTGGCAATCGTGTCATCGCTGATCTCTCCACCTGTCTCCATGAACTCGCGCTCAGCATCAGTCACAAGGTTGTCAACCTCAGGCGTAGTCTGCTGAGACACTTGAGACAGCTTGCGCTCTAGCTCACTGTAGGATTTCGCTAGGTCTTCGGGCGTCTTGAACTTTTCGGGCAGCCAGCCCGGGCGCTCTGGCTCAGGTGGCTGCTCTTCTGCAACTTGCTCGTTGCCTTCAAGAGCCGCTAGCTGTTCCTCAAGGGACGGCTGGGGTTGTTCTTGGTCGGGCATTGGTAAGTTAAGTTGTTCAGTTGACATTCGCACTTTCCATGTACTGCTCGTTAGCGGCGCTAACGGCTTGTGGGGCAGCAGCCTTGGCAATCTCAGCCGCTTGCTGCTGCTGAATAGCTTGTTGTCTTTGCATCTCTTCCTGTTCGCGCTGCTCGCCAGATTTCACGAGACCGTTCATGTCGATACCGATTGCAGCACCAGTCCGCTTCACGAACTCGTCCATGTTGAGGTAGCCCTCGACAACCTGTGGCCCAAGTTGCGCTATGAACTGGAAGAAACTTTGCAGGTTCTGTAGGTCGTTGGCGCGACCCAGCGCAGCAGTACCGGTCACAATGCTCGGAGCCACGATACCGTCCTGCAAAGGGTCAAGCCGGTTTTGCCTCTGCATGCGCTCCATCAGGCGACGAACAAAGACAAGTTGGAAGCTGTTGCTGAGCATGCTGAACACGCCGCCAAGCCCGACTTCAAGCGCGTTGATAGCCTCGCGGACCTCGTAGGCTGTCGTGCGCTCGCTGCGTCTGGCCACAGTGTCGAACAGCATGAAGGCGTGACCTAATCGCTGCTCAATAGCTTGCGCAGTTGCGCTCGCCACCGCCATGTCAGCCTGCTTGTTGAGCTGCACAGCGCTTACTTCGGCTGCGTTGCCAGACCGGAAGTCGCCACTGTCAGCTTCGGCTAGGTCCTGCACGCGCGTCGTGCCGTTGGGTGCCACAAGAAAGACAACTTTGGCAGCCGCCGCAGACGCTTCAAGAATTGCACGGCTCAGACCCTCAAGGCTGATCAGGTCGCCAATGTACTCTTCGACAAACCCGCGCCCGTAGTCCTCGCCGTCAACTCTGTTCCAGCGCAGCGCCATCATCGGCGGCTTGTCAGCGGGCCAGCTACCCTCAGAACCCGGTACTACTTCACCGCCTACGTCTTGGTAGCTCAGCCACTTTCCGTCTTCGAGATAGAACTTTGTGTACAGGGCCACATCGTCATCGCCTTTGCTAGCGAGCAGGGCTTGCATGTCAGCGCTCAGTACTTCCGGGCTGACCTCTTCCTTAATGATGACCTCAAGCAGATTGCCTACTGCGTCACGAACACAGACAAACTTGTCGATGCCGTACACCTTTGCGCCGCCGCTAGCGGGCAGATAGAAGAGGGCGTTGCCGCCGACAATTAAGTGCTTGAGCATTTCGAACACTGGGGCGCGCAGGCCCTCGCGCTCAATCTCATCCATGACAGCACGCTCAATCATGGACAGCTCAGCTTGCACTTCGCCTTCCAGCTTCTGCTGTTTGGCAATTTCCTTAGCGTCTGCGTCGCTGACTTCTAGCTTAAAGAAAGGCGTGTTGGGTGGCAGCAGCGACAACAGCAAACGAGCCGCTAGGTTGTTTACACCCCGGCTCCCGATGCCCTGATAGGGCGTGTAGAAACGTGTCGCACTGTTGTGTCCGCTTTCGGGGATCAGTGGCGGCAGGGTCAGCTTTGCGCATTCCCGTGCTCGGTGCAGGAAGTTCTCGCGCAGACTGCTAAGCTGCTCGTACCGGCTCGCGCAATTCGAGCTGAAGAGGTTACTTTCCAATGTTTAGCCCAACTTTGCTCTGGCCCACATTGATAGGTGCCGACACCTTTGCGTTGCCCGGTCGCCGGATGCGCAGACTGTACGACGCGCGTGTCTTGTTACCGCCAGCCATTGCAGGTGCAGACTGACTAGGCCCAGCGTCAGCCGTGGGGTCTGGCGTAGGCTCTGGTGCGCGCACAATGATAGGTGGCGCTGGTGGTGGTGGGGGTGGTGCGTAAACTGGGGGTGGGGGTGCGCTGCCGCCGCCGAACAGACACATTACTTTGTCACCTTTTTGCTTAGGATGGTTTCTTGCTGGTCTTCAAAGACATGATGCAGATGGCGGACGACACCGACTGCGCCGACAGCCATCCATATCTCCCGTTCAGACTGCTCCGCTGTCGGTGCCTTGTCGGGGAACCGTTCAGTCAAATAGGCGAGCAAGTCTTTCTTGATGACGGGAGCTTCAAGCACCGCAGCTTCCTCCCGCTGTGATGTCGCAAACGTCATGCGTCTCGACAAAAGTGATGCCTTGCTGGTTGCTGGCCTCGCTGTACGGCACTGCCGTAAGTGGCTGACCGCCCCGGCTACCATCAGCGTAAAAGGTGAGGCCGCGCAGGCCGTGTGCGTACTTGGCAATCAGCGCCGTGTAGTCCGCAACCGTGTCGTCGTTGTTGAGTTCCGAACCCCAAGCAGGCAGGTTAATCGTGCTGCTGATAGCGTGATCGACATACCCCTGCATTTCGTATTGGAACTTGATGCGGCGCTCAGGGTCAGCCGCTAGATCAAGCGCACTCTCGATGCTCTCGGGGTCTACGCCATAGGTGTCAATCACCTGCTGCGCTGCGCTATCGACAACGTATTGGAACTGCCACGTGTCGTTTGGCCCAAGCCAGCGGCGCTTGTACGCTACGCTAAACAGCGGCTCGATGCCTGTGGTGGTGCCAGCCAAGATGCCGATGCTGCCCGTAGGCGCAATGGCGCGCTTACCCGCTGGCTCGTTAACACTGAGGGTGTTGCTGTACGTCTTAGCCGTAGCGTCAGATGCTGCCTGATAGACTTCCATCCACTTGCGCAGCTCGCGTGTCATTTCGTACCGCTTGCCACGACTGATCAGCCACTCGTGCACGCCCATAAGACCAAGGCCTAGACGCCGGTTCTTTGCGCGTGTCTTTGCTACCTTTTCATACGGCACTTCTGAGGTAATGGTGCCGCAAAGCAGGAAGCAAGTGGCTAGCTCAACCGCCTCGCGGAACTCTTGCAAGGTGTCGAAGCGCGACATGTTGAGAGAGCCAAGACAGCAAATGTCACTGTCGTCAGAGCTGGTCAACTCACAGCACGCATTGCGCAGCGTCTCGCGCTCTTTGCCGTAGAAGTTAAACGAAAAGCCCGGTTCACTGGACTTCATGGCCTGCCGCACGTTTTGGCGGAAGATGTCACCCACGTCGCCGGTCTCGTTGTAGTGCTCAAGCCACCGAGTGCCGTAATTCAACGAGATGTTTGTGCCGTCGAGCGGGGCGGGAAAGTTAAAGTCTAACTCTTTAATGTCAGCCAGTGACTTACCGGTGCCTGCAACCTCAATCTTGTGCCAGTCTTTTGCGTACAGCAGCAGCTCGGCGTCAGGGTGGTCAGCACTGAGCGAGCCGTAGATAGCCGACCGCCTGTCTCCACCTTGTCTGATAGCCCGCCCGATGTCGTTAATCATGATCATCTTGGAGACAGGGCCAGAGGCTACGCCACCAGTGCGGCCAAGCCGTGCGCCTTTCTCCCGGTACACAGAGTAATCGACACCGATACCGCCACCAGAGGTAAGGCATAGCTCTACCCGCTTAGATAGATCAGCCCAGTCCTCTCTGGTATCCTCTTCGGCACGCAGAAGAAAACAATTGTTATACAACCGGGCCTTCCGGTTCGCATTCGCAAGGTAGCGGCCACCGGGCAGGAACTTAAAGTCTGTGATCAGTTGTACTAATTCTTTTTTCGCGTCATCCGGCAGGCGATGCCCCACCACGTTTTCGACCAGCGTCTGTGCCAGCTCTTGCCACGTCTCTGCACCCGCATGCGCGTATTTCTGACGAAAAATCGCCTCCCCGAACTCATTGCGAAACGTCATCGAAAAGTCCTTCCGCATCCTCGGCAGCTTGCTGCTGCGAGATAAGTTGATCGAGATACCATTTAGCTTTTTGCAGGTCTTGCAACGGTTTGCCCTTTAGTTTGTAGCGCGTAATGTATTTCACCACTGCCCCTTCAGCGTAGGACATCCCGTGGCTAGTTATGTAATCAAAGCACTCAATGCCTTGAGTGTAGTGGCGCGGGTGGTTTACGATGTCTTCGTCGAAGGGGTCCACAGAGTAACACTTTCGCTAGCGTAATCACAGGGGCGCAATATCCGTGCGAGCCGTGCCTGTGTCAAGGCAGCGCTTTCATCCAGACCTTGCTTTTCGTATGCGGCCACGACTGCCTGCCACATTTCGTCAAGCGACGGGCCGACAGCATCAAGGATGCGCTCTGCACGCACCTTACCAATGGTCGGGCAGCCGGGGTAGCCGTCCGTTGCATCACCAGTCAGGGTCTGCATCATCCAGTACCTGTTCGCTTCGTCCTCGTTAATCTCGTAGACCTCGCCCGTATCCTTATCCAAGTGCATGCCCGGGATGGTCTTGAGGTCTTTGTCTATTGAGCAGATGATGCTGCCCGGTTCGCTACCGTGAATGCCCACGAGGTCGTCACCCTCAAGCTCGTCCACGAATATCGCTCCGTACTTGTCTTGGGCATGCCCGCGCATTGCTGACCACCCAATAGGCCGTGCGCCTTTCCGGTTCTTTTTGTAGTCCGGGTAAATTTCTTTGCGGAAACAGTCAGCGCCACTCAGACACAGCAGCAACTCTTCCGCTTCGCACTGGTCACGTACCGTCTCGATCATGGCGTCAAACAAGACACCCGCCTCAGTGACAGACATGAACTCTTGCAGTACTAGGTCGCCGCCTACCTCGTGCTCAGCGACAGCAGTAGCGCCCATGCACGCCTGATAGACAACAACGTCTGCATCTATGACGGCTCTCATACTTTGTCGCCCCACCCTTCGGTACACGGGAATGCGATAGCGTGACTGACAACTACGACGATCTCGAACAGCGCATTGGGATCACCGGCTAACTTGTACTCAGCAACGTAGTTCATGATGGTGTCTAGCGTTTGGTCTATGTCGTTACCGCCGGGTGCGTTGCAGACGACAGGCGTGCCGTATGCCAGCAAGCTGTGCACGTTAGCGCCATTGATCAGGCCTGCTACGTAGACCCACGCTGGGTGCTCGGGGCCTGCTTGTCGTGCCTCTTCCAGCCACGGCACAAAGTCCGAAGGTGGCGACAACACGGCTTGCGACTGCGCACTGAAGGGGAACGCAAGCGCTACAAGTGCGGCGGCCAGTGCGCGCACGCTACTTCTTTTTCTTTGCTGCGAACCCGCCGGTCTTATTCTTCATCGCGCTGTAGGTCTTGGAGCTGATGGTGCTCTTGCTTTTCGGGCGCGACGTGCCAGCCTTTTTGCGAGCGTTCATGTTCTTGTATAACGACATCAGTGGCTCTCCGCCCAGTTGTCACCTACCTGCGTGTCACAGGTCATTGGAACCGACAAGTTAAAGTAATCATTACTCTGACGCAAGCATTCTTTGATGACAACACTTGCAGGTTGCAGGTGGTGCTCGGCGCAATCGAACTGCAATTCGTCATGGACATACAGCACCATGTCACACTCAAGACCACGCATCTGCTCGGCACAGCGCACTGCCCAGTACTTTGCAGCGCTGCTGGTTGCTGACTGGATCAGGTAGTTCAGCGCCGTGTGCTCTTTCTCGACCGGAATGCGCCGCCCGTCGATACTCGTGATGTACCCGTTACTCTTCGCTTCGCGCTGCACCTTGGCAATCAGGTCTTCCAGCCCGGGGATGGCAGCAAACAGACGCTTGCGCACCTCACCGCCGGGTAGGCCTGTCATCTCACCCAGCTTCCTGTCGCCTGCCCCGTAGATGAAGCCGAACTGCACGCCTTTCATCTGCGCGCGCGTGATGCCCATACGGTCAGCATTAACTTGATGTATGTCGGCGCTTTGCAGCAGCTTACCGTACTCACCGTTGTCATCGAGATAGTGTGCCAGCATGGTCAGCTCAGCTCGGTCAAGGTCACTGGCCAGTAGCTTGCGGCCCGGGCTAGCTGTGAACAGACGGCGGCTTTCCTCACCATAGGGTGCACCTACACGCGGCACGGCTTGCAAATTTGGCGACCTTGAACTCGTGCGCCCCGTGATGGCAGCGTTAGGTATCACCTGCGCACGTATACGCCCGTCAGCTCCGTGCTCTAGCCACGAGCGCACAAGGGCTAGCCGCTTTGTCACCATAAAGTTGTCAGCCAGTAGCTCAGCCTCAGGAAACTTAGGCGCGATGGCACGTAGCGTCTTCTCGTCAACCTTAGCTTGGCCGCTTGGGGTGTGCTCGGATGGCGACCACCCGCGCGCAACAAGCACCTTCTCGATGTGCTGTCGGCTGTTGCTGTTGAACAAGACAAACTCGACCTTCTGGTACGGGCAACCTTCGGCTACGTGCGGCTTGTCTTTGTAGCGCACGCTTCGCTTTGGCACGACAACCTCGCCGACCGGTGCGTACCAGCCGCCAAAGGTCTCAAGCATCTGGTCTTCAATAATTGTCGAGCGGTCTTGCAGCTCTTGCTCTAGGTCCCGTGCGCCCTGCACGTCAAAGGCAAAGCCGTAGGTGCGCAGTTGTACACACAACTCAGCGAACTGGTGCTCAAGCAGGTCAACACGCTCGTCTATGCCCTTGTCCTTAAGGTGCAGATACAGCCGCCGCGTGACACGACAGTCTTGCAAGCAGTACGCACCCAGCGCTGGCGTGTACTCAGTGTCCCAGTCGCCCTCGAACTCCTGCTTGGCAAACCCAAGCCGCACGCCCCACGTAGCCAGACCGTGACTGCCCAGCCTTGCCCGGTCGTCAACTTTGCGCAGGCTTTCGGTCGTGTGTGTTCGCAGGTCGTGGCCCAGCATGTCTTGGTACACGAACCGTGAGCGAACTAGCGTGTCAACAATGCGGTGGCGGGGCTGCCACCAGTCGTACAAGCGCTTGATGGTCGGCACGTCAAAGTCGATACCGTTGTGGAACACAAGCTCGCCGTCATACTCCATCAAGGTGCGCAGGCCGCTCTCAATGTTGTGATAGCAGTCTACTTCTTCGCCAGTCTCAATGTTGATCCAACACAGCGCCGTTATTCGCGTCGCGTTCAGTCCGTCCGTCTCAATGTCAACAGCTAGCGCCATGTGCTACCCACTCCCTTAGGTAATAACGTCTACTTCTCTTGCCTTTGCCGACAGCCACGAGGTCGTAGCCTCGTTGTCTCAATTTCCACCAGACGTTTGACGGCTTGCGCCACCAGAACCCCATCGTTCGCAGGTCATCTACGGTCAGACCGACGCCGGTTTGCAGAACGCCTACGATGCTATCGAGACAGTCGCTGGTGCCTTCGACCCGTGCTATCTCGTAAGACAGCTTGTCTCTGAACGCGCCGAACCGGCGGTCACGAAACGCTTTCTCTACAGCCCAGTCGTGGACATCGTAGAGAGCGTCAAAGTGCGGAACTGCACCGCAATCGGCCTTGAATATCATCATAAAGAAGGGTGCCAGCAGAACCGACATCGCCCGACATTCGGTTTTTCAGTACCGTTAGATCGACCGCGCCCCGAACAACGTCGCCTGCTTCGTCCTTACTTTTGTCAATCGCTATAACTGCGTCACTAAGCTGAGCGATTGCGCCAGTGCCGCGAATGTCCGACAGCCGCACTTGTGCTGAGCCGTCGCTGTGGTCGCCGTGTGTCGGCTTACGTGTATGACTAACAAGAATTACACTCACACCACACGCATCAACGATCTGCGTTCGTATGGCCGTAGTGAGGGCATCAATCGACTGTCGCTCACTCAAGACACCCCCGCCGCTCATGGGCAGGGTGCTGGCAATCGTGATGTGATCAAGAATAATGTAGTCGCAGTTTACGCCGTTGGCCAAATACGTCATGCGGCGCAGTAGGTCCTCGTTACTTACAGAACCAAAGTGATCGTAGGTGTAGAAGGTGTCTGGCTCGAACAGCTCTTTGGCTGCTGCAACCTGCTCGCTGACACTGAACGCACTGTTGGGCCTGAGCAAATTTGTCTTGAGGTGAATGCTCAGCAGCCGCCGCAGTGCGTGCTCGCTCCGCTCTTCAAGAAACATAAGACCGACACGCTTGCCGTGCGTAACTTTAAGGTCAATGCACAGGTGGCCGACCAGCGTGCTCTTGCCGACGCCCGTGCCTGCAACAATCGTCCACATCTCGTTATTGCGGTAGCCACCTAGCCGCTCACTCAACCGCTCAAACATAATCGGCAGACCGTAATCGACCGGCTTCTCTAAGCTCGGGATTAGGTCGTGCATGTCGTGAATGTTCTCAGGTCGCCAGCGCGTTGCGCCCGCAACAAAGTCGCTGACACTCAAGCCCTTCTCGTGCACGTCGCAAGCATCTTTGCACTCGTCTGGCCATTTAACGACGCTGACAGGCATGGCGTCCATTGCTGTACCAAGCGCTGTCGCTAGCTGGTCAGTTGCATCCTTGCCGGGGCCATCCGTATCGCCAGCCAGTATCACTTCTGACCACCCGTGCAAGTAGTCCCAGTGCCTGTGCAATACGTGGCCCACACTGCTAGCGCCACCGGGCAGGCTGACCACGTGGTACTTGTCGAGCGGTAGGTTTGTAGCGACTACAAGACAATCGTACTCACCTTCAGTTATCACTAGCGCTTTCTTAGCGGTCGGCTTCTGCACAAACTGGCCGAACAGCGCTGGCTCGCTACCGTCACCCACCCAGCGTATCGTGTCTTTGTCGTCAGGCTTGCGGGTCTTTGTACCCTTCCAGACACCTGCGCTGCTGAAGTAGTGGAACAGTGACAGGCCGTCGCTTGTTGTCTCGACCTCGTACCTCTTCAACGTGCCAAGATGATCAATGCGGCGAGACACAATCTTTTGCACTGAGCCAGTTGGGCGACCAGACTTCGGGTGCTGCACTATAACCTCAGGGTTATAATCGAGCGGCTTAGTCCACGTGTGCTGCTTACACGAGAAACAAAAGGTGTGGTCTTCATAGACACTAAGTGCGTCACTGCTGCCGCAATCCGGGCAAGGCTGGTGGGTCAGTAACGGCTTCTGCCGCTCGTCATGTTGCGTTGTCATATTTTCATCCATGCATCCGGCACGCGGCCTTCTGCCCATTTAAATTTGTGCTTGTCTGCCCACTGGCCCGCCGTCTTTTTCTGTCTACCCGCCGATGTCTTTGCGTTAGAGAACAAAAACCTGATGTCTAGCTCTACGTGCTGCCTACAAACATGCAGCATTTTAGCCATACTGTCCCCGTCTAGGCGGCCCTTGGCCTCGACGTAGATCAAATGACCGTCTGCTCTGATCAGCACAAAGTCCGGTGAGTAGACGTGATGGGTGGCTGGTCGGGTCCACTGGATGCGGTCAATCATCCGCTCGTATCGGAACGAAATCTTGCGCTCGCACAGGTCCCGGGCAATCCGGTCTTCAAACTGTGACCGGAAGCCCTTAATGAGACCTTGCTGATCGTGCAGGTTGAGAGGGTTGTTGCTACGCCGCGCTCGCAAGCCCGCCGTCCTCTTCTTTCTTGTACGGGTTGTCATTCGACGCACCGCCACCGGCTTCCTCAGTGTGCTCGACAAGCTTAATCACTTGGAACGACACGGGCTGGACTTGCATGTAGTGCTTGCCGCCGTACTCAGTGGTGCGCAGCTTGACAGTCGGGCGCACGATAGAGCCGTGACCCACTTCCCATGTCGGCTGCTGTAGGTCTGCGTCCCAGTTGAAAATCTTAGGCTGGCTGAAGTCCACGCCGTCCTTGAGGCGCTGGTCTCGTGCCGTGCGCAGCATCATCATCTGCTCGCCGAAGAGTTCCTGCGGCTTGACACGCAGCATTGGGTCAACACCCCAGCTCTCGTGCAGCATGTTCCAGTCGTTAGCGATCTCGTCCCACACCTGCATCGGCAGGCCAAAGGTCAGCTCGTACTTGCTGGTCGTCGCATCAGGCTGCGCTACTGCGTACCACATTTGCTCGGCACGATTGCGGAGTAGGCGACAGCGCCCGAGTGTGAAGTTGCGCTCTTCAGAGGCTTTACTGAACGGTTTCATTTGGAGTTTCCTTGAAGTGGAGTTGGAGAATATTGAACAGCTCTTCTGCTTCCTCATGATCCAGCTCGACTATCGAGCCACCATCTAGGAGCATCGAGACTTCCTCGACGGTCTCGCACTCGTCCAAGTCGTGCATGACGCCGATGTCGTAGAGGCTAAGAGTTCCGCTTGGAGTTAGCCCGAGAGCCAAGTCGTCGCTTAGTTGGTACAGGTGCATGCTCGCCACATTTGTAATAGGGTGGGACATCCATAGATCGTGGGTATCGGCGACACTCATACTTGCCACTGATTGAGCGCTCGAAAGCATGAGCGCAGTTGTGACAAGCCGGGTCAGACTTGGAAGTAGCGGCCACTGTTCAGTACCTCTTCGATTTTGTGGGTGCCGTACTCAGGCAGGGGCGGAAGGTCATCAGCAAGCTGGCCTTGGAAGCACTCAGCAATTTGATGAAGGTGGTCAGGCTTGTACTGGTGCAGCCACGCTTGCTTCAGTGGCCCAAAGTGATCGAGCATGTCTTCAAGACAGGCAGCATGGACGCCAATGCTGTCGTGGATCAGGGAAACATTCGTGATGGGCTGCACGAGGTCACGTGCGTAGCTGACAACACGGCTCAAGTAGGCAGCTTCAAAGCTGTGGACGAACAGCGGCGGTACTTGTTGGCGCATCGCCCGCCCGTCCATTGTGTCTGTGTCATCCAGCACCACCGGCACGTACACAGTCTGCCCGATGTGTGTCTGTATCTTGCGCGTGCGCTTCTGCCACTCAGCGCTGGCTACCGGGAAGCCACTCGGGCTAACCCAGCGCAGTACTACTTGCTCACGCGCAGCCTGTGCGGCTACCTCACCCAGCCACTTTTGCAGCGCGAACGGCTTGCTCATTAGCAGCTGTGCGGACTGCCAGAGACATTGGGTCAGACACAGACTGTAACGATAAAGGTCCGGGTACGGCGGCTGCATGTCGCCACGCTCGACTGCCCCAAAGACATGCTGGATCGTAGCGTTCTCGACGCTTCTGTGTCTTGCGCCGTAGCCCAGCGGCATGACCACCCGCTTTGCATCGGCGCGCGTGATGCCCTTGCGGGCGACAGCATCAGCAACTTCAGTACCGACCGTGCGCGCGAACGTGACAGCCAGCTCAGCGACCTTTGTGTACAGGTCGGGCGCAGTGTCGTCGGCAGTCAGGTCAACGTGCGGAGCAAGTGTGTCGTCACGCATCAGTGCAGCGTAGTGTGCTGGCCCTGAGCACGTCTGGTCACGGTAGTGCACCATGTGATCGACGTAGCCTAGCCCGTGCGCGTGAAACTCGCTGAGCATTTGAGCTGCACGTAGCCGCATGAAGGGTGCCTCGCCGTGCATCCAGTCGTCGTGGCGCAGTGGCTCAGCGACACACCGGTCAGCCTGCTCGACTGTCAGTCCATCGGGCCACAAGTCTGCGACCGTAGCCATCGCGTGCTCGACTGCCGTGTCGTTGGCAATCGGCATGCCTTCGGCAAAGTCCAGCATGCTCCGGTTTGTCTTGCTCGACTGCGGGCTGAGCGTAGGCTTGTAGTGCATGCGACCCGACTTGATCGTCTGCATTGGTAGCCACAGGCGACGGTCACGGTACTTCAAGGCATTCGCCAAGGCTGCACGCAGGCTTATCCGAGAGTGTCGGCTTGCGTTTTGGCTAGCGTGCCACTCGCGCAGCTCGTGCTTCATGCGCTTAGCTAGGTCTGGATTGCGCCAGCTCGCCTCGTCCAGCGTCGGCTTGTCAATCGGCTTGCGGTAGTACGGAACGTCAAGGTCCCGCTGCACAGTTTCGTCAATGACACCAGCGATCAGTGGGTTGCACTTGTAGGGTGTCAGTTGAGCAGCGTTGACAGCATCCACAGCCATCGTGAGGTTTACATTATGCGACATCGGAGACACCCTCTAACTCAGCGTGATCCGAACGAGACCAGTCCTTGCAGAAGCCATAAGACGGGATGTCGTCGCTGTCGTAGCTACCGCCCCACAAATGCCAATCGCAGTCCCATGCTTTCGGTGGCACCACCATCGGCATAGGGAACCACGCCGCATCCACGAGCTGCTGCTGTAGTGCCTCGACACGATCACGGAACTGTGAGCTAGCAACGACAAGCGGCTGCCTGTTGCCACGTGTGCTGCGCTGGTGCGCCTGCTCTACAAGACCAACCTCGATTGCTGTTGCGAGCCACGCTGCGCCCATCTGAGTGCGCCTGTTTTCGTGCCGCTCGCTGGGTGCTGTGCCGCCACTCAGGAAAGTGTGCAGCTCACGTGTCTTTTGTCTTTTGGCTGTGCGGTGCAGCTTGTGGCGTCGCCACTCTAGTTGCTGCAACCGAGACCACTTTTCAAACTCGCGCTGGAACCGGCGGTGCTCTTCAAACTCCCGCACAGCACGCCCAACTTGGTCGCAAAAGTACGACTGGCTGAGAGCACTGTGCGAGAGCAGAAGCGACCCGGTAGCAGCGAGTAAGACGGAAGTGAGGACAGGCAGGCTGCACTGCTCAGCTATCTGGGAGAGCTGCGAATACCCTGCGGCGCGCCTGCCCGTCCTCGTGTTTGGCTGCATGTAACGCGCAAGGGAGGAGCACGCCCGCTCATGCAGCCCTAGCAGCACGCGGCGACATGCGGGAAGGGAGGAAGACCCGCCGCTCATGCGTGCTTGCTGTTCTTTTTTTGTTTCGATGTGCTGGCCTCGCCGCACCATCTCGATGTCTAGTTCTTGTTGCGCAAACTCAGTGCGCTCGGAGTTTGGAGAAACTAAATTG
>Ga0208917_1000107_pt1 | contig 38801 bp, 58 predicted proteins | sample DEB08_DNA_10_FD_185500 | JGI IMG/M metagenome (GOLD analysis project Ga0208917, IMG submission 185500) | Aqueous microbial communities from the Delaware River and Bay under freshwater to marine salinity gradient to study organic matter... | ecosystem: Environmental > Aquatic > Marine > Coastal ...
GGGGGGGTGGGGCATTTTCTTGTAACCCTATGAGTATCAGACAGTTAGAGCCCGCTGTAGTCCGTTTTCATATCGAGCCCGGTTTTTTCGCTGGGGAAATAAAGTCCCCTCCAAGCCCGTGAAATCACGGACAGCCCTAATTTCTATTTAGCTCATCTATTTAAGTTATTTGTATATGTGTAATTTATTTTGTATATTGTAATATGACTGAAAGACAATGGAGTGCTTTAAAGAGAATGACAAGTAGTAAGTATAACAATAACTTCTTCTCTTGTACCTTATCGCTGGGAGAGGTTACGTTGAGAGAAACGGATATGGGGTTTGAGTTAGAGTATCCTTCTAATAGTGTTCCTCTATATAGGGATACTGATATATCTCATTATGATAAGAGTTATCTTCGTTACTTGTATAATGAGTATGTGTTTAATAAACAGTAGTATTTAGCTAATTTGTTTTTATTTCACTTTTTTTATGACCACACAAGAATGGAAAGCATTAGTTAGAATGTGTAACACATCCACAAATAGTTACTCTGGCCATTACAAGGGTGTACCTGTTGAGGTATCTACTAATAGTGTATTAACACGAGTGTATGTTATTTGTAATCACGAAGATGTAGTTCCAATGAAGATTTTTAAGATGAATGATAAGTTACCTACTCTATATAGGAAAGTGTTTAAGGAGTTGTATAGAGTGTGGTATGATGTAAAAATAGATAACCTACCTTTTTAATTATGGTATTCAGAAGTGGTAAGTATCAAGGATATACCATCGAGGAAGTCACTCGAATTGCACCTTGGTATATTCAATGGGTCAGAGAGAACCGACCTGAAATGTTAAGAGAACACACACCCAAGAAAAAGAAGGTGGTGCAAGTAACTGAAGATGAGGAGGTTACCTCTAATCAATATAAGAACATTAGACCAGCTACATTAGAAGAAGCGTTTTAAAGTTATGGAAGAGATTATTAACAATTATGATTTCACGTTAGACTTATGTCATACTCACTACACCAATGGTGATATGGGTATGGTTCGTTCTACTATGGGAACTATGGTAGAGGATTGGGTAACTGTGATTTTTAATCATATCAATTCTCAATTTAATAATCGTGGTGAGATTCGTAAGGGAGAGTCTGACCGAATAACCATTACAAATCAGTATGGTACTTCTATTGGTATGCAAGTTGACAAACACATTTACATTGATGGTGAGTTGAAATGTGTTGTTGAGTGTAAGTCCTATCTTGACCGGTCTATGATGATTCGAGCCAATGATGATATTGGTAGAATCAAAAAATATAAAGAAGGTGTTAAGGGATACATCTTCTCACTTGAGAACGCAGTTGCCTCTAAAGCTCAATTGTTTATTGAACAAGAGGGAATACTTGATGGTGTATTTTATCTTACACACGGAAAGAGGTCACCCATAAAACAAGTATGGTTATCTGAACATTACAAGCCATTGGATATCAATGTGTTACAATCATTCACAAATTCCATTCAAAGTTTGTTTGAAGATTTAACATAAACTTAACATTAAACATTTGGCAGTTCGGATTTATTTCGTATCTTTACTATGTAATAAGAGAGATAAGTTATGAGTATGTTTACAAACACCAAGCCAGTCAAGACCATTGAGGAGTTCGATGCTCAACTCACTAATCAGATTCGTGAGTATTACCGAGAGAACTTTCACCGAATGACTCTTCCCGAAATCAAAATCTACCCTGGTAAGAAATTCTACAAGGTAGTGGTGGGAACGAGTGTATGGGGTTTCATCGCAAGAATCCCATTTGTTCACAAAGGTATCCAACTAAAGAAAGGTGACTTGATGAAACCTGCCGGTTGGGCTGCCGCTGCTAAACACCCTCGTGGTAATGTGATTGATGGGACTGCACAATACGGCCCATACGGACCTGAATACTTACGTTAATATTAAAGTTATGATGAAGTTAAGTAAATTTATTAAAGAATTAGAAATGAGTAACCACCCCAATGTGGTTCAGTTGTTACCACTCTTAAAGGGAAATCTAAAAGAGTATGGTGATGTTACTATTGATTTAAATAAAATGAAAACCCTAATGGAGATATGATGATTGATTTGAATAAAGAAATGGCTTGGGTAACTTTCCTTGGAGAAGGTTGGCAAACTCGTTGGTTGCCTGTAACGGATATCACCGGTAATCAACTTCCCTTTGATGATACGATTATGGATTACTGCCGAGCTCAATACAATGGTATTGATGGTCGTGATTGGACTTACTTCGGTATCGCTCCAACTTCCCAAATGATAATGGGTAATTCAGTACGAGATAACCTTTAACACCAAATAGAGATGAACAAGTTAAAAAAGAAACTACTGACCAAATGGTTCTTTGAATGGTTAGGTGCAGAGACTGATGTAGAAACATTAGAGATGACCAAGGTGGCTATCGAACAACGTAGACTGGCTGTAGCGGGCCCAACTCAAGTTATCGGATTCCGACAACATAATTTGGAAATGTCAAAATAATTTTGTATATTGTATTTCTAAAACAATATTGTTATGATTGATTTTCCATTATTGGCCCATATGTTGATGTGGGGATTTGTAGCGCTTGTATTTATTTCTAAAGTATTCAAGTGGGGATATGACAAAGAAGAACGAGGAGAGCGCTATGGAAAGAAACGGAACGAATAGAGAACTTGCATTGTCTTGGTGGAGAAGTCTATCAATTGATGAACAATACAATTGGGCAAAGAGAGTATTCCCAGCTTGGAAATTTACAATGGTATCGGCATCATCCTCAATGATTGAACGAATATATAGTAGATACAAATTAGAAAATGGATTTAGAAATGAAAACTGAAGAGTATACCAATCGGTACGGAGACAAGTTTACTTTCACCGAAACTGAAGATGGTAGTGTATTGTGGCTAGGTAACTTTGAGTGGTGTCGTAATGGGTGTCCTAATGTATACGATGATGCTTACAACGAATACAAGAGAGATGGTGGTACACTATCTATGAAAGAATTCATCAAAGAAGTTCACCACTATGATTCGGAGACCCAAACATATTCAGAGATTTCCGAAACATATCGTGAGTTAGTGTACTCTGATTGGGGTGCTATTAATATGGTAGACCCATCGGGTGGCCCATACCTTGCCGAGGGTATGACTTTCTTTAATAAGACCATCCACCGATTTGAACAAACCAACGGTGGTTATAAAATTATCTTTAACACCAAAGAGAAATGAAACAACAATATGAATTCGCAGATGGCAGCACTCACGCATTTACATTTGGTGATGGGAATGCGGTAATAACCTACAAGGAGAGAGATTCTTTTATGTGTTTTAACACCAATGCTTATTGGTGGTGCTATTACGACCCAAAGACAAACAATCTCTATGACCAATTCTGTAGATTATTGAGAGAAGATGGTAAAGAATACCTTGTTCGTATTGGTCTAATGGACAGCAATGGAAAAATGATAAACTATTTTGAAGAATAAAACAATGGGTAAATACTTAAAGCAAGGATTTGTAAGAGAGTTGGAATGGCAACACTCAAGAGGAGAAATCTCTTACTCTAAAATGGTAGAGTTGATGGAGGAAGAATGCATCAAGAACTATAAGAAAGAAATAGAAACCTTTAACACCAAAGAGAAATGAAAACAATTGAAGTAAAAACTATGTACAAGGATGTAAAAAATGAATTACCCACTAACACCTTTGAGTGTATTGTAAAGATGTGGAATCAATTTAATGATACTTGGGTGACTGGTATAGGTATTTACGATGTACCAACTGGCAAATGGGAAGTTTCAAGCAATTTAGGTGAGCAGTACCCTGTTCATTTTTGGTTTCAAACACCTGAACTTATTGAAGTTAAATAACCTTTAACACCAAAGAGAGATGAAAGCAACATTAGAGTTTAACCTACCAGAAGACCATATTGATTTTGAATTGGCAGTCAATGGTGCTAAAGCACAATCTACATTGTGGGAGTTTGACCAATGGTTGAGAGCACAATACAAGTATATGCCTGATGAAGAATACAGCAAGGACAAGTATGAAACTTACGAAAAGTGTAGAGCCCAACTCCGTGAGATTATGTTTGAGAACGGATTAAAGTTTGATTGATGTCTGATAATCATTTAGACATATGTGCCTTTAAATGTTTTGGTCGTGATGACTACGATGGTAGTTGTTGTATGTTAGAAGACCGTAATTATATTATGGGTGCTATAACTGATTATGAAGAGTTCCTTAAAAAGTTATCTGATAAGTTAGGTAGGGTAGTTGACTTCTCCGAAGTGTTTTATTCATTTGAAGAAGGTTCAAAACAATTTCCTAATCTATCAAATTGGCAAGACCCAAATAACTTTCCTGCGTTTAAACTTGATTTAGAAAAAAAACGTAAACCCTGTGTGATGTATAATACTGCTACTCGTAGTTGTAGTGTATATGACATACGACCACAAACTTGTAGAAACTATTTATGTCCATACCTAAAAGAAAAATTAAATGAACATTGAAACTGATTATTTAATTCTACTCAATGACATCCTTACCAATGGAGTAGAAAAGTCTGACCGAACTGGCACAGGTACCATCTCCGTATTTGGTAGACAAATTCAACATTGTATGTGTCAAGGTTTTCCTCTACTAACCACAAAGAAGATGGCAGTCAAAACAATGATGACCGAATTGAAGTGGTTTCTGAAGGGGGATACGAACATCAAATATTTGGTTGATAATGGATGTAACATTTGGAATGGTGATGCATATAAGAACTATGAGAAATACGCAATGGCTAATTCATATGGTGTTGATATCTTATCAATGGATGAGTTTATAAATGAAATCAAAACCAATGATGAGTTTGCGAAGAAATGGGGAGAGTTAGGGCCTATCTATGGTAAACAATGGAGAGACTGGGATGGTACTGACCAAATCCAAAACCTCATCGATGGATTAAAAAATAATCCTGATTCTCGTAGACATATGGTATCTGCCTGGAATGTTGGTGAGTTAGATGATATGACTCTACCACCTTGCCACTATGGATTCCAATGTTATGTATCAGAAGGTAAGTTATCTCTAATGTGGAATCAGAGAAGTGTGGATACATTCCTTGGTCTACCATTTAACATTGCATCATATGCAACACTATTACTTCTGTTATGTGAAGAAACAGGATACAAACCAGGTGATTTGATTGGAAACCTTGGTGATGTACACTTATATAAAAATCATATAGACCAAGCCATTGAACAAATGAATAGACATACATTCCCTTTACCAGAGTTAAAGGTTAGTAATGTAGATATCTTAAATGGTGAGTTTGACTATGAGCTGATTGACTATGAGTGTCATCGTTCTATTAAAGCTGAATTAAGTAACTAATTATAATAAAGGGGGTATTGTTATGACTGAATCAGAACACATTGAAGAATTACTAATCGAAGCAGACGCATACGGATTACGATTAGAAGTACTGGATTGGGCTAAAAAAGAATTGGAAGACAATCCAAAGTTAAGAAGAGTAGAGGCATATGAACTTGCATTTAAAGAGTGGGTAAAATGATGGCATTAACAATTGTATTAGTGATAGGTATCGTAGGTGGTATAGGTGTATACCAAATCTATTTGGATACACAAGACAAAAAGAAGTCTAAATGCCCGTGTGGTGGAAATTGTAGATGTAATGAATAAGAAGTCAATGTTAGATAGGGACAATATAGAACTCTATATTATGTCCGAAGAAGAAGAGCAAGAGTTGATGGAATTCTTGTTGGAAGAGTATCACGAAACTAAAGCAGGTGATAGAGAAAAATTTGCTGATGTCGAACTTCAAGAATGGCAGGAACAAATACTAAACAAAGAATTTGGTGATGAAAAAAAGTGAAACGAAAGAGAGAGTGTTCTACGGAGTGGCCAAGGTCAAGAAGGCTGAACTTATCTCTCCTTCAGAATCTCAACTAATGTCCTACTATATAGACTATGGGTATAACAACATAGATGAAGTAATAGATAGTATGGGTGTAGAAGAGATGTTAAGGGAATGGTATACCAATACCAACTTTACTCAAGACTTTCAGTTATACCAACATTCTTCTTCTATCTATCCAGTTGACTGGTCTTCAGAGTACGAAGACATTGATGTCGTATCCGAGGATGAATGGAAACAAACATACGAGTGGAACTATGGGAACATTTAATATATTGGATTGGGTTAGTTATTACCTACTCGTGGGAGGATTAACCTTATTCGTTATGGATTACTTTGTAACCAAGATAGCAGATTTAAAAGAAGAACCCAATCGTAAGTTTACCAATATGGAACGTATTGTTGTATTACTTCTCTGGCCTATCTATGGGTGGGTCTTTTGGTTTAACTTTATGAGGGCAGTCTTTGGTCGTAGGGATTGAGCCAGTAAGCAATCAAGCAAATAAGCAATAGGGGGGAACGCCAGTTCCTTTTCACACACGAAAAATTTTTAAGTATACACGATGAAAGAAATAGAACACGACCTTGCAACTTGGTGGGAAGAACCTTGGTGTATGGATAGATGGGAGATTATAAACCATTTAATTAAAAGATATAAATTCGAATCATATTTAGAGATTGGAATATCCAACCCACGATGGTGTTTCAATATGGTATCGTGTCGTGATAAAGATGGAGTAGACCCCGGCTACGAGTTTGATAACAATGTAGCGAACTACAAGATGACTTCTGATGAGTTCTTTGATTCAATTCCAAAAGATAAGAAGTGGGATGTGATATTCATTGATGGTCTTCATCTCGCTCAACAAGTAATCAAGGATGTGTATAATGCATTAGACCATTTGAATGAGGGTGGGTTTATTCTTATGCACGATTGTAATCCACCTAATGTTTGGAGACAACGAGAGAATTATTCTATTGATGGGTACAACTATCCGTGGAATGGTACTACTTGGAAAGCGTACTATCAACTTCGTAAGACTCGTTCCGATTTATCTATGTGTGTTATTGATACCGATTATGGTGTGGGTCTCATTAGAAAAGGTAGACAAATTCTGGCACCTGCCGACAATGAGTTTTATGACTTTAATATTTTACAAGAAAAGAAAAAAGAATATCTTAACCTAATTTCTTGTGATGAATTGGATTCATTCCTGGATACAACCGATGAGAATCTTAACGAAAACTTAACACCAACGCTTTGATAATACAAAATAATTTCGTATATTTGTATTATAAGAAATAAGAAATATGAAGTATAACAAAATCAAAAACAAAGAAAACGCCCTTAAACTAATGAGTGGTACATCTTTGAAAGACCGATTGGTTGGATTTAATTACAAACAATTAGTAGCCGCATTTGGAGAACCCACATTCTCCACACCAAGTGGGGATGGTAAGATTCAAAAAGAATGGGTGTTTGTACGAACTGAAGATAATGCAGTATTCACCATCTACGATTGGAAAACATACGATGATAGTTTTACTACTACGATGAACCAAACTTGGAATGTTGGTGGTAAGGCATATGCTGGTGAATTTGTAACTGACATAATGGTGCAACTTAAAAAGAAGAATTAATATGAAGTCGTATTTCTTTTATTCAAAGATTGACAAATCAAAAGAACCCATTTATTATTGTAAGGCATTGTCACGATACAATGCTGCCGTTAAGTTTGCTCAAGGTAAACGAATGAATCTAAAACTATTCTTATCCATTTACGGAATCTCTAAATGAAAATACTAATTCCACTTGGTGGGGTTGGTAAACGATTTAGCGATGCCAACTATACTACACCCAAACCTCTCATAAAGGTATTGGGTAAACCTCTTTTGTTTTGGGTTATTGACAATCTAAAACTTGCCGAGGATGATGAGTTGTACATCACTTATAATGAATCGTTGGATAAACATAATCTTGGGAACATCATTCAGTCCAAGTATCCACACATCAAAACAAAGTCAGTACCCAACACTCGTGGTGCAGCCGAAACCATTCGGCTTGCTATCGAACACTTCTTTGAAGAAGATGATAAGTTGGTAGTATTGGATGGTGATACATTCTATGATGAGGATGTATTGAGTAAAGCACGACTTGTAGATAATGGTGTTATGTACTTTAATAGTACCGACCCCAAGCCAATCTATTCATACATCAAGTTAGGTACTGATAATGTAATCACCCACATAAAAGAAAAGGAAAAGATTTCAGACAATGCAAATAGTGGTTGTTATGTCTTTTGGTCGGTAAAAGAATTACATCGTTACTTACTCAATATGGATTACACTCAAGGTGAGGTGTATACTTCTGATGTAATTAAATCGATGATTGATGGTGGTTGTGAGTTTAGAGGTATGTGTGTATCCAACTTCTATGTACTGGGTACACCGCAACGTATTGTTGAGTTTAGTAAGAACTACAAAGTAGAACCTCAACGATTTGTTTTTGACTTGGACAACACTCTCGTTACCTACCCAAGAGTATCTGGTGACTATACAAGTGTAGAGCCAATACAAGATACCATTACTTATTTAAGAAAGTTAAAAGAAGCTGGCCATCATATCATAGTATATACCGCTCGTAGGATGAGAACCCATAATGGTAATGTGGGTGGTGTGGTCGCAGACATTGGTAAGATTACTATGGACACGTTGAATAAGTTTAACATTCCATACGATGAGTTAGTATTTGGTAAACCATATGCGCACCATTATATAGATGACCTATATGTGAATCCTAAAATGGATTTATCAAAACAACTTGGATTTTATTTAGATGATATCAAGCCACGAAGTTTTAACAAGATAGTAGTATCGGAAAATTCCGTTATAAAATACTCACAAGATTCTAAACTATCAGGTGAATCTAAATACTACAACGACATCCACGAGACCTCGTTATCGGATTTGTTTCCTAAATTAATATCGTATGGTGAGGGCTATCTTGAGATGGAAAAGATTGAAGGTACTACATTTAGTGAATTGTTTATTAACAACATATTGACTGAACGGCATATTGACTTATTATTGGAATCTATTGACCGATTACATTCTAATAAAGTTGTGCATTCAAAAAATAATTCGTATATTGACTATCAACAAAAAATAGATAATAGGTACAAACAATATGATTATTCAAAATTTGATAATGCCGATGTTGTTTATTCTAAAATACGAAATGGATTAGACTTATATTTGAAGCATGGAATTGAATTATCTACATATCATGGAGATTGTGTATTTACAAATATCATCTTTACTTCAACAAGTAATATCAAATTTATTGATGTTAAGTATAGTGAGTTTGGAATTTATGGCGACCCCTATTATGATTACGCAAAAATATATCAATCACTTTGTGGATATGATGAAATCTTATCAGACAAGTATGTGGTTGAATCATACAGACAACGAATCAAAAAATATTTTGAAAGTAAGTTTAGTATGGAAGAGTTAACTAATATTAAATTGATAACCGCATCATTGTTGTTTAGTCTAATACCACTACACGATAATGATAAGTGTTCTCATTATTTTGAACTATCAAAAGAATTGTTATGAACGAACAAGAACTACACAAACTATTAGAGATTCAATACCTCAAGGGTCGTATTGATGAACTACACAAAGCATTTCCAACTATTACTGATATTGGTCGTAGTCGTAAGATAGACCAGAGATTGAGCAAATACTACAACAAGTTGAAATCGGTTGATGAAATTGCATATCACTTATATCAAGTGGAACATCACAATCAAGAAATCTCAAAAAAGAAATCCAAAGAGTTTATGAAGTCTTTGTTGGAGGAGTTAATTCCACATCTGACCGATAACGAATTAATTCAGAAAGTAAAAGAACAAATATCTAAATACTGATTTGGTGGTGTGAATTTTATTTCGTATATTTGTATCACCAAAAATGCCGAAGTGGTGGAATAGGTAGACACGAGGGACTTAAAATCCCTTGGGCAGTAATGTCCGTGTGGGTTCGATTCCCACCTTTGGTACAAGTGTTCTTTGACATAACGGAGAAGTAGAGTAATGCGTAGAATGGAAAGCTGGGAGAACATTGTCGTAAGGGTACACACTAATTACAAATCTCTAATGGTGTGTGAAGCAGTTGACATAAGAACCTGCGAGATTCCTGATAAATCCATTCCTACTTCTCCGACTTATTAACGAGCACCCATAGCTCAATTGGATAGAGCAACGCACTTCTAATGCGTAGGTTACAGGTTCGACTCCTGTTGGGTGTACCATTTACCCCTTTCGTCTAATTGGCAGGACATCTGATTTTGGTTCAGCGAATCGAGGTTCGAATCCTTGAGGGGGTACAACCCAGGCGTGTACTGAAGGTTTCCTTGTTCCTTGGAAAAATAAGGTGGAGCTAAAGTAGGCAGGTTATGGTTGTCCTAAAACAACCAGTTCGGGAAGTGGCGCAGGTGGTAGCGCATCTGGTTTGGGACCAGAGGGTCGCAGGTTCGAGTCCTGTCTTCCCGACGCAAATGGCCCGTTGGTCTATCGGTTAGGACGCATCCCTTTCACGGATGAAAGAGGGGTTCGATTCCCCTACGGGCTACTATGTTTATTAATGTTGTGAAACATATTTATATTAGAATTAAAAACAAAAGTTATGAGTAAGATTTCAAGAAGATTATTCCAAGCATTGGAATCAAAGTACACGGCAGAGATTATGGACGCACGAGCCAGAATTTCTATTTACTTCGAATCACCAGTAGCTATTGGAGAACACCCCCAACATACTGAAGAACTTGATAGATTGGTAGACCAACTGACCAATGCTACTGATAAATTATCAACCCTTCGTGATAACTTCGGTGAGGAGTATGGTGGGTTTGATGAGTTGGATAGTAGAGAATTGTTAAAAGGATAACCTTACGGAGAGTTGGCAGAGTGGTCGAATGCACTGGTCTTGAAAACCAGCGTACCGCAAGGTACCCGGGGTTCGAATCCCTGACTCTCCGCATCTGCCCTGTCAAGGTAGGAAAGACGCTGAGTCTAGCCTATGGGTTTTGGTAGTAGAACCCCAATCAACTACCGATGACTCAATTAGGTTGTTACGCAATTAGCTCTTCAACCTCATGCACCTGCAGACAGTGAGGTGATTGGGTCTAAAAGCCTCCATAGCTCAGCTGGCCAGAGCACGTGATTTGTAATCTCGGGGTCGTTGGTTCGAATCCAACTGGAGGCTCAACGCAGTCAGATGTTTTATGATATGGAAAATGTTATAGAGAAATATAGAGAAGATGGGTACTACTTCGCAGAAGGAATTCTTGGTGAGGATTTTATCCGTGCCCTTAAATTACAACTCTCAACTATTGAACCTAAATTGTACATTCCATATAGTGATGTTCCTTGGGGCTACGGGAACTTGGTGGATGATAAGGTGTTTAGTTTAGTTCCTAAAAACGAGTATATACAAAACTTTTGTACTACTTTATTTAGGAGTGATAACTACACCTTTAACCATCTCATTGTAAATAATAAGGGAGCGTTCTTTGGTAGTGCCGTTGAGTGGCATCAAGAGATGTCTAATATCGATACATATGCTCCTGGCTATACAGTCGATGACCACGAAAACTTTATGCAAATTTACATTGCATTGGATGACCATACAATTGATAATGGGTGTTTAAAGATTATTCCTGGTTCTGATAAGTTTGGATTGTTAGAACATCAAGATATCATTGGAGATAACCTTGGACACAAACGAAGATTAACTACAAAAACACTTCAGTATCTAAATGATACCTATGGTATTAAGACAGTAACTATGAAGGCTGGTGATATTTTATTTTTCAATCATCTGATGGTGCATGGGTCATCTGCTAACTATACAAGTCACCATCGTAAAGGGATTGTATTACAAGTTAGATTGAATACAAAAGAAAAAGACCAAGATGTTTTTGAACGTGCTACTACACATCGTAGGGAATTTGTTATTAGTGAGATGAAGAAAATCATCAATAAATTAGAATCCACAAACCCATATAAAGATTTTAAAAAAGATGAAACGAAAGAATAATCCAATCATACCACACGATAAACTCCGACTACACTCAGCCGAGCGTAATGATATGTGGGAGAATAATATATGGGAGTCGTTTATTGATTCACTACGAGATACTGATGTTAGGTATTATCCAAATGTTGAGGAGGTTAGACCACAACTAAAGGAGTTTTATAATATACCAAGTGGAACTGATTTAATGATTGGTGCAGGTAGTGATAGATGTATTAAATATTTCTTTGAACTCCACTCTGATAAAGAGGTTATACTTTCAGACCCATGTTTTGGTATGTATAATGTATATGCTAATATGATGGGTATGAGTGTTATTAGTGTACCATATCAGCTTGGTAAGTTTGATGTTAAGAATACAATCCACAACGTAGAGAAAAATAGTGTTGTTGTATTATCAAATCCATCATCACCAATTGGTGATACCATTTCTCGTGGTGACCTACTAAAGATTTTACATTGTGGTGTACCTACTTTAGTTGATGAGGCATATATTGAATTTAGTAAAACTGAAAGTGTAGTTCAATTAACTGAAAGATTCCCCAACTTATTTGTTATTCGTTCTATGTCAAAAGCATGGGGGTCTGCTGGAGTTAGGGTTGGTGTAATTATTTCACAAAATAAAAACATTGAGAACCTAATGGTGTATAAAGATATGTACGAGATTAGTGGACTTGGTGTTAAATGGATACAAACTTTAATTAACAATAAAGAGAGTGTGTATAAATATATCGATGGTGTAACTCAAACCAAACGACAATTAATGGGTATGCTGATTCAGCATGGTTATGAAATTTATGACGGCCATTGTAATTGGGTACACATTAGAAGTAATACTACAATTGATTTACCATCTAATATTGAGTTTCGAACCAATTGTACCATACCTGGTGATTACAACTCTGATTGGATTAGATTACAAATTTCAACAAATATAGATGATTATCAATTTTTATTTTGATATTTAAAAATAATTTTGTATATTTGTATAACAAACGCGGAAGAAGACTTAAAAGAAAGTCGTTTATCATCCAGATAAAAGGTGTTGGGGCAGTTCCAACCTTCCGCTCAAGGGTAGTAATTAAAGGTGTGGATAAAGCCGCTACATCGAACAGCCAATTTATTGGCAGTAGGTTACCGGCCATTACTACCTAACAATGCGGGGGAGGAGTTAAGAGAAACTCGTTGTACGTCCAGTACAAAGATGGTGGGGCAGAGCCACCTCTCCGCTCTAAAATAATAAAGGTTGGGGAAAAAGTAAAACCCTGGACGCAGGTTTGGCCGTAACTGATAGTGGTGCTGACGGGCATTCACCATAAGGGGAACTTCCTTTATTATTATAAGCGAAAGTAGCTCAGTTGGTAGAGCATCACCTTGCCAAGGTGAGGGTCGCCGGTTCGAACCCGGTCTTTCGCTCAAGGTATCAATGGAAACTAAACAAGAGTACATCAAAAAACTATGGTCGTTTAAATCACCAGCCGAGATTGTGTTGGTGATGTATCAACTTATAGAAAACTCTAAATGGAGTCAAGTAGAAAAAGATAAGACCTATGCCGTACTAAAAGGAATTGTTACCTATCTTGATAGGGGTGATGAGTTGCTGGAACACCATAGAAGGTATCTACGAGATGAGTGGCAACTTGTTTGGATGGAACAAAAAGATGATTCAGTACGAGAAGAGATTAAACAATGGTTATTAGAACCACCATTTTAAAATGCAGTTAATCAGTACACATCCTATTAAGAAATCCGATTTAGGATTCCATGCTAATCTATTTGGTGGTAAGCTACTTGCTTGGTTGGATGCTGCGGGTGCTGCACTCGCCATGGAAGTTGCTGATACACCCCGTATGGTCACCATCAAGATTGATGAGTGTCTATTTAAAAGACCTGCTAAAGAAGGTCAACTCCTTAAAATATATGGTGATGTAAAAGAGGTTGGTAACACATCTCTTACATTATATCTTGAAGCAAGAGCACATAATGTATACTCTGGCGTACAGTCGGTTATCTTATCTACTAATATTAAGTTCGTTCGTATCGATGAGAACGGAGACCCGATACCAATTTCGGATAGAGTTAGATTAAAATTTAACAAATAGTTAACATTCATTTCTTGGCCATCTCACTTTTTTTCATTACATTTGTATGTATTTGTGATGGAGAAGAAGAAATCATATCAAGAAAGTTTGGACTTCAATGGTGGGTGGACTGCCGGTGAGGCAAGTCATCATATTGGTAAAAAGACCACTCAACAAACTCACAAGAGCAAAAAAACGTATTCTCGTAAAGAGAAACACAAAAAAGATTTAACAATTTCTTAACATTAGAAACTTGTTTATTTCCCTTTTTTTCACTACTTTTATAAAGTAATCATTGAGAGCATATGAAAAATCAAATGTCCTATTCATCGTTCTGGCTTGACAATTCAATCTTTGAAGAGTCCGATGACAACCTAACCACGGTTGAGAAAAAGTCAAGTGACCTAATGAAGTTGATGGCCTACAAAAGGTCTATCGGTAACTTCGTAAACATCGTTACGGGTAAGTCAATCCCAGTGACCTTCGATGGTCGTGGTGAGGATTCTTATACTGATGGTCAGTCAGTTACTATCTCCGCTAAGTTGGATGACAAGGAGTTTGACCCTGTTGTTGGTCTGGCTCTTCACGAAGGGTCTCACATTGCTTTGACCGATTTCGAAACTTTGACTGAAATGAAAAATGGTTTCCTACCATCTACCATTAATAAAGAGTGGTTGGCTAATCGTTACCAATGTGAGGTTGGTGACCTTCAATGGTTAATCTCTAATAATCTCAAGTCTCTTCTTAACTATGTTGAAGACCGAAGAATTGATAACCACATTTACACTACGGCTCCTGGCTATCGTGGTTACTACGAGTCTATGTATGACAAATACTTTCACTCAAATGTGATTGACAAAGGTCTTCAGTCTTCAGAAAAACGTGATGAGGATTGGGATTCTTATATGTTCCGTATCATCAACTTGACCAACACCAATCGTGACCTTGACGCTCTCAAGGGTCTTCGTGAGATTTGGAATGTCCTTGACCTTCGTAACATCTCTCGACTCAAGACTTCTTGGGACGCACTTGAGGTGGCTGGTCAGATTCTTATGATTGTTGAGAAGAACATTTCAGTTGAATCTCAAAGTCAAAGTGGTTCTGACTCTAACTCTGATGAAGAGAGTGATGGTGATACCAATGGTCAATCACCAATGAGTGGTGACACCAACGACCAACAAAGTGGTGGTGGTATGTCTGGTGAGGGTCAGGGTACTTCAACTCCTTCTGATGGTAATGATGGTGAAGAGTCTGATGAGAATAATGACATTGGTATTGATAATGTTGGTAGTAACCCTAATGGGGCTGGTGGTCAATACGAACCACTTTCAGACCGCCAAAAGAAAATGTTGGACAACGCCATTAAGAAACAAAATGACTTCATGGAGGGTGAGATTACCAAAAAGAAAATCTCCAAGGCTGATAAAAACAAGATTGACCAACTTGACAAAGCAGACATCAAATCAGAAGTTACTGGTAAGGGTTTTAACAAAAGTAATTGGTCAACGGGTTCCAACGGAGTTCAAACCTACATCATCAACAATATGACCAAGGGGTTGATTGACTCTGGTATGGTAGGTATGTTGTCAAATTCACCTTGGAGTGCTGACCGAAATGAACCTTACATTAAGAAAGGTATTCAGTTGGGTACTATCCTTGGTAAGAAACTCAAGACTCGTTCCGAAGAACGTATCCTCACTACCCCACGAATGAAGAGTGGTAAGTTGAGTGGTCGTATGATTCACGAGATTGGGTTTGGTAACTTCGACATCTTCGAACAAACCTTGATTAACAAATCAACGCCGGTTCTACTTCACATCTCAATTGACGCAAGTTCTTCGATGAGTGGTAAGAAGTGGTTCAATACTCAAACGGCTGCTGTCGCCATCGCTAAGGCGGCTTCAATGACCGATAACATCAACGTGGTAATTTCTTATCGAGGTGTTTACTACTCTCCTGGTAATTACGCAAGTGTTCAACCACTAATGTTAATTGCTTACGATAGTCGTAAGGACAAGTTCTCCAAGATTCAACATCTCTTTAAGTACATCACTTATGATGGTACTACACCTGAAGGATTGTGTTACGAGGCTATCCTCAATGAGTTGACCAAGACCAAGAATGGTACTGATACTTACCTTATCAACTTCTCCGATGGTTGGCCAGGGTTTGACAATAGTCAGATTTCATATGGTGGTGTTGCTGCTCGTAAACACACAGCGGCTCAAGTCAAGAAGATGAGACAAGCCGGTGTCCAAGTCCTATCCTACTTTATCGCTGACTACGACTTCGGACATGGTGGTGCTATGGAATCATTCACTCAAATGTATGGTAAGGATGCAGAATTCATCGATACGAGTAATATGACTCAACTGGCGAAGACCTTGAATAAAAAGTTTGAGGTGAAGATTTAACAATTTGTTAACATTAAAGATTTGGTTTTAACCAATATGTTTCGTACATTTACAGAGTAATAATGAGAGATAATAATTAAATCAGTTTTCTATGAAAGCACAAAAATCAGTTTTCGGTAAGATTGTTGAGGTTGACAATCTACTAATGTTCCAAGATTCAGAAGGTGTTACCTTTAACATCCCTGAACTTAACGAGAATGGGTCTTCCCTTTACAAACGGGCCCGAGCGGCTGCTAACAATCCGGCCAAGTGGGCTTGGAAGGTTCGTGTCGTTGGTACTTTAAAGAATGGTGAGATTGGTCACACTCGTGTGCCAGTTGAGAAGGTTGAGGCTAATCCTGAACCAGTTGGTAACTTCACCGCACCGAATGGTGGTCTTGTCGCTTTGAAATATGAACCTAATACTCCGGCTCCGGCCTCTATTGAAATGACCGATGATGTCTTGAAATTCATCCACGAGGATGCTAATGGTTTGAAACCAAAGATGTTGTTTATGAACTCCCTCAAGTGGAAGTATCTCATTCGTAACATCATTCGTGGTAAGAACATTATGATGACTGGTCCCGCTGGTTGTGGTAAGACTATGGCGGCCAAGGCTGCTGCTAATTCGATTGAGGGTTACAACACCTTCATCATCAACTTGGGTGCTACTCAAGACCCACGAACCACTCTGATTGGTAACACCCAGTTTGATACCAAGAAGGGTACGGTCTTCAACTCCTCACCTTTTGTCAAGGCGATTCAAACTCCAAACACCGTGGTGATTCTTGATGAATTGACTCGTGCTCATCCAGAGGCTCACAACATCTTGATGTCGGTTCTTGACTTGGGTCAACGATACCTACGTTTGGATGAGGCTGCTGACGCTCCTGTTGTCAAGGTGGCCGAGGGTGTTTCCTTCATCGCCTCTGCTAACATTGGTAATGAGTACACCGCCACACGAGCTCTTGACCGAGCTATCCTTGACCGATTCGTTGTGATTGAGATGGATACTTTGTCACGAGAAGAAGAGTCAGAACTCCTCTCAATGATGTATCCATCGGTTGAGATGGACATCCTTCAGTCGGTTGCTGAGATTACTTCTATGACTCGTGGTGAGTTGTTGTCCGAGTCACCAAAGTTGTCTAACTCACTTTCGACTCGTACCGCTGTCGAGATTGGTTCTCTCCTTTACGATGGGTTCTCCCTTGAGGAAGCTGCTGAGATTACCATCTACCCAATGTTCGACCAAAGTGGTGGTGCTGATTCAGAACGAGTTTATATGAAACAATACGTTCAGAAGTTCTTGGGTAAGACCCCTGAAAATGAGGACTTGTTCAATGTTGAAACTGATGATATTTCTAATCCTTTCTAAAGATGGCATATAATCCATACCAATGGTGGAAGGGTAATAAGAAACGGAAACTTCCCCAATTCGCACACTTGTTTGACAAGATAAAAAATGGGGACTTTAATTACTCTCATTACTTCACGGAAGCGGAGGCGTCTCGACAAGAGTACGCTTCCCTCTTCCAAGAAACTATGAAGAGGACAGGTGACTACGGACAAGCCCGTGTGACTGCCAAGATGAAGAATGTACGGGCCCTTAAACTTGATGAAGAAGGACACGCTCACGAGATTCGTTTGTTAACCAATCTTCGTAATGAGTTACGAGAAGAGTTTGGATTTGACCTTTGGGATGAGATGATGAAAGCTGACCCAATGGACTTGGAAGAATTGTATGACTATTATTGTCACGAAAAAATGCGCCGGAGAGGCTTGGATATTTAAAATTAATTTTGTATATTTGTAAAGATGATTTACGACCCTAATAACGAATTAACCGAAGAACAAATGAAGTCATTGACTGAAGATGAGTTCTTGAACTACTTGGATGCTAAGGCTGAGTATTTAAAACAATTCACTAAACCATTGCCGGGCTATTACCTTAAACGATACGCATATACAGCAGCAAAGGTTGAGGGTCGTGACATATCCAACAAGGAACATGAGTCATTGAATACGATGTCAAAAGAATATAACGCCAAACGTAACGAATGGGTTTTAAATAAACTCAAAGAAAAGTTTGAAGATGGGAATGAATAAACGAATTCTTCCAAGTAAGCCGTTACTTCAGAATATGGTATATGACTTTGGAGTAAAGAGTGTATTAGAAAACTACGGTAGTGCTGATATGTTAATGGGTTCGGCTGAATCTATGGAATACTACCAATCGATAAGAAAACGATATGAGTCAATGGAGCGCGGAGGAGTTTGATGATATCTTCTCAAACATTAGAAAGGAATTATATAAGAGTGATTTCTTTGAAATGATGAAGATTGAAAATGTGGAGATGTTTCTTCACTTCTTGGCTGATGAATTGGAAGACGCTGATGATATGGATTTATTGTCAGATATCCTTCACCAATCTTTGACTAAATACAATACATGGGAAGTAGACCAAACTCTTGAATCGCTATCGGAAAAAGGATTAGTAAGATTGGTAGTGAATGAAGAGGGTCGGTTGGCATATGAAGCAACTGAAGAAGGTTTACTTGTAAACGAACAACTACAAACAAATGAAATTCAAATAGATGAAATTATGGATATCAATTATTCACACGAGGTCTACAAAGTAACTGGCGCTGATGACTCAATCCGATTCATTGACTACGGAGACAATTATGAAATCATCGTTGTGCCTGCTGGTAAACAGCATGATGGTGAAAAGATGGTTCAATTTTACCATACAATTTTTCAAGACTATCATAGTGGTGGCCCTAATGGTGACTACAAATTGGTAGATGAAATTGAACTTTTTGAAATGTTAAACACTAATTATAATCAATTTTAAATTTAAACACTATGGCTTATTACATCGCTAAAGTTAAAGTTCATCACGAAGATGACAAAGGTCGTGTCAAAAAAGTAACCGAACAATATATTGTTGATGCAGTATCGGTTACTGATGCAGAGGCAAAAGTAGTTACCGAGTTTGAAGGTTCAAACTTGGAGTACGAAGTAAACGCAGTTATTGAAACTAAAATAATTAAGGTAATTCAATGATATACTCCGTAGGGGATATGGTAGTCGTAAGAGTAAATGGTATCCACCGAGTGGGTACTGTTTCTCTACGAAGAAAACTAAAAAGAGGATGGGTTTATTCTGTTGAATTAGAAAACGGAAAACATCTTGAAGAGTGTTCGGTAAATAAAGAGTTATCACATTGCCATATTATTCGTGGGTTGACTAAATCATTAAACAATGGAAATTAACAAGAAGAAGTTCCAATCTTACAAACGTAAGGTTCAGAAAAAATATCCGAACGCAAAAACTCAAATAAATTCAAATGGTCAATACTATGTTTCGGATGGTGTTGGGTCTACCATTGGTTCTGAATTTATGATACCCCCACAACCAAATGTTCAAATGGCTTGGTATTGGGCGAACGAATGTGTTAAGTTGGAACAAAACTTGAATCGTACTCATCCTGATAAATTCTCTATGGACTTTAATGAGAAAAAATTTGATAGAGTTGCTCGAAGAAATCGTAAAAAATAATTTTATTAAACTATACTAAACTATTTATAGGAAATTCTAATTCTTATAATATGAAAAAGTTTAATAAGAACCAACGTGGTTATGTCAACCAGTCGTATGGTGTTACGGATTCTGAAGTTCAGAGACAATCAAAAGCATTTGGTAAGAACTACACCTCAATTGATTTTGGATTTAATCCAGAGTTGAAGCCGGAGGACTTTCCAATTAGGAACACGACTGAAATCGGTTCTTTGATTATCGGCAATCACGAAATCGAATTGACTAAAGCTGAAGCAATTAAGATTATGCAAACCCTTGATACTGCATTGACTTCTACTCAAATGAGATATCGTGTAGGGACTCTTCAGTAAGATACCTTGAATGCTCTCTTGGAATATGTAAAAGATGATGGGGTTTCTTCAATCTTAATAGAACGAAGAGACCCCTATTTTACTATTTCTAAAAGTAAGATTAAAGACCTCATAATCCACGATAACCCAACCGGTGAAGTGAGGGTGTCTTATAAATCACAAATGATATCAACTCTTAATGATTTATATTTTGACTTATCCGAAGACTCTAAATTGTATCGAGTGTTTGTTGAGATATGTTTAGAATCAATCAAAGAGGGTGAATATTTAAATAAAGAAGCATTATCGTTCTTAAACGATATACATAAATCAATTCGTGGATAGTTATAATAAAGGAGGGTGTCATATGGAAGATTATGGCGATTGGATTTGGGATGAGGCCGAATACAACTTCTTTATGTCGTTGGCCGATGTATCCAAATTGGAGTATATGTATGATTACTTCAATTTAGATGATGATTCTATTGAAGGTGAATTTGATTTTGATGAGGAAGATGATTCTCCAATCACTTCTGTTGATGTTGTATTAACTGATACTCATGTTATTGTTACTTGTGATGATGATGTCGTTGCTGATAAAACAGTTAGTATGTTTAAGATGGATGGATTTATTCTTCTCCACGAACATACACGAGGTCGGTCACGATTCTACAAACTTGTCAGTAAGATTGACCCATTGTCGGTAAATTAAGACAAAGTGTCATAAAATACACTATTGGTAGGGAATTTGTCCTTTTAATAGCACATTAACATTAAAAGGAGTAATATATGACACTATTTGATTCAACATTTCACACTATGATTTCTGATATGGTTTCTGGTGGCTGGGATAGCCATCGTATATCAACTCATACTGCGTATTTGAAGGATGATGTATTGACTATTGAGTTTGAAGTTCCTGGCTTATCTAATAAAGATATTGAGGTTACAGTTGAAGACCGAGTTTTGGAAGTTAAAGCCCAACGAGAAAATCGTAAATTCCATAAGAGATACAAAATCCACGATGCGTTTGACATCAACCAAACATCTGCAATTGCAAAGGATGGTATTCTCTCCGTTACTATTCCCAAATACGAAGACCGAAAGGCTAAAAAGATTGATGTTAAAGTTAAGTAGTTATGTTAAGAGTGGGTGGGTTTTATTCCACCCATTTTTATATTTATAATCTAAAAGAGGTATTATGTCAAAAATTATTGGAATAGACTTGGGTACGACCAATTCATGTATTTCCGTTATCGAAGGTGGTGACCCAGTTGTCATTGTAAATTCCGAGGGAACTCGAACTACCCCATCCATAGTTTCATTTGATAAAGGTGAGATTAAAGTAGGGGCTGCGGCTAAACGAGTTGCAGTAACTAATCCTGAAAACACATTATATTCGGTAAAACGATTTATTGGTCAAAGGTATTCTGAATTAAACTCCAACCATTTAAATGTATCTTATAAGGTATCCAAAGGCAGTGGTGATTCAGTTATTATTACCGCTAATGGTAAAGAATATGTACCCCAAGAAATTTCAGCTATGATTTTACAAAACATTCGTAAATCGGCTGAAGATTATTTGGGTGAATCAGTTACAAAAGCAGTAATTACGGTTCCTGCATATTTTAATGATTCTCAAAGACAAGCTACGAAGGAAGCTGGTAAAATTGCTGGGTTGGATGTTCTTCGTATCATCAACGAACCTACCGCTGCTGCTCTTGCGTATGGACTTGATAAAAAAGACACCGACATGCGAATTGCTGTTTTTGATTTGGGTGGTGGTACTTTTGATATTTCAATCCTTGAATTAGGTGATGGTGTATTTGAAGTGTTGTCTACCAATGGTGATACTCAACTTGGTGGTGATAACTTTGATGAAATAATTGTCGATTGGGTTTGTGATAAGATTAAAAAATCAAAGGGTATTGATATTACCAAAGACTCAATGGCACTACAACGTGTTCGTGAAGCCGCAGAAAAAACAAAGGTTGAGTTATCTTCTGCTGCATCAACTAATATTAACTTACCATACATCTCCGTATCAGAGTCTGGCCCTATTCACTTTGAGGAAACCATGTCTCGTTCTGAATTTGAACGACTATCTTCGGAGTTGATTGATAGGTGTATGATTCCGTGTAAGAAAGCAATTGAAGATGCTTTAATTTCAAAAGCAGAAATTAATGAAGTAATCCTCGTTGGTGGTTCTACTCGTATTCCGGCAGTTCAAGATGCTGTTGAAAAGTTCTTTGGAAAAAAACCAAGCAAAGGTGTAAATCCAGATGAAGTAGTGGCTGTTGGTGCTGCTATTCAAGGTGGTGTACTTGGTGGTGATGTTACTGATGTTTTACTTCTGGATGTTACTCCATTAAGTTTGGGTATCGAAACTATGGGTGGAATCTTTACACCTATCATCGATTCCAATACAACCATTCCTGTTAAAAAATCACAAACATTTTCAACTGTGGCTGATAATCAAACTATGTTGGATGTCCATGTTCTTCAAGGTGAGAGACCAATGGCACGAGACAATAGAACCCTTGGTAGGTTTAAGTTGGTTGATATTCCGTTAGCACCAAAAGGTATTCCTCAAATTGAAGTAACTTTTGATATTGATGCAAATGGTATTATAAATGTTTCAGCTAAAGATTTAGGAACTCAAAAAGAACAAGCCATTCGTATTACATCTGGAACTGGATTGTCGGATGAACAAATAAAGAAGATGCGAGATGATGCTGAACTTAATAGGGAAGCTGATTTAAAACATAAAGAGGAGATTGAGATTTTAAACAATGCACAATCTTATATGTTTGAAGTTGAAAAACAAATGAAGACCCTTGAGTCTCTTACAGAGGATGACAAGAACGCACTGAATTCTATGATGTCTGATTTGAGTTCTATAATCGAAACGAAAGATTATGAGAAGATTAAAGAAAGTCATTCTAAATTAGAGACCGTGTGGAATGATATAACTACAAGACTTTATCAGAATACAGGTCAAACTCAAACGGAAGATATTCCTCACGAAGAAATTTAACATAAACTTAACATAGGGGGGCTTGTATAAGTCCCCCTTTTTTATTATCTTTAGATATAAAGATTTAGTTATGACAAATTTAGGATACTGTTGTATCAACATGACACTCCGTAAGGATAAGATTACTACCAATCGTAGTATGATTAAGAAAACATTTCTTGCCGAGGGTATTAGTAGGTCATCCGACCTTGCGTTACAAAACGCTAAAGACCTTGTAGAGATTATCAAGTGGAATCATCAGAATGGTTTCAAACTATTCCGTATGACATCTGACCTTGTTCCGTGGGCTAGTGAGTTCCAATTATCAGAAATGCCTGACTATGAGAAGTTCTCCAATGTACTTCGTGGCGCAGGTACTCTCGCTAAGACCTATGGACAACGTATAACATCACATCCCGGCCCATTCAATGTGTTGGTCTCCCCCAACGAGAAAGTCGTGGAAAACACCATTAGAGACCTTTCTATACACGGAGAACACTTTGACCTTATGGGGTTAGAGAGAACTCCTTACAACCTAATCAACATCCATTGTAATGGTGTCTATGGTGACAAACAATCTGCGATGGGTAGATTTATCAAGAACTTCGAACGATTGCCTGAATCAGTTCAGACACGACTGACGGTAGAGAATGATGACAAGGCTAGTATGTATTCAGTCAAAGACCTTATGTACATCCACGAACGTACTGGCATTCCTATTGTCTTTGATTATCACCACCACACATTCAATACTGGTGACTTATCCGAACAAGAAGCACTTGAGTTGGCTATGTCAACTTGGGGTGATGTCAAACCACTTGTTCACTATTCAGAGTCCAAGACATTAGAAGACCCTACTGCAAAACCACAAGCACACTCTGATTATATTTACTCACCAATCAACACATATGGTCACGACCTTGACATTGACATTGAGGCTAAGATGAAAGAGATGACTGTGTTAGATTACCTTTCCAATTTTGGTACACTCTGAAAAGGGCATAATATGGGGAAAGCTTGATAATATTAAGTTATTATTATTTTCCTGATATTTATTCTTATCAGGTTAACTTAACTGCTTGAGCTGCTTAGCGAAACGATAGTTGATAATAAGTACAACTCCTGAAGTTAATAAAACTAACTTTGAAAAGAAATATGATAAAATTTTTTAATAAGAAGAATGGGTTTGTAGTACTGATGATTGTGAGTACATTTGCACTTGCAGGTTCAGCGGCATACTATTCTGTATTTGGTTTAAGTTCTCTATTCGCTGGAGCTAAAACTGAAGTTATTATAATGGCAGGTGCATTGGAGTTTAGTAAACTCATTATAGCATCTTATCTTCACAACCATTGGAGCAAAGCTGGTTGGATGAAATGGTATCTTACTCTTGCAGTTGGTGTGCTAATGATAATCACCTCTGCCGGTATATATGGATTCTTAACGGCCGCATATCAAAAGACCGCAGACCAATTGGGTATAATGGATAAACAAGTTCAAGTAGTTGAATTGAAAAAAGAACGATTTCAAGAACAATTAGATTACTTAAATGTGGAAAAGAAAGAGCTTGCTGAATCTATTACTGAATTAAGAAATGGATTGTCAAACAACCAAGTTCAGTATCGTGATAGGGAAACCGGTCAAATTATCACGACAACATCTTCATCACAACGAAAGTCGTTGGAGAACCAACTAAACTCCGCTGTACAATCTCGTGATGGCGTAGCAAGAAAGATTGAGGTATTAACGGATTCACTTACCTCACTTGATTTACAAGTATTAGATTTAGAATCCAATAATGAGGTTGCTGCTGAAGTCGGGCCATTGAGATATATGGCTGAAATCACAGGCAAACCTATGAATGTAATTGTAAATTGGTTTACCCTTTTGATTGTATTTGTATTTGACCCACTTGCACTCTCAATGGTAATCGCATTAAATAAATTAACAAATAAAGATGATGACCAAATTAATAGCAATCTTGATATTTTTGATACTGGGAATATCAACTCTACTGTTTCTGATACCAATGATGAAACGGACAGCGCAGAAATATCAGTACCTACAAATGAAGTGGGAGAAGAAAGACCGCAAGATGATGAAAAAACGGGCGGAGATAATGAAAAAGAGGTGGAAAAAGAACAACCTCAAAAAAAACAATCGCAAAAAGAAGAAGTAAGGTTTGTTCCTACCGATGAGGAAGCAAAGAAACTTTATGGTGAAAACCCAAAACCAAAGAAGTCCGCTCCACCAAGGAATAATAAACATACATACGCATCCGTAATTAAAAAATAATAAATTTGGATTATCGGATTATTTTTCGTATATTTGTTCTAATAAACAATTGAAATAACATATTAAGTATATGGATGAATTATATAGAAGCGCTACAAGTGCAGGGGATTACAAAATGAGTTACGAATCAAGTGATGAACGTGATACACAACGTATCTATTACCGTGAGTTTGACTATGGTATTGATACTACCGATAATGTAATTCTTATTCAAGATGAAATTACATCTGGATTAACATTTGACATTGTATCAAAAGTTCGCTTGTTAAAAAAGATTAATGATGATATCAACACCATCAATATCCTATTGAATTCTCCAGGTGGTGATGTAATCGAAACTCTTGCACTTATCGACTACTTTCAGTCACAAAAAGAACAAGGTATTAAGTTTAATATTATTGTTCGTGGCGCTGCCATGTCAGCCGCTGCTTTATTATTGACTTGTGGAACTGGCCTTCGTGCTGCATCCAAGCACTCCAAGATTATGGTTCACCAATTGTCTACTATTGTAGTAGGTAAATTGAGTGATGTTAAATCTAACGCCAAATTTAGTGAGGAGTTAGAACACGAGTGTAATCAGTTAATGGCTGATAACTCAAAAATGGATAAAGAATATTGGGAGAACATTTCATCTTCAGATTACTTTATGTCCGCAGAGAAAGCTTTAGAATTAGGAATTATAGATAAAATCATTTAAAAATGCTTGACTTCTTTACCGCAGAAGAACTCGTATCTAATTACGAGAAGTTTCGTAAACTAATCAATCAAACCTTTACCGGAGAACGATTAGAATCACTTAACAAAATGTACGACCACTTTGAAGAACGTATGTTATATACTCCAGCATCTTCAGTCGAACATTACCACAACGCTTTTCCAGGTGGTTACATAGACCACGTTCTTCGTGTTACTCGTAATGCACTAAAAGTGTATGACCTATGGCAAGACCTTGGTATGATTATGGAAGAGTTTGATAGAGAAACACTAATCTTTACAGCCCTTCATCACGACCTTGGTAAGTTAGGAACTCCTGAAATGGATTACTACATTAAGAATGATTCCGAATGGCATGTAAAGAATCAAGGTAAAATTTATAAAACCAATCCTAAAATCCATTGGATGAATCTTAATGACCGAACTATGTACAATCTACAATACTTTGGTGTTAAATATACTGAAGAGGAAATGATTGGTATGAGGTTAACCGATGGGTTGTACGATGAAAACAACAAAGAGTATTATATCAAGTACAACAACGATGATAGATTGGCTACATCAATCCCATTCATAATGCACACAGCAGACCAAATGGCGGCTATCTATGAGAACAAGCGATGGGAAGCCGAGATGAACCCTGTAAAATCAACTCGTAAACCTACTACGGGTAGACCAAAGAAAGGTGACTTGAGTGAAACATTTGCAAGTAATGATGTTAAACCAACGAGTGTGTTTGACGCATTCAAAAATATTGTAGAGGATTAATTATGTTATTAACTATAATCATATTGTCAGTTTTAACCTTGGTTTTGGGATACACAACATACAACTTGTTGCGTAAGAACGAAGCCTTGGAAGATGTAATCCTCGAACAAGAGGAATTGGTAGCTGATATCGCAGAAAAGATTGATAATTCATTAAGTCGTATGAAAGAGATTGACCAATTAGGTTCTTTTGAGGCTGATGATGAAACTGGATTTATCTTTAAAAGTTTATATGAAATGATTTCTGAATTGGAAGAATACTATGGGTCGGAAGAGAAAGAGTAAAAGGTATTTTACAGCCATTACAGAAATTGCAATCAACGCTTATAACGGATGTGATGACCAACGATTAAAGAATAAAATCTACAATCGGTTCATCCATTATCCATTTGACAAACTTGCTGAAAATGTAATTCACACTTATAAGACATATTACTTTGATGTACCATATGAAGATGTGAAGATGAATGTAGTCGCATTCCTAAACGAAAAGATTCACAAGTTTAAAGGTGAGAATGGTAGGGCATTTTCCTACTTTACAGTAATAGCCAGAAACTATCTTTTTAACGAGAACAATGCAAACTATGCACGGATGAAAGCTCGTGATGGTGTTGATGTTATTGACACTAATCGTAATATTGTAAATGAGGTATATGATAAACAACAAGCGGATGAGTTGAAAGATTTTATGGATTATTTTGCTCGTTATATGGACTATAACATATTTACCTTATTCCAAAAAGATAGAGATAGAAAAATTGCTGATTCATTAACCGAGTTATTTAAAACACGAGACAACCTATATTCATATAACAAAAAGGCACTTTACATACTTATTAGAGAGAGAACTGGTGTCCAAACTCAATATATCACCAAAGTAGTTGGTAAAATGAAATCAATTTATGGTGAATTATACGTTGATTATATGAAGGCTGGAATATTAAGTATAACACACCGAGTGGAGGAATTCAATGACTAAAGATGATGAAATCTTTAAAGGGAAATCTTTCTCTGATTTGATGGCTGACATCTATTCCAATCAGAAGAAGAAAGACCGACAAGTAAAACTACTAATTGCTCAACTTGAACCAATGGTCAAGAACTTGAACGATGCCGCAGTGGTTGTACCCCTTATTAAAGAATATCTTGATATTTCCGTAAAGAATGATGATGCACTAATCAAACTTGCAGCAATCGTTCAACGAATGATGAAAGACAACTCATCAGCGGAAGCTGGCGGGTTTATTTTGTCTGAAGAAGAAAAGAGACAACTGATGGATGCAATTGATGAGGTTGAAAAAGACCTTCCTAAAGAAGATGGAGATGATGAATGAAAGTTGGTGTAGTAAAGGGTGTAATCCTTGATGATGATAATGCTGATAACTTTGGTAGTATCATTGTAGACACAACCGCAGGTGGTATTGGTTCGAAGATTAGATGTTATCCATTAAATACAAACCATAGACAAATACCCATCCTTGGTGAACAAGTGTATGTATATACCACCACTTCGGATGAAGCGTCCGGTCTAAATGGTGGTACACGGAATTATTACACATCCATTGTATCTCTCCAAAAAAATGTAAATCATAATGCATTACCAGAATCTAAACTTATAGAAGGTACTGGTGGTGGTTATGGTAGTGTATCTGCTGGTGTACCACAAAATTCATCAACCGATAGTGAAGCAGACTTTGGTATTGGATTTATTGAGGTTTCGGGAATATCACAACTTCAACCATTTTTAGGAGACATTATATTTGAAGGAAGATATGGTCAGTCTATTAGGTTTGGATATACTCCACAGGGTGTTAAGACAACTAATAACAAAATAAAAGGTGCTACAAACGAACCATCTTGGACTTCGACAACTCCTGAATCTCCGATAACAATTATTAGAAATGGTGCTGGTAAATCAAATGGATATAACAAATATGTTATAGAGGACATCAACAAAGATGATTCCTCGATTTGGTTGGGTTCTAAACAAAAGATTGGATTAAGTTCATCCAATAAATTTACATTAGGTGTTATACCAACCGAACAATATCAGAATCCTCAAATTATAATTAATTCAGAACGAGTTGTCCTTAACTCAAAAAAGGATTCAGTTCTTATTAGCGGTGCTAAGTCAGTAAATATATCAACTTCAAATTGGAAAGCTGATATGGACATTATATTTAGTCAGTTGGAATCAATCACGGATGCACTTCTTAAATTAGCGCCCGCCATAACCGCAGCCACTGCGGGCCCCTTTCCAGTTCCAAGTCTTACCACAGCAGGCCCTCAATTGTTATCAGCAATTACACAAGTTAAAACTCAATTACAATTAATGAAACAATAATTATACATAAACATATTTATTACCATGGATACAAAGAAACTAATTAAAGCAATTCAACTCATCGTTAAGGAAGAAGTGAAGAAGGAAGTGGCCAAACGTGAAACGGTCATTCGTGAATCTATCCTTAAAGAAGTAAAACAATCACAACCAAAAGTTGTTGAGAAAGACCCGCTTGATGTAGACCACCTCTTTGAAACAAAGCAAGAAACGAAAAAATCATTTACTAACAACTCAACATTAAATGAGTTGTTGAATGAAACCGCACAAGGTGGTGAGTGGAAAAATATCAACGGAACTGGTGGTGTATTTAACGCATCACAAGCACAAGGTTGGGGTGGTGGAATTAACACACAACAATCAACATTCCAAACTACCGAAGGCGGCCAAGTATCAACACAACAACTTCAACAAACTGAAGCAGGTCAGGCGGTTGTTAATGCATTAACACGAGATTATTCTGGTTTGATGAAACACATCAATACCAAGAAGGGTAAATAATGGCAGTTCGTAAAGAGTATAAGATACATCCGTTAGATTTAAAACGAAATACAGCAATTGGAGTAATGCTACCATTGGGTGGGTCTCCCTTGTTTAAGTTATCATATACAACTGAAGAGCAAGCAATTTCAAATTTAAAAAATCTAATTCTAACTCGAAAGGGTGAACGACCATTACAACCATTGTTTGGGTCGGATGTATACTCATTACTATTCGAAAATATGTCATCAGATTTAAGTAATGAGTTGGAAAGTTCTTTAAGAAATGATATTAAGTTTTGGTTACCATATATCGTTGTTGATAATATTAGTGTAATCACAAATGAAGATTACAATAGTGTAAACATATCGTTGAGCGTAAGAGTAACGGAATCGGGCGCAAATACACAAATAACAATTCTTGTTTCAGAGCAGGGAAATATATCTATTGTTTGAGGATAGAACATGGCAGATAAAGTACAAAAGAGTGTAAATTTAATTGGTAGAGATTTTGGTGATATTCGCAAAAACCTAATTGATTTTACAAAAAATTACTTCCCACAAACCTACAATGACTTTAATGAGTCATCTCCGGGTATGATGTTTATGGAAATGGCATCATATGTAGGTGATGTACTTTCATACTATACTGATGTTCAGTTAAGGGAATCGTTATTAGAACAAGCTCAAGAAAAATCAAATGTATTTACAATAGCACAATCGTTTGGATACAAACCAAAACTAAATGTTCCAGCTACAACCACATTAACAGTTTATCAATTAGTACCAGCACAAGGTAGTGGTGACACTGTACGACCAAACTTTGATTACGCGTTAACATTATCCGAGGGAATGATAGTGGGTTCTTCTACAAATGGTGATGTAGAATTTTCAACTATTGAAAAAGTTAGATTTGGATTCTCATCATCATTTGACCCAACCGAAGTTTCAGTTTATCAAATTGATGAAGTAACCGATGAACCTGTATACTATCTTTTAAAAAAATACGTTAAAGCTGTTAGTGGAAAACAAGAATCTGCTACTTTTGAATTTAACGAACCAAAACCATACGACAAAATTAAGTTAGAGGCTGATGGTCTTATTGATGTAATATCAATCATTGATGATGATGGTGATGAATGGACTAAAGTCGATTACCTTGCACAAGATACTGTATTTGAAGAATTACCAAATACCACAAATTATTCAATTGCAATGTCGGCATATGCAAATGAAACGCCATCATTACTAAAGTTAAAAAGAGTACCTAAGCGATTTATTACCCGTATTACCGATGACGGTACAATTGATATTCAATTTGGCAGTGGTATATCTCAAAACGCTGATGAGGAAATTCTTCCAAATCCAGATAACGTAGGTTCTGCTCTTTATGGTACAAGTGGAAACCTTGACCAGGGTATTGACCCTTCAAACTTTATGTATGCTAAAACATATGGAGTAGCACCCGCAAATACAACTCTTACTGTAACATATAGAACGGGGCTTGGTGTAATTGATAATGTAGCATCACAAGACCTTACGGAAATTGTTGAACGTGTTATTGAAACAAGTAGTACCGGATTAGTTACCGATGTATTTAATGTTGTACAAAACTCAATAGCCGTAACAAACGAAGTAGCTGCGGCAGGTGGTAAATACGAAGAAGAAATCGAAGAAGTTCGTAATAATGCTATGGCATACTTCAGAGCGCAAAATAGAGCAGTAACTAAAGAAGATTACTTGTTAAGAGCATACGCATTACCACCACAATTTGGTTCGGTAGCAAAAGCATACGCTGCTCCTGATTTTCAAATCAATACATTATTGGATGATGGAATTGACCCCATCCCCAACCCATTAGCAATTAATTTTTATGTATTAGGTTATGATGGTAATGCTAAATTACAAAATCTAAACCCTGCTACAAAACAAAACTTACAAAACTATTTGTCTTATTATCGTATCTTAACCGATGCTGTAAACATCAAGAACGCATATATTGTAAACATTGGTATTGACTTTGAAATTGTAGTTCTTCCAAACTATAATTCAAATGAGGTTCTTTTAAAATGTATTAACGCACTAAAGAACTTCTTTAGGATTGAGAATATGGGAATCAACAAACCAATTACACTTACTGACATATATGTGTTATTAGATAGAGTTGATGGTGTACAAACCGTTGTAAGACCTGATAACGATGGGAATGGTGGTTTACAAATTGTAAATAAATTTGATGGTAACTATTCATCTAATAAATATAATATTAAAAATGCAACTCGTAGTGGTATTGTATATCCGCCAAAAGACCCAACTTGTTTTGAGGTAAAATATCCGGATGTTGATATCAAAGGTAGAGTAGTATCATTATTTTAAGAGGTAGAAAATGATTTATAGAATATATCCAAGCAAAGACGCCACTATCTACGAGGACTCTTCTCGTAAATTACAAAACACGGGCAAGGATGAAATTCTTGAAGTTGGTAAGTTTTACGATACCGATAACACTACCTTGTTGGGTAATAGTAGAGCATTAATTCAATTTGATTTATCATCAATCTCATCATCCATAGTAAGTGGTGATATCACATCACCTCAATATAGATTGAGACTGGAGAACATTGAAAACAAAGAGATACAATCCAACTATGACCTTTATGTGTTTCCTGTAAAGGAATCTTGGACTGAAGGACTTGGGTCAGAAGCTGACACTCCACATAATACAACTAATGTAAGTTGGGTTAGTAGAAGTTTGGATGCCACTTGGGATACTACTAACTCAACAGTTGGAAAACCAACTAATCCTGATTTAATCGCATCGTTACAAGCATACTATGATTTTGCAGCAAGCGTTGGTGGTTTTGAATTAGTAGAGCCAATTAAAGGTACTGGTGGGCAATCACCACAAATTACATCTATTGATGGAAAATTAACAATGTCCTCATCTAACTATGGTGGTGGTACTGCTAATCTATCAGCATCATTAGAAGCCGGTTCTATTTATAAAATTGAGTTCGACTTTAACAGAAACACATTATCTGGAGTTGACTTTAATGTATTAGACCCAAACAATGATTTATTAAATGATAGCATTGTAAACTTTGAAGAATCTTTAGTCAGTACCGGCACTTACAATATGGCTTTTACAGCAAGCATTAGTGGTGTACACAAACTACAATTTACATTCTTTGATAATAATGGTGCTAATGGGTCAGATGGGTCTGTTGATAACTTTTATTTATATAGAGAGGTTTCTACCTCAACTCTTGTATTAGACCAATTCTCATCAAACCTCACAACACTACCATCCACTTATGTATTAAATGAGGTAATCCAAAACGAAGATGGCGTTAATGGTTCTGCTGTAATATCTAACTACACGCTATTTTTAACAGCCTCTAAATATGGTGGGGCTACATTAAATAGAAAATATACTTTACAAGAAAATAGAAACTATACTTCAAGTTTTGATATTATTGATAGTAATTACCCACTATATAATGGTCAAGTTACCGGCTCAATTGAATTTACTATTTTAGACCCAAATGGTAGAGTTGTGGATGAAAACGATTTAAGTGGTTACTCTAAATATATTAGTGGGAGTACCTCCCCAACTATAAATTTCCAAGCAAGACAAAGTGGTGAATACCTATTCAGATGGTCGTTCTTTGCCAGTGGAAGTGGTCAATACTCCGCGTCATTAGACAATTTTAGACTACAATCATTAGACCACGATATTACAAGTTCTCAATATGTTGACATATATTATGATGCCCATTGGAATAACAATTTAGGTGGTGGTACTTGGTATACTTCATCATTTTCAAACGGAACGTATTACAAGCAATCTTTTACAAAATATACCGATAACCTCAATACTGAAGTTACCGATTATGTAAACGAGTGGTTAAACAACACACGGACTAATAACGGATTGATTATTAAAAAATCAAAAGTAGATGAAGAATCTACAACTAAATTTGGTTCAATTAAATTCTTCTCTTCAGATACTAATACAATCTATCCACCGGTTCTTGAGGTTCGATGGGATGACTCATCATTTGTAACAGGTTCATTAGACGCTCTTGATAGTGAAGATATGATTGTGTATGTTAAGAATCTATCAACTGAATACAAAGAAACATCTAAAGGTAAGATTAGAGTTTATGCAAGAGACCGATTCCCAGCAAGAACATTCTCTTCAACATCAAACTATACATTAGTGAAATACCTCCCAACTACCTCGTATTATTCGGTAGTTGACGCTGAGACCGAACAGGTAATTATTCCATTCGACACTAATTATACAAAGATAAGTTGTGATTCTACATCCAACTACTTTAACTTCTGGTTCAATGGATTACAACCTGAACGATTCTACAAGTTCGTATTCAGAGTAGACCAAAATGGAACTACAAGATACTTTGATGATAACTTCTACTTTAAGGTGGTTAGATAATGGCTGAAAGAGAAATTAAAAGAAACGGCAGGGGACAAATTGTATCATATGAAATTTATGGTGCACTCGACTCTGCAATTCAATCAGATTCATATGGTAAGTCATCTTTTAATACTGCGGGCCAGAGTGGTACACAGGTTGTAAAGTTAAACCAACCATCATTTGTTCAAGAATTTGATATTACAATTTCAGATGAGTTGAGAGTTGCTGACAATAATGTAAATCCGTTAATTTCTCTACAAACCATTATAAATGTGACGCAAGCTTTAGAAGATTCTGGATTTGGTCAAGTAAATAATTAAGTTGGTATAGTATATGTCGTTAGATAGATTTCAAAATAAAGAACAGGTTTTAGGATACACTCCTGTATTTGGTGAAACAATACCACTTGAAAATTTGAGTGATATCGTTAAAATTCCGACATATATTTCGTTGGGTGATATTACTGGTGAAATTGACACCAATACCGGATTGGTGTTTACACCAAACCAAGAATTACACATCTATGCGGATTCCAACCTAATTAAGTCATCGTATGGTAATGTACCAAAATATTTGACCAAAGGTTCTAATCCCACGATTTATACACAACCCGAATTAGATTTAAGATTAAACGGAATACAGCAAGGTGCTTATTCTATGGTATACAACTTCTTATTTAGAGTCATACCAGACGCGAAGATTTTTGCAATATCATCCGATAGAACTGAAGTAAAACTTGTATCAAAAAATAATGTCCCTGATTCATTCAAACCATTACTAAATCTAATCAACTCCGTTGGTGTTAATTCATTTGATACATCTGGTGTTAAAAAAGATATTGTTATAAACTTTGGAAGTAATGATTTATATGATGTTTACAATCTTGAGTTTGACGGGACCCGTGTCGGTATTGTAAACGAAACCCTTACATATCCAGGTTCAGTATTTGATGGAACTCCAACTAAATTTGTTCCATTTGATGGTACATTTGAGGGTGGGGTTGATTTGTGGAGAACAATGGTCGAAGTATATGTGCCCGCTATCAATCAACCTCAAACCAACTTCGGAAAGCTAACAGGTAGGTTTAGAAAATATAAACTTCAACAAAATTCAAATGGTGTACTCGTATGGATTGCTGGGCAAAGAACATTTACAACACCACCGGATGATTTGGATATAAAAGAACCAAATTTAAAAACTGCGATTCAAAATGATGATGATGTATTCGCCACGATTAATCGTAATGACCTACAACTTGAATACAGACGGTTTGATAATACAGTAACATTAGTAAACAATGTAATACTAAAACTATCAACACCATTAGCTTCAAATATTGAAGTAGGTGATATTCTTAATATTGATGCTCGTATCATGAAATCGTGGGTTGAGAAAATTGTTGCGTTCCCAAGTATACAAAATCAATCACGACCTGATTTTTCCGACCCGAATTTTGGAATGGATATGTCAGACCAAGTTGGTGCCGAGGGAACAAATTGGCAAAACTGGAATTCGTTATTAGATGTAAACGCAACCACATCTCAACAATTGATTAACTATTATTTTAGCGGTTCTCTTGGTTCTACAAAATTAAACATCGACTACTCTGATTTTCAGAATTTTGTACATTTCTCATCTGCGACTGAACGTGTTGATAATTTTGTTTACAAACTACAACAAATCGAAGCATATGATTCAAGAATCAATACATTACAATCGGTAAGTGGTTCGGAAGCGCTAACCAATATTTCACAATCAATTATTCGTAAAGATAGAATTATTGGTGGGTTTGATGACTTTGAACATTACTTGTATTACAATACTACAAGTAATCTATATACACATTGGTCATCTTCAGCATATACTATTGAACCATATCCAAAGGCTTCTACATTCCCTCACGTTTTAAGAGAAACTAACTCTATTGAAGGTAGTGCCTGGTATAGTGGAGTATACTCATCTGCGTCATTGTATGATAATTTTAATGATGCTAAGTTGAGAAATATGATTCCAATTCATCTACAAGAAGATGAAAAGAATTCCGAATATATTACATTTGTTGATATGATTGGCCAACACTTCGATATCCAATGGACTTATATTAAATCGCTTACTGATATTAATCGTAGAGAAGAACACCCTAAAGATGGTATGGCAGATGAGATACTAAAATCAGTTGCTGAAGCTTTAGGTTGGAAGTTATCAAACGGATATTCAGATGTTTCTCTTTGGAAATATGCATTGGGTGTGGAATCCGATGGTACATTAAGCCAAACCGGTTCAATGGAAACTAAAGCAAGAAAACAAATTACCGAAGAAATTTGGAGAAGGATTTTGAATACTTTACCTATGTTGTACAAGACAAAGGGTACTGCTCGTTCAATCAAAGCAATCCTTTCAACATATGGTATTCCACAGGCATTCTTGAAGATTCGTGAGTGGGGTGGCCCTACAATTTCAACTCGTAAGAATGTTTACGAACACGAAAGATTTGTAAACAAATTACAAGCGTCTCCATCAAAGTATATCTCAAATCCTTGGGATGATATTCAATCGGATAGACCAAACTCAATTGAAGTTATTGGTAAAATGCCAAAGGGTAATTATCATATCCTACGATTGACTGATAGTTCTAACAATGTGGATTATTTTTGGGATTATAACACAGCACAAGAAACCGCAAGAATTCGTTTGGCTGTAAATGGTACTGATATTATATCATCATCATATGTACCATACAAGTTAAGAAGAGATGCTGCTTTTGTATTAACTTCGGGAAGTATTGATATTCAAGCGGCTTGGGTGGATGATTGGGGAAATCTTCTTGCCAACCCGACTGCTACGTTTAGTGGTACTAACGCAACATTTAATACTGTGTGGAGTTCTACTGGAACATTACAAGTTCCTGGCCCAACTACTGATTCAAATGTTAATTCATATGAAACTGCTAGTATTCAAGAAATTAGATACTTTAGAGACGCAATTACAAATGAAATTACAACTGAACACGCTAAAAACCGAGAAGCATACTTTAGTGATGATAACACCACCGATTTAGACATCGACACCTCATTTGATAAGTTGATGTATCGTATATTCCCTGATAGTTCATTTGCAACCACATCAAGTTATATTCGTTCAATTCAACCAAATCAAAAATTTACCACAACTGATAGTGGGTTACCATTGACCGCATCTTTGATTAATATGGGTTCAGGTGATTTGGTAGGTGAGGTTGATACGCAGTTTGTAACCGTACCATCCATGGGTGCTTTAAATTTAATGAACAATAAAATCAGAATTGAGTCAGCATCTTTAAAAGGTAAACTAAATCCTGATAAGTCAAATGAAATTTCAGAATACGATTATGCTCCTTTAGACTCTAATCTATTAGGAACATACTTTTCAACTACCGACACTGTAAACTTTGATATCTACAATTCAGAAGGTTACTTTGAAGCTGATGATTGGGTGGGTGACCCTGATAAAAGATACAACAATGACTACCCGTTATTAAAGTTTAGAGCCAAAAATTATTTCCAAAAGTATACAACCGGTACTGCTATTGATTTAATTTTAGATATGTTATCACGATATGATATGTCGGTATTTGAACAAATCAAACAACTCTTACCAGCTCGTGTAGATTGGCATAAGGGTATATTGATTGAACCACATATTTTTGAAAGAAGTAAGTATCGTAGACCACGAGATATTTCATACACAAGACATATGTACGATGGTACTATCAGTAATGTGGGTGGTGTAATTACAGCATCAAGACATGATTATTCATCAAGTTTAGATTTGTATGACTTCCAACCATCGACATATCAATATCAGATTGCAACTCTATCCTCAAGTTTATCTTGTTCGTTATCAACTGTCAATCCAAGTGTAAGTGCAAGTGTGTATTCAAACCCAATTGATAGTAATGAGGTCTACATAATATATCAATCAGCATCTTATAATGCTCACAGTTTAGATTTCTTCACATCATCCGCTGCTTGGATTTATAATGAAGAGAATCTTGGTGTATTCGTAGATAATTCGATGGGTGGTATACAAACTCCAAGTGCAAGTATTGCTCAGATTACAAATTTATCTCCGGGTGTATATCAATTGGAGATAGACGCACAATATAACATTCACGTGGACTTCAATACTACACAACATAGTTTTACGTTAAGCATATTAGAAGATATCACCGCTGTGAAATTTGGTGTATTTACATCTTCAAGTTTAGTACAAAGCTGTGTTACTTTAGATGAAAGTGGAACATATGTAAATAGAACAAACGGATATTGGGAATACTCACCAACGGGGTCTACTGTATTAAAG
>Ga0208917_1000108_pt1 | contig 38579 bp, 58 predicted proteins | sample DEB08_DNA_10_FD_185500 | JGI IMG/M metagenome (GOLD analysis project Ga0208917, IMG submission 185500) | Aqueous microbial communities from the Delaware River and Bay under freshwater to marine salinity gradient to study organic matter... | ecosystem: Environmental > Aquatic > Marine > Coastal ...
TATGATCTCTTTGTTAGGGATTTGAAAGCAGCTGGTGCGGATGTGAATGAGAAAGAAGCCAGGAGTTTCGTTGTCAACTTATTTTCTGGGGGTGTTATAGAAGCCCTCATGAGGAAAATGTTGGAAGATGGTCATGTTGTCAGCACGGCCATATTGGTTAATGGCCAGCCTGTAAGCTTTGATTATTTTACCAGCTGGCATATATGGAACAAGCTGATACAGTATGAGGGGGTTGCAGGCCAATACTTTAAGAATTATGTTAAAGTCAACAAGTTGCCCTTCCTGGAGGCTTCTCATAAATCCTGGATGAATTCCATGGAAACATCTAATATACTTGATCTTTTATTGGACCATGCTTCATTTTCAGACAAGACCTCTGCCATGGAGGCATTAGGTGTATTCAAGAAGCATGTGGATGTTAGGAAAGCAAAAGATGTTTATGTCAAAGAAGTTGACAAGAGAGGTCCAGTGCTCGGATTTATTGCTGAATACCATGTCTCTAATAAAAGGTTACCAGGAACAAGATTCCCGTTTGTGATTGAACTTGCCAAACTATTTGGTGTATCGGAGTTTGAACAACACTGGGAGATGGTGTTTGACAATTTTGCCTATGGTAATGGTCCTAAGTTTGGATTTTTTGGTATACCAAAAGACAAAGTGAGGAATCTTTTGAAAGACATGGGAGTTTCCGGAAATGTCATCTCTGACATATACAGAAAAATAAAAAATAGTTAAACTTGCACAAAGTGAAAAAACATTGGGAAGGTCAACCCAATCCCTTTGGTAAGCTAAAGTATGGCGGCAATAAAACCACCATGATAGACAAGGAAAAACTTGTGGCGCGCAAAGGGTATGATAAAAAGATAACATTCAAATCATAATAGTCATGAACAACAAATTAAAAGCAGAAATCATAAAAGAATTCGAAGATTGGTCTGGTGTGGGATCACCATGGGAATCTGATGAAGAAGATATTGAGTTTTTCAGCAAAGATCGCGCCAACTACTGGAAAGACCAGGGTGTTGGTGAGGAAGAGCTGTACGACTTTTTGTCCAATTGTACCGAAGAAGATGCCAAAGGTGGGGTGGATGAAAAGAAAACCAGCAAAAAATCCACCGTAAGGAAAGGTAGATTGCCTCTTTTCGAAGAATTCAGCAAACGCTCCAAGAGAAGAAGGGTGAATGAGAATCTTTATAGGGAGCTTGGTGGAGAATTTTTTGACGACATGCTCACCAAGTTTGTTGACACCATGCACAAAGATGAGAAAAATGCTGTTGGCATGATAGCATACCTCAATGATGCCCACCCATCAGATTATGAAGGGGAAGGTGTTTATGATGAGGCAAGTGAATTCTTCGTTGAAAGTTTGCCATGGGATTACTCAAAAGAAGAGATCATGTCGCTGAAAAGCATGCTAGATGCAGGTGATTTTGCTGGTATGTTCGCCCTGGTGAAAAAGCATTGGGAAGGTTAACCCAATCCCTTTGGTAGTTTAGGCATTTTTACCTGATTAGACTTCAACATGCGTTGCATGCTTTGCATATGACGATCCATGTTGAAGTCGTTTCCACTTCTTCCATCTTTATTTTCCTGCTGTTTGTCGTTCAACTCCCTGAACTTGTCCAGGAGATACTGGAGTTCGTAAAATGGGAGATCACGATACTGATCCGGTGAAATGCCGGATTTTATCCACAGGGTGTTTTGGACATCAAAATAATTCTCCAAGGATATCTTGATCGTCGAAAAGAGTTGCCCATCCATCTGGAAATCGAACAAGCGATTCATACTGCCCATCGCATGAACCACACCTCCTTTCCATTTTAGGTTCAACACCAATATTCAACTTTTTCGCAAACATTCTTATTGCTGCTATGTGGTTGTGATCCAACTTGACATAGGCTTCGTTTATCTTCTCAAGATGACTTTCGCTCAGATGTCTCCAATCCGATACGAGGAACTGCAGATGGGTGAGGAATGCAGTGTCATAATAGCCACCTTCTCCACGTCTCTTCTTGAGTTCCTGCTTCTGTACATAGTCAAAAATCCAGTTGATGACTCCGATGGTGGGAGGGTACAACAGGGGCATGTTGGGAAGTTTGGGATGATCCAACACGAATGCGTTCTGTTCCTTGTCCCATTTGTCAACCAGCTTTTGGTTGATGTTGGAGAAACCCAGGGTGTTACTGGTTATCTCTATTTTTTCCACAGTTCCACAATGTGGGCAATTGGCATGATGATAGAGAATGTTTTCCTTGGTGGAAAACGTGTAATCCCTTATCAGGAAGAATAGGAACAATCTGTCAACCTCCAAGAGGTCTTTACAATTCGTTCTATTGCCTTTCATGTAAATCCTGGTGCAAGAATCAACAAGAGACTGAATCTTGGTACCGATGTCCTTGAAATCAGTCTCATCCATACCTGAATAGTGGATGATCTCTCTGGTGGTGGCTGGCCTTGCAGAGATACGCAGATCGGTAGGGTAGAAAACTCCCTTGGATGCGAGTATCTCCCTTGGTACTGGTTGAAACCCCACTTTATCCACTTCTTCTGCGGATTTGGACACCTTAGCTCGTCTTTTATCTGCCAAGGTTTCAACCTTTCCCAGGTCTGTGGGTTTGTTATCTTCCTGCTGCGCATCTGGAAACTCAAGGTCTTGGTCTCCGATGGTGTTTTTCAGCATATCTTCGAATTCTTTTCCCATTTGAAACTGTTTAATGGTACGTGCATTATAAATATTGTAGGGAAACCACACATACTTGGTTTCTTTTTGGTATTTAAGAAATAAATTGAATTAGAATCTTGTTGAATATCGTTAATGTAAAGTTAGTTGAAGTAAGTTGTTTAATTTGAAGTATTTGTAACATTTGTAATTAATTTGAAGTAAAAATGGAATTAAACCAACAGCAAGACCAGCTGTTTGCAAACCTCTTTTCGGAAGAGGCTTTCGCATCAACCGATTTAGTTGATAAGGAAGAAAAAACCGATTTCACAGACGAGAACATTTATGCTCCCAGTCTGCCAGACAAAGGTTCGTACAAAGCAATCATCCGATTCCTGCCGTACTACCTCGATCCCAAAGCAAAATCCAAAATCAAAAAGTTCCAGTACTTTTTCCGCAGAGAGAATGGTATTCCTGGCGGATTGTTTGATTGTCCATCTTCCCTGGGAAGAGGTCATTCTGGAATCTTCACAGATGCGTTTTTCGTGCTTCGGGAACACCCCAACTCCCTGTACCAGGATTTGCAGAAGAATTTCAAGCGCAAGGTGCGCTATTTTTCTCCTGTGCAGATCATTCAGGACACCCAAAACCCTGAGTTGAATGGTAAGATCAAAATCTTCCGGTTTGGTGGTCAGGTCAACGACATCATCGAGCAGTTGATCACAGGAGACCCTACAATGGGCATTCCTTCTGTCAACCCATACGACCTGCTGAATGGTCGTGATTTTGTCCTTTCCATCGATCGCAAGACCTATGGAAATGGCAGCAGTGGGCCATCCTACGAGAAGAGTGTTTTCCAGACATCATCCAAAGCCATACTGGTGCCTGGATTCAACGACAACGATCGCGAAAATATCACCAAGGAAGGTCTCAAGCAGGCCATCTTTGAGTATCTCAAAGGAACTCCTGATATCTCTGCCTATGAATACCAGCCGATGGATGATGCGGCCAAGCAAAGGGCCACCAACATCGTTCGCACCATCGTCCAGGACGAGAATGTGTTCGCTGCCATCATCAAACGCGGTGCCAAAGGTGGGCGCGACTATTCTGAGTTTGCCAAAAACTCAAAGAAAGGTGAAGCTCCCCAGGCAGAACCTGATGCTTTGCAGGAAATGAAGATCGATGGGGGTGAGCCTGTGCTGTCAGGCAATGGCGGCAGCGTAAGTGCAGATGTTGATCTCGGAGACATCGATTCTGATGTCACTGCCATAGCAGACGAAATCCGCACAGGAAACACCACCCAGGAGGAACCTCCGTTTGAAGTTGATGCTCCGGCTACTCCACCTCCTGCTCAGGAGGAGTCATCTGATGACATGTCGGATGTGTTGGATGAGATAGAGTCGCTTGATCTCACAGGAATGTAAACCATCCTCTGATAAGTGTCAATGATATTCGACAACGTAGATGTGGAAAGCACTCCGGATGAAGGTCTGGATGTGCTTTCCAAATTTCATGGGGTTTTGACAGACCTTTTGAAAAAGAAGTTTGGTTCTGGCCCGAAGACAGAATGGGTTGACCTCGATGAGAGAATAAACTTTGCTTGTCCCTATTGCGGTGATTCCGCAAAGAATCAGCATAAAAAACGGGGCAATCTGTACAAAAGCAGTCTCAGGTATGTTTGTTATAACTGTGGGCAGCGATCTTTCCTGGACACTTTCATGGCTTATTTCGGCATCGGTGGATATACTGATGTTGAAATGGACATACTGAAAGCTAGCATTGAAAAGAACATACAAAATGGGTTGTTCTCCAGTGGTGTATCTTTCCTGGATACCCTCAACATGAATGTTGATGTCAACAAGCTGTGCATAAACCGCACCAGGATAATGGATAAATTCAGGTTGACCAACCCCTCCTACACAAGGTATGTGATGGAGTATTTAAGGAAGAGGAAACAACACATTCATCTAGGTAACAATATCAACCACGTGTTTGCCTATAGCGAATACTACGATTCATTATGGACTTTCAATACCAACAGAGAAGGTAAGGTTATCAGCGCCATGCTGAAAAATGGTGTATTCAAACCACTCAAACATCCAGGCATACCTCGCTTCAAGTTGATGAATTGGGAGGATTTGATGGGCCATTTTGGTGTCACTGATATCAAAGAGGATTATACACGCATCATGAATCCTCTGAGTGAGTTGTACAACATTTTCCACGTAGATTTCCAGAGACCTTATATAATCACTGAGGGGACAATGGACTGCAATTCTCTTAGCAACTCGTTCGCCATATGCGGTGCCACAAAGAACTTCAACATCAAAGGTAGATACTTGATGGATAACGATCCTGCAGGCAAGAAAGCATCTTTGAAGGCTATGGAAGCTGGTAATGAGGTGTTTCTGTGGGACAAGTTTATGGAAGAGGAGAACATAGACCCCGATTTGAAATTGAAGGACATAAACGATATTATAGTAAAAACCAGCGTACCGGAGTCCGATCTGAGTGCGTATTTCTCCAACGATGAACTAGATTTGATATGGGTATAAACCAAGATGAAATAGACAAATTGGAAGAAGAATTCTTCTCTGATGTATTGAAAGAATTGAAGGTGTATAAGAGGAAAGGTGTTGTTAAATTCGATACGCATGAAGGGGAGGTTGAAATTGGGGATTTCAAAATTGATGAAGTGGTAGAAAAAGAAAAAACAGTAGTCATAGAACATGTCAAACCAAAACGAAAAAGAAAAGGCGATGATGAATTCACTCTTCTCTGAGCCGGAGAAAGAGAAGCCACAAGAAGAAACTAAGAAGCAATCACCTGCCGATAAAATGGCAGTGCAAGCCTCCAGGCTTAATGCAGAGGTGAAGCAGTTATCAACCATGTTCTCCTCTACTGACAAGCTGAATGACGGTCTCCCAAAGCTATATCAACTCAGACAAAAGATCATAGCCCACAGATACTCGTTCAGCAGAACTTTGTCTGGTATTTTGAGAAAAAGGAAAACCCAAAAATCTCAGGCCATAAACAGTTTCTACGCATCATTCTTCAAGGATGAGGAAAAGAAACGCAAACCCACCACCCTGGATAGGGATGCGTATCTGGATATACACTTAGCAAGCACAGATGGTCTTATTGATGACCTTAATAGACAAATAGAGCATTTGAATGGTTCTCTTGCCACTGTTGATAAGATGATATACGGTGTTCAATCTAAAATTGACTTGTCGAGATGATACTCACATACGATCCTTCTTCAAATGAGTTCGTCATCAATTATGATGACATAAACCAAAAGCGATCCCTTTCTTACCACTACAAAAAGAAGCTAAAAAACTGGCGATTCAGAAGTAGAGGCAATCCAGGATGGGATGGTGTCATCAACTTCATGTCCAGGGGTGGCAATGCCATACCCGTAGGACTTTGGAAGGATTGTATGGATCATTGCAAGAGACTGGGTTATGATGCCAAGTTTGTTGGATTGAAAGAGGTGTTCAATGATATAAGCAAGGAGGATTTTACCAACTTCTGTAATGAACTCATGAAAGATCATGAGTATAATGCGAGGCCAGTTCAGATTGCTGCAGCATACAAGATAATCAAGTACAACTATTGCCTTGGTCATCTTTCCATGAATGCTGGTAAAACCCTTATTCTTTATTTGGTGGTCTCTTACCTGCTCCATAAGGGAAGATATGATAAGGTGCTCATTGTTTGTCCAGATTCAGACCTTGTTATCCAGATGTATGATGATTTCGATGACTATTCTTGTGGTAGATGGAGACACATAAAACCCAAGATGATTCACGGCAAGATCAAAAAGAAGGATAGGGGAGTGCATGATGCCAACGTGATCATAGGTAACTTCCAGACGTTGAAGAATGCTGATGATGATTTCTTCCTCCATTTTGGTGGCCTTTATGTGGATGAGGTGCATCGCGCCAAAGCCGCAAGCATCAAAGATATCATATACAAGACGAAGAATGTCAACACCAGGGCTGGGGTTTCCGGAACCATACTCGCAGAAGACAATGCCGATTATTACACCCTATTGGCCAACTTTGGGCCTGTGGTATGTACTCTTACTGAAAAAGACCTCACAGACCTTGGATATGCCACTCCCATAAGGTATAACCCGATGCTGCTGGATTATGCGTCAGATGATTTCAAATTGAAGCTATCCCAACTCCGATCCAGGGCCGACATAGACAACAAAGATGTCTTCCATATTGAGATGAAAAACATACGCACTTCACAGAAGCGCATCTTTTGGATTGCGGAGTTTTTGTCCAGGCTCCAGGGTAACACCATCGTGTTTTTCATTGACATCAAAACTGGATACGGCAAGCGGCTGAAAGATGCCACAGCCACCTTGTGCAACAAGTCCATTTTCTATGCCGATGGTCAAACACCTAAGGAAAATAGGGCAATCATAAAAAGGCATCTGGAGAATAATACAGACTCCATACTGTTTGCTACCTATGCCACCTATTCAACTGGTAAGTCGATAAACAACCTTCATAATGCGGTTCTTGCGGAATCCATAAAGGATTACAACACGTTCAGTCAAACCCTGGGCAGATTGCTCAGATTGCATGAAAGTAAAGATGTGGCAGATGTTTATGATATATCTGATGATCTGAGGTGTTATGAAACCGGATTCGATATGAACAACTACTCCTATAGGCATATGACTGAACGCATACGCCTGAGCAGAGCCAAAGGATATGATGTCAGAAAGACCACCAAAGTCAATCTGCAAGGCTCACAATCTATCAACGGAAGTTTTCAAATACTATAGAATCCATCATGACAGTACAATCAATATCTTCTTATGGTGACGGTATACTCTCCGACCTCAAGAGATACACTTCCCTTGCATCAGAACCATCTAGGAGGGCACTTAGCCCCATCTTTGACATGATGTCAAGGAAAGGCTTCGAAGATATCTTTCTTGAAGCCTATTTCAAAGGCGGTATTATGTCTGCATATGTCGCTTTGCTGGAGACCATATTTGCTGGTAGAGGATGGAAGAGGTTACTGCCAGTGGATAAAAAGGTGAAAACTATGATCTATTACCAGCTGGTGGATCACAGAGAATGGTTAACTAATGTTATGTCGGAGCTTTTGAGGGAGAAAACAATGAGGCTGAAATCTTCAAATGGCTCCATTTTATTTCACACTGATCACAAGCTCACAATAGACGGTGTGGAATATCCCATTTGCAAGCGAATTCTTACCAATCGGAAAAGGGTTGTTGCTCAGGTGGTGGTACCCTGGTCTCAGATGTGCGCATTCATCAGTAATAATCACCCCACCATTTTTGAATCCTTTCTTATGTTTATTCAGGATGGGGCAGTGGTTTTGCATGATTCTGAATATGGAGAAGAGCAATCCAACTGGATAAAGTTCCTGTCAGATACTCCATTGGTGGAACCTCTTATAGAGCCTGCTTATGTATGTAACAGAGAGTATCATGATTATCCACAGTTTTTGGTTCATTTACAGAATCCAGAAATTCGTCTGATGGACATAACCATCAATAAATAGAATAAACGACAAATGAAAAAGAATAAACGACAAATGAAAAAGAATAATAGACTCCCATTATTTGAAGAATTTTCACATAATAAAGGTGTGTCAATGAATGAAAAATATAAGAAAAAGGACGCCATAAATGACCTTGAATCTATTAACAGGCATCACATAGCTTTAGATTCAGAGGTAAGATTTATAGACGACAAAAAGATAGATGGGTTTAAAACATTAAAATTCGAACTCGAAAGTGAGGACAGGTCTGATAGATTAGAAATATTTCTTTATATAGAAGATGGTTATTACTCTGGTACACTTGTGAAGGTGGGCAATGAAGAAAATATGTTCAAATCAACCATGGCAGCTCTTATATTTGCCCATATGGAGTTTGGTGATATAGAACCAGATGAACTTGATGAATGGGAAGATTGGGAAGAACCGGTCACAGATTTGGTGAGACCAACATTTTAACACTTAGATATGATAGATTTAAGAAAGTGGAGCGGTGATACCAGCAAATTGGATTCGTACGGCATGGAAATGTATGCTGCGGCTGAGCGTATGTTGTCGTCACCAAGTGGAAAAAAATTCATAGGTCTTTCCATGAGCGAAGGTGAGATCAAAAAATTTGTATCACAATTACATAGTGTAGATTCTTTAAAACCCAGGAAGAGCGGGTTTACCACTTGGATTTTACACAGGCTACCATCACTCACAAACAACGCAAGATTTGGTCAGTACGCCAATATGAAAGCAAGGGGCTGGAATGGAGAGATAGAAGGCGATTTTTGGGGATTTATTTACCATTATGTGCTGGTGTATTATGGGTATGCCTCCCTGGCCAGGTTTTTGTATGAAGGAAGAATGACAAATTCTGGAATTAATCATAGGTTTTTTAATTCTATGATATTTTTTGATAGGGATACCATAGAATCAATATCTCCTTATGTCACCAATATACCCTCATTTTTTACTAACATGAAATTTTCCCTGAGAACTCCAGCCACTATTAAGGTTCTCAGAAAATTTCCACGAGCATCCATTAAGCTGTCAGATCAAGAAAAATTTGATTTTTTGTCAAACGATGACCAATGCACATTTGCAGCGTATAAATGGTTATTTAAAACGTTAAAAATATCCAGGTCGTTTATAAACAAGACATTTAAAGATGTGAATGGGGAGCTTACTACCATATTCACAGATCATGTGAAATCTTCTGTGTATGAAACAAAAAGATTATTGTCCATAATACAATTTTTGGTTTCTAAGGGGGCATCTGTTGGTAAAAAAGTAGAAAGCTTGGACTTTATGACACCCAGGCAGTGGTGTGTGAAAAATGGTTCTAGGGAAGTTTTGAAAGCCATAAAATTGGGTAGGATGAAAAAAGAAAACACCGCAATGAAAAACAGGCTACCATTATTTGAAAGCTTTGCTGGCAGCAGGTACGAATCATGGACAAGAGGTCTATATTTGAACTACGTGCAACGCAGCCTACCGTCCGATTCAAGATTCAAACTTGTGTCCCCAGAGGAATTTGAGGAAAAGGTAATAAACCACCATGATTTTCAAGACATCAAGATAACTGATTACGACAAGTCTGACATTTACAGGTTGGCAGATAAAAGAAGAACATATCTTGATGGCCACAAAACAGTTCTCGGACATGTTTGGGTGGAAGATGATATGGTATCCCATTGGATAAACAAAGATGCTTTTAATATGTAAGAATCACCCTCCGAGGTGGAACAGCGACCTGCCATGATTAGAAAGATGGCGGCAGTTCAATATATTTTAAGAATTATCTATAAATAGGATAAACCGTTAACATAAAACGACAAATGAAAAATAAAAGATTACCACTATTTGAAAATTTCAAAAATGAATCAGAGGATTATTTCAAAGCCAGAAAAGAGTTTATAAGACTTCTTGGTGGTGTATGGTCCCCCAACAACAATGATGTTTTTTGGAGGGCAGTTGAAATAGCACATAACGACCCCACATCGAAAGCGTTCTTTGCTGCCCAAGCTGAATATGATATAGAAGATATGGATGATTATGATGAATACACTCAAGCTGTTGATGATGTATTAAAATCAGAAGATTACTTCCTAGAAGAATTAATGAATATGGGTGTGCTTGAAGAGTTTAGTTTACTGTTCAAACCAAACTCCAGAATGACTTTTGCCGATTTTGCTGCCAAATATCCAGACATAATGCCATAGGGCAATTCTCAATTTTCGAGGTGGAATAGTGGCCTGTCTGAACACATCCGTTTGTGTGACGATAGGTCAAATTATACTTGGACCAAATCTTCTATCTGGCTGATTCCAGAATGCTTCGGCATCACTTGAATGCGGCATGGATGGATACACGGTATCCTTGGTTAATTCTTCTACCCATTGATATATGGAAGTCGCTATACCTTGTCTCCTCCTATCTTTTCTAATGTCTATACTCATCTTTGGAAGGATCAGAATATCCTTCTTTTGTGAATTGCTCAAATAATGGTAGCCTGTTCTCGCGTATCGTCCTGGGAAAATGGTCTTTGTAACGACTGAATAGAGAGGTCACGTTGGATATTAGCCAGCTGAATTTGGATACCACCTTCTTGTCATGCATCTTGAACCTTTCCCTCATATCGTTGTATTTGTTAACATCGGTGCAATGATTATGCAGCCTGCTGACAAATGACATGTAACCCTCATCTGGGTCAATGGAAAATAAATGCGATACGATTTCTCTGAGAGATTCGAAAGATGAGTTCCTTATGAGACTGTCAAAATAGGCATTGTGTACTATAGACTTGGCATACCATTGGCCATCTACCTCATATTGATTCCCATAAATGTCAGTGATGGTTCCCATGGAGGGAACACGATCATCGATTTTATACAAGGGTGTTCTGTATCTATCAATTTGCATATTCATTCCTAGATTCTATTCATATCCAACTGGACATCAACGGGTATCACTTTTAGTTCTTTTATGAATTGTTTAAAGGTTGGTGACATGTTCATATTCCTATTATGGTATTCATTCTTTCCACATACCCTGTTGGTGCATTGGATAGTTGGGTTGCTCTCCTCCTACTATATGCCATACTACCAATCTTCCACTCCCATTTCACCACATCTTCTATGACAGATGGGGATACACCCATTTTAGACAAGAATTCCCTCAGGTATAATGGACTCATGGTGAAAAATCCAAAATGCCCCAAATCAGAATCTTTTTTGAAGTTGATTTCCATGAATCTGGTCCATTTATTTTCAAAATCACGCACACTTGACAATTCTGATACTAGCTTTATGGTGGTGAGGTATTTTCTTGAGATACCATCTTTTTTTGATAATAAAGTGAGATAATAAAGGATGGTATTTTGCAGACAGTTGTATCTTCCACCACCAACTATGTGGTTTATTTCAGGTAAATCCCCTTCCAGTCTTGCCCAATCTGAATGTGTGTTCAAGAGTTTCAAACATGTTCTTATGTGATCCAGTTTAACTCCCCAATGCTTGCCCATATAAATCGAACGTTCCAATATGAGCGATAAAAGATTGTGATTAGCATTGTCTCCAGCGAAAGTCACATTGATGTGGTCAGCTTCATGAGATAACCCCCAGTGGCTATTGTATTTCTCTATAAAGTCTGGGAATGTGCTTGGGGATTCAGCTAGGAGTTTTATCGTATCTTCACTAAGATCAAAGTTGTATTGGTGGTAATTTTCAAGTAATGGAAGTCTATTTCTTTTCATGATTGTTTTGTTTATTCTATTTATAAGTAAAGATCAGCCATCTCATCCCCGGTTTCGTCCTCTATACCCAGCATTTCCTCCATTTTCTCTATCCTCTTTCTGTAGGTCGGATTATCACCATTGATTTCTAACCATTCATCAACGAATTCTTGGGCATCGAGGGTGTCCATATGGAGTCCCATGTGCATCACTGTCATCGCACAATCATCATTTCCTATCTGAGATACCACAACTCCTTTCTTTACTCCCAGAGATATGACCTCTTCTATGGTGGTTTTTTCGAAGATGACTATTTGATTCATCTTGATTGCCTGGGACATGTTGGATGCAGCTCTTTCCTTGAGTTTGTAAGTGAGGTTAACGCCTGGGTAAAGAGTTTCATTAGATATGGAGCGCCTGTATTTTGTGAAGGTATAGTCCTCCTCGAAATCGTTGTATTTCCCATACAACTGAGATAACCTGAAAATGAATTCTTCTCCTCTATGGTTCAACTCCAGGGTTGACTTTACGTTTTCTTTATCGAAGAGGTCAACCACCAGATGGTAAAACAGGACAGATGCTTCTGGTATCTTGGTGGAATTTGATCTGAATATTCCAACCTGCATGAATTTAAAGAAATCCTTCTCCTCAGTGAATAACTTCAACTTCTTTATGGATTTCATCGATAACATGGTGAGTTCGAAGATGTTGAAAACAGTGAAGTCACCCTCAGAACCAGAGGCAAGATCAACTGTTATTACGAATCTACGATGCTGATCCTTGCATCTTTCCAGTTCAAATTTGGGGTGCCAAGTCAACCTTGGTGCACTGAGTTCCTTGCCTTTTGCATCTAGCAGTGGCCCATATGGCAGCTCTAGATCATCGAATGCTGGTATTTGTTTGAATACGAATTCAACTTCATTGGCCTTGGTTTTCCTGAGCTGATCTGGTTTAAGGAGAATGTTGGCGCCAGAAAGGAACTGATTACCATACTCCTGATTGAAGTCTTCCACGGAACCCAAGTCCATTATCTGGGCTTTCTTCCATGCATCATCCCTGCCTGGAACCTGCCACCAGTCAATCCGTATTGGGTTGTAATAGTTTTGGCCATACACCGCTTTTGAGTAAATCTCATAGAACTTGTTGAGTCCTCTAGGTGTGGAAGTGAGGATGATGCGGGATATGTCTGATGAAGATATAGTAGGATATACTGTACGATAGAACTCATTGAGGAATGAGGAGGAAATTAGGGCGAATTCATCAATATACAGAAGGTGAATGGTAAATGATGCACCAGAGTCTTGTGTGGTGGTTTGTGCTACCAACTTACAGCCATTGTCGAATGCCATAGACATCACATTGTTGACTACAATGCCTGGGCGTATATAAAAAGGGAGGTTTTTTATGATGACCTTAATCTTGTCCATTAGCTCTTTCACAGTGGATGAATCTCTGGAAAGAAGCATCACATTTCTGTCCGTATTAAAACAAAGGTACCAAGCAATGTAAATGGCAGTGGTGATGGAATTATGTGATAATATGCCGTTGGTGTAGTACCTCTGATCTGGAGAATCAACACCGAGGTCAAACATCCGCTGCTTCATCCTCAATCTCGTTACCTTGGTTATGGGAACAATGTTGAATTCACCCAGCAAGTGGTCACCTTTCTCCAGGTCTTTAACATGTTTTTCTATGAGTCCAGGTAGGAACACCCTGTGATCACCTGCACATCTCAATACCACCTCGTTACCAGACCACAGTTCGTAAATCTCAAGTCTTTCGGAATGGTACGAAGAGATGACCTTCTTTTTACCAGAATCGGTATTTGTCTCTATCCCGCTTTCCGGTGGGTTTAGATTGGAAACCTCTTTATCCAGCAGGTCTAGAATCCAGAGGAATATCTTTAATAGGAGTTTTATCATGGAGTTATCTTCGGATTTGAATGCATTATCCAATTTATTTAAGAAAGGTGAGCCTATTAAAAGGTCTCTACTATACGGCTGTGCGCCAGAACTTACCCATCTAACACCCTTTCTTCCAGAAGATGCACATATTTACCAAAGGTTATGGCACTTGGTGAATCATAGTTTCATTCCAAAACAATGCGACTACTGCGAGAATCCTGCGAAGTGGGATAAGAAGAGGAAAAGGTATGGCACATGCGGTTCAAGCGCATGCAAAAAAGCCAAATCCAGGGAGACTTCCAGAAAGAAGTATGGAACAGACCATCCTTCCCAGGCCAAGGAAGTGCAGGAGAAGAAAGCTGAAACCAACAAGGTACGTTACGGTTCAGACAACCCAATGAAGTCAAGGGAAGTGCAGGAGAAAGCCAGGGAGACCATTAGAGAGCGTTATGGGGCGAATAACCGCCTCAGTATGGAATTGGAATCTTCCAGCATTCCGTACCATTACTTACTTAAAAAGGATGGTTATTAACAAAGGGTGAATAGAAGAAAACACACCAAGAAAATCTCCTTAGAGTGTACTCAGATAAAGCAAGCATGACTGAGCATCAAATCATGAATTCATTGGGTAATGTGAGGATTTTTGGAGTGGCTCAGGATAAATATGGAAAATCGTTAATAAGTGAACATACTCCCTTTATTTGAAGACTTCCAAAAACCCTCATCAAAAGAAGGTTTTTGGGAATGGTTTAATGGTAGCAAAGTGATTGACGATAACGGTCAACCTCTAACTTTATATCATGGAACCAATGCTATCATAGATACATTCGATCACAGAAAGAAAGGGTCTAGTACAGACCCTGGCATGAGAGGAAGGGGTTTCTATTTTAGCACAAACATCAGAAGTGCAAAGAGCTATGGGTCTAACATATATGAAGTCCATTTGAGGATATTGAATCCATTCCATCCTTTAAGCTTTGATTCTCTAGAATCCGTAGCTTCTTTTTTAGAAGTTGATGTCTCCATATTGAAAGAAAGAGGCAGGGGTACTGCGCACCACTCAGTCAGTGTTTACACGCCATTTGCTGGTGTTTTTAGTGGTGCTGTCAGAGAGAAAGGTTTCGATGGCATAATACACGGGCAGGAATATGTTGTTTTTAAATCAGATCAAATATTTATAAAATGAGTAAAGGCCGCAATGATGTAGCTATGGTATCTTGCGGGTGGAGTTTATGGCCGTCTTGACATGGAATTGGAATCTTCTAGCATTCCGTACCATTACCTCCTTAAAGAGGAGCGTTACAGGCGAAGGGTAAATAGGCGGAAGTTCACCAAGAAGAAACTTCTCTCCAAAAACCCTGGTTTGTATGCACATCATCTCACAGAAGCAGAAATCATGAATCACCTGGGTAACGTGCGAATTTTCGGAGTTTCTCAGGATAAATATAGAAAATCGCTAAACTAGACTCATGAAAAGAAGAATACCTTTGTTTGAGGAGTTTGATGGGGTCCGAGAAAACGTTCCTTCTTGGAGAACTCTCCAGAAACCCACAAGAGACCCCGCTATCATAGAATCCTTTCTGCACGAATTTGGCATTTCTAAGGAACGCCACAAGTATATCATAGAACCAGATGGTTCCGTTTCATTTGGTCCCATGTCCATGTCCAAGGATATCGAAATAAAGGGAGAGAGCATAAAATGCTTCCCGATTTATCTTAATACATTTGGTGACATAAGAATAGAAGACTGTCCCAACTTCGAATCTTTGGAAGGTCTTCCACCATATACAACAAATCTCTATCTGAGAAATCTTCCAAAGTTAAAATCCCTAAAGCATTGTCCAGAGCGCATAGGTGGTTTTTTTTGGTTGACGGACTGCAACATATCAGATTTAGTCGGATGGCCGAAACATGTAAGACATGGTTTTGTTGTACACAATCTGCACAATGTAAAAAATTTAAGGGGTATGGAGGAATACGGCATGGTGATTTCATCCAAAGCTTCTGGTGGGATGTTCATGAACTGCGGTTTTGAGTCTCTGGAAGGGGCACCTCCAGAGATGACTGGAAGTTTAGAAGTGAAGAGTTGTAAATTAAAAACATTGAAGGGTGCTCCAAGAAAAATAAAAGGTAGATTTGATGTTTCCGATAACCAATTAACTACTCTCAGATATCATCCGAGATACATATGGGATTCCTTTGTGTTCAAAGGGAATCCTCTGAAACCAGGGGAGGCATCTAAAGCCAGGAAATCTATCAAAAAAAGATGGTAAAAACAGTTAAATATTACAAAATCAATGAAAAAGAAAAGACTACAGAAATTCGAATTCTTCAATAAGGACAAGAAAAAATCTGTAAACGAAGCCAAGTTATCTGATAACACTTATAGAGGATACCCCATCCCATTTCTTGGATTTCTCCATGAACTTAATGTTGCAGATCGTGGCCATATGATGCCAATAGATAGCCCAATGGAGGAGATTCTGGAGGAATATGACGAGCAGCAAATGTATACGCGGGATGAACCCGAATATATGATGGGTGGCAAAATAACCCAAGAAGAATTTGATGCCCTTGTAGCCAGCATAAAATCAGAATCGGAGTTTATGATACGGGTTTGTAGTGAAGAAAATGAATTGGACATAGATTGTTCCAAGTTTAGAAGTTGTTACACAACTTCCTATTGGAGTTTTCGCTGGTCTGATGATGTCTGCACCATCATGATTTTTGAATAGATGAAGCCAATATATGGCTCAGGTCATACAATCGTATGAAGGAAAGTAAACAAAATAAACCAAAAACCGATGGGAAACCGTAGATTTGTCTCCCACAGTTTTTATTGCAGGAGAAATAGAATAAATACCATATCTGCATTAGATGTTGATATGACAGTTGGTAGAACGCTTAATTACAAGGGTAACCCAATAGATAGCATTTTTATGAATTTAAAAGCTAAAAAAATAACTGGAATTTAAATCACTAAACTAATAAAACAACAAATGAAAAATAAAAATAGACTACCATTATTTGAAGAATTGTCTAATGCTCCTACACTCATTGATGTTGTGAATGAAATTGATGAATGGATGTTGGACGGTAGTGACACATTTGATAATAAATGGAGCCAGCTATACGATTCTGTGGCAGAAGAAATAGCCATATCTATTGAAGGTGAAGTGGAAGATGATGAGCATGAGAATTATGATGCTTTCTTAGACAACACTTTGAAGCATAGGGTGTTTCATTATGACTATATGCTGCATGACAAAGAAGATTCTTATTACGAGAATGAACTCAAAAAACGCAAATCTCAAGAAGCAATTCGCTTGAATGCTGGCAAGAATGATATAGCAGTGGTTTTTGCTAAGTATATGATGTGGGCTTTTCAACCTCACCATATTTCGCAGGAGTTGAATGGCTATCTAAACTAATACGTAGTGAAGATGATCCTGTGGCAAAACTTTTTGGTGTCGCGTTAGTTGATTTTGGGGAATCGTAAAAAGATTCTCGTTACGAGAATGAACTCAAGAGGCAATTCGCTTGGGTGCTAGGTACACTGTTAGGGTGCCCAGGTGTTTCCACCTGGGCAATTTCATATTTGGAACCCCATATGATCTAGCTGAATAACGCGGTATGAATAAAGGTATAAAGATCGTATTTCTGGACATAGATGGTGTTCTCAATTCTCAGACTTTCTATGTGAAGAGACATGAGAACAACCCGAACAAGCAATCCCTGACTGATGAGGATGAGTTTGATCCTGCTGCCGTAAAAAATCTGAACGAGATAACAGATAAAACTGGAGCAAAGATTGTTGTTTCGTCCTCATGGAGGAAATCTAGGACGTTGGAACAATTGCGAGACCTCTTTAAAAGAGTTGGCATAGCTGGAGAGGTGATAGGTAAAACACCGCATCTGTCATTTCATCACTCAACATACTCCAACTCCGTTCCAAGAGGATGTGAAATAAAAGCGTGGCTGGAGATGAATAAAGACCTGTTAGGGTGTAAGATAGAGAATCTGAGGTACATGATTCTCGATGACGACTCAGATATGCTCTATTGGCAAAGGGAGGCGTTCCACTGGTGCGACAATTTCACTGGGCTTACACCCAACATAGCATACAAAGCAGTTAGATATCTGAATAGATATTGATGGTCAAATAAATAGAGAAAGCCAATCAAGTTAAACTAGATGAGATATGCCAGGGTTAACGCTCTGGTATTTCTGTATTTGAAACTACCATCTATTCTGTGTCATATAGCAAGAAATGACTTGCCATGCAGAACACTAATAACACATTATCCATTCTCTTACCGGAGGTTTATCAGGATGTCAATCTTCATATCCAGGATAAGCTATTCAGAAGGTACATTCAGACTAGTGGTATGCCAATCTATGGTGATATCTGTGCTAATTGGGGTATAAACCCAGTGAATATGGTTCCCAGGTCAGATGCACCGATTGGTGATGTGAAAAGACAGCACATCATACCAAATCAATTCATCGATGAGGACTATGTGCAATTCATGATGCCCATCAATGGTGAGGTAAAGGCCATATGCCCTAAGATGAAGATACTCAATCTTGGATTCTTCCATGCCACCAATTTTGGCGGTAGAGGTCTGGAAATATCCACTGATGAGCACATGTATTGGGCTGACCAAGTACCATTTGCTCTGAAAGAGGGGTTTCCTGATGTTGAATCTTTCAGGGAGTACATTGGCTAACAGAGGCAACAATGGATTTCATGGAACTGTGATTTACTTTTGATATGGAGAAAATGATCAAAAAAGAAAAAGTATACTACGCTAGTATTGATTAAGTAGAGTGTTGTTTGCGGAGGGCTTGATTCTATTGATGACGGCCTTCCGTATTTAAATACCACAAATAACCACCTATGAAAGAATTTGAGTTTGAGATACCCGTCAACGGATCGCCTCTTGCTAGATTGGTAGAATCCGATACCTTAGAATTCAACATGGCTGCGGCCAGATACATGAAGATGGTAGATGGGCATGTGCATTTCAGAGTTGGCATTTCCAAAGAAGATGATGTTCTTGTGCTTATGATATCCAGTGCAGGTGATAGAAATGCCTTCATAGCCATGCCATATGATGGCAAATATCGCATCAGTGGTATAACATCCACATTCGTCAAGCTGGGACACACTCCGGAAAAAATAGGGTCGTATTCTATAGCATATGATGCCAGAGAGAGCTGTTATGTGCTCAGCCCAATTTGGAACCCGTAAGTTGTTGCACTAATAAAAAGTGTGAATCAATAACGAAACGCAAGCAAAAATGGACAAATACGTAGCAGCAGTAAAGCAATTTCATGACAAATTCGGGATTCATGTAGGGAAAAGAAACCGATCTGTTCCTGTGGATGTCATGAACTTCCGAGGTGATCTCATTGAAGAGGAAACCACCGAATTTTTGGAGGATTTCAGCGCAATGTCTCCAAGAGACATTCTGGATTCCCTGGCAGACATCAAATATGGGCTTGCGGGAACCATTTTGTCCATAGGCAGGCAAGGTAGATGGAAATCTGCCAATTTTCCTGTAGTTTCAGTCACGGACACTCCGGAAGAATTCTTGGTGGAATGCGGATACGACATTCTGCGCTCTATCAACACCCTGAAAAGTGCGTACCACACCACCGCCATTGCGTCCGGCATTCTTTTACAAATGGATGGACTTCTGGCAAACATGTGTGTCACTGCTGGGTTACCTGAGCATATTTTCCACCAAGTGTTTATGGAAGTCCACAGGTCAAACATGAGCAAGGAAGGTGGTCTGCATACAAAGGATGGAAAAATCAAAAAAGGCCCAGGATTCATCGAACCCGATCTTGACAGATTCGTAAAATACATTAAAATCTAAATAAACCACAACCATGGAAGATTTGAACACAGCAGCTATGATGGTGCCATTTATGGCAGGTGCCTCCCGCAAGCATAGTAGAGGCGGCAATGGCATCAGCCCACGTGAGCTTAGAGAGAAGAAGAGAATAGCGAAAAACCGCAAGCGTAACCGCCTTGCCAAAAAATCGAGAAGGAGGAAAAGAAGGTGATACCACACTTGACGAGCACATCATTCCTTCCCACATTAGACGTGCCCATAGAAGAATCGTCAATTTTTGGGAAAAGACGCACCAAAATGCTTAAATTCCGCAAGGACTATACTGCACCAGCAGCTCAGGAGAACAGAACGTCCAGAAGAAGGAAAAGGAACAAGATCGCTAGGAAATCGCGAAGAATCAATAGAAGGAAGTAAGTCGTAACATAGTAACTAGCTTGAGGGTGGGGGCTTCGGTCTTCACCCTTTTTTGTAATTCTTCTGTTAACCGAATCGTTCAGTGCATTAAATAGTTTAGAACAGTGAACTATTTAAATCTTGCTCTTGTAATGAAATCTGAATTTTTCGAAGCATTGAAATCAGTGCTTGATCCGGAACTATTCGTATCTCTTGATGTCGATCCATATCACTTGAAAAATGTGTATGTGGACAATGGATACACCTTCATCGACTATGCCCAAGTAGAATACCGCACCACCGATCACATCTCAGAGGACTTCCATCAAAGGAAATATAAGAGGCTCTATAAAGAGAATGTGGGTTATGTGCAGGTATGGAGTGATGCCTGGGAAGAGGACAAAACAGCCATCATGGACCATCTCAAGAAGAGGTTCCTCACAACCCTGGATTTTTTACCAAGGGGTTGTGTTAAAAAGGTGGAAGATGCTGATATACCAGAATTGCTGGGGCAACATTACAACCCTTACAAGAAGCAGTTCGCTTATTACTCCAACAATACACCTATATTTGCTGTCTTCCTTGGTATGCCACAAAAGAGTCATTGGGTCATTGAAAAAATCATCCATCCTGTGGGACAAAATGTCACCCTCCATATGGAGGTGATGATGGAACATATTAAACAAAAGCTTAACCCAAAAAGCATATCCATAGTGCTCGATCCTGCATGGGATGATACATCGTGGCCTACAGAAGTTGATATGATATTAGAAACCAACATACCCACTTCATGGCTAGTAAATACAAAGGATGACCATCCAAAACGCATGGACGTACATAAAATAGGGATGAACATCCTGTCTAACCCTAAAAACTCTAACTGCAAGCCTGTTAAAGGCGTTAAAAAAGAAAAATTCACATGGAAAAGAAAGTAACACTCTTGATCATTACTCTGCTGATCGTATTGTCTGGCTTCTCCAAGACCAGACTTTTTGCCATCTACAATCCTGAGTTCCACATTGGGATGCAAAATCGGGATGCTGATGCATTCCAGAAGTTCATCTTTGAGGCCAGCAAAGACACAACCAAAAAGTTCTATCTTTGCTCCGGTGAAACGGAGCTATTGAGAATCATGGAAGCTGCAGATGGTGTTATGTTTTTCAATACCTACGATTGGGATTCGGTTTTTTCAGATGGTTTTTATTATCGATTCGAAAAATTCGTTGAGAAAGGTGATCGTTCCATCTTTCTCGCCAGCTCATATCCCACTGGTAGATGGGCAGAATTCTTTAAAATGGAAAGATCGGGTGCTATAGAATATGCCATATTGGGTGCCAGGACTGTCAACGAATATGCGGACATTATCATGGAAGGAAGCAACGTCACATCACCTTTTGCTGTTGAAGAATTCATGCCGACTATGGACATGGATTCCATAAATCAACCCATCTTGGTGAGTGATAAAGAGATTCCATTGGCCACCTGCTCCGATAACGATTCACTGAGGGTTTTCTGGTCAACTTTTGGTTATAACTATAGCCACTACTACAGATGGGAGGTTAATACACATCTTTATGGTGGGCTTGACTGGGTTTTCTATAAGGACAAGGAATATAACTTCTGCAAGCTCCATATTGACTCCCTGGACACCACTCAGAGTGCAATAGTCATAGCAGAGATAGAAACAAGGATTCCTGTGACTGGCATCATTTTGAAGAAAACTGAGGGTGATTTCATTCAACTCTCCAGGGGGTATGAATCGATATACGATTCATCGGATCGCTATTTCAGATTCATTGAGGGTGTAATCACTGATCCCATCGAATACCAGCTCATCCTGGAACTCCAAAACGGGTCAACTGTGGAATCGAATGTGCTGCAGGTTTCTCCTAAATGATTTATCAAATTACAGATAAATAGGGAAAACATAACTAACAAATGCGTTCGAAATATCCTCAATTCAAATATACATGGGACCAGTGGCATGCCATCTATGGAGATATAGAGATGGGAACTGCTTGCCTGGACACCATGAATGACCGAGTGGCCTATTTCCATAATGACACTGGCTCAAGAGATTTGGTGTGGTGCGGTGAAGTACCAAAGCAAGCGCAAGGTTGGTCATTCGACAAAGATGACCTTCTGTTTGCTGATCCAGAAGATTCATTCAACTTCAAAAGGGATAACGGGTTTGCTTCCCCTGAGTACATCACTGATCTGGAGGCTGAATTTGAACATGAGGCCAACATAGCAAGAGATCACACTGATTATGATACCTGGTCTGGGTATGTAACCGAGGGAAAATTGAACGAAACTGGAAACGATTTCATAAAAAAAGCTGTTACCCAGCTTTCCAAGGAGTATGGAATCATTTATCCTGAGTTGGCTTATGCTGCACATTCCTCAGATAATGGGTATTGGATTGTAATTGACGGCCAACAGGCAGACGAAGAATTCCCAGGCGAAACTGATTCTGTGAATGTGGCTTTCAAAGTGGTGCCAGATGGTTCTGGAAATCCAAAAGTCTCCATGACCAGCACCTTTGATGGTGATTTTGCATCTGATCATATCACCAAGAGTTGGATTAATAGCCAAGAAGAGGATGTAAGGCAGATTGTCCTGGAGGAATATGATACAGATGATCTTCATGATATCGATCTCCACCTAACTCCGAAGGCACTCAATGGCAGACCTCTTTATCAGGAATACGACTATAAGAAGATTTTCTGGAATGGTGACTATCTGGTTGATATTATACAGAGTTACGGGGATGCGTTTTATTATCGTGCTGCTGACAAATGGGGAGATTATAAACACACCTGGGTCCACCTGGGTTATGCTCCTGTTTCACAACTCTTTTACGCTGGGTTTCAAACAAATGATGAGGCACAACACATGGTTTTTGAGTTTGAAATTACACCAAATGGCACAATAACCAATATCACCGACAAACATGGGTATGGCCCATTCTACAGTGATCCCATGGAGGAATTGCAGGCCAACAACCAAACATACGTGCCTCTCTACGATATCCAGAAGCAACGAGACCTTTATGAAACACATGCGGCCATTATGATGCCGCTCAATCCTGCCACTACGCCACCCCTCACAACCATAAAGCGTTTGTACGCTGGTCTTGCTACTCAATACAACATAGTGAATCCCGTTCTCAAGACAGTTTGTATTGGGTTTGGTGTTGAGTACTATTACATCGTTGCGGTGTCCGGCACCCAGTCCAGGAGGGGTTATTTGTCATTACCGGAAGAAACAACAGCAGTTTTCATTCTCGATTCTGACTTTCAGCTCAAGTTTTCTCCAAGCATTTTCCTTGGTGACTACCACAAAGATGCGCATGCCTGGGTTATGAAGAATCACCCTGGGGCCAGATGCGTTTTTGATTCCAGAAGAACGTTATCTGAGAACGCCAACAGCACATATGAGTTGGATGGGAAGGTTTTCGATACTGTTGTTTTCACATCAGAGGACGATGCAAATGAGTTCATGGCGGACAATTCAGGATATAGTATATTAGCCACAGATGGTGGCACCATCCATGTTTCTAAATCATCAGATAAAGGTACTCCAGTTGAAGATGATGACACACCTGCAGAAGATGAAACAACAAATGAAAATAAAATGAAGAAATCCGCAATCAACGAAAACTATTCCCTTACCTGGGATGAATACGTCTATAAACATGGCGATCCGGAACCAGGAACTCCTTGTTACGACTCCATGAGTCGAGAGGTTGTCTATTTCGACCATCAATCCATGGGTAGTAACAAAGTTTGGTGCACTGCTGATCCGGACAGTGAAAGAGGGTGGTATTTATCTAAGCACAGACTTTCCTTCAAAGACCAGGAATATGGTGGCTACGGCAATGATGATTATGAAATGTGGGAGAGAAAGAATCGCAACAAATCTCCCAGGACCAAGGCCATGATGGAAAGGAAGCTGAAAAGCAAGAAATCTCTACCCATCAAAGAAAGCACAGATGGTCCAGTATCATTACCAGTCTCCACAAAGCTGATGCCAGATGATTTCAAAAGGGCTTTTGATAAAAATAACCTCTTTTTCAAAGGTATAAACGTCAGAGAATGGTTTCTTAGCAACATGCAAGCCCTGTTAGCAGACGCGGAAAATGCCCTGAATGGTGGTGATGGTCAAATAGTGTATTTTGGATATGATCCAGAATCGGAGATGTTTTATGTTGGTGTGGATGGGTTCCATGACTTCGATGGAGGAGATGGAGAAATGAGGGGTGTTACGTTGCCATTGTGGATTCCTGCGGCCATAACTAAAGGGTATTTACCTTCTCCAGTTACAAAAACCCCCTACACGTCCAACTATGATGGTACTTTTTACCCCATCTCCTATGATGCATTGAAAAGAGACTATTCAGGTATCATAGACCTTGTATTGGATTAAGATATTTTCATGGTAAGTTAATTAGATTAATTATAGCAGAATCAGGGAGATCAGAAACGGTCTCCCTGATCTGTATTTGAAACATGTGTTTCATAGATGACATAAATAAGGTACTAACGCATTTTACATGGCTAAATCCCTCCTGTGCGTGAGGGTGGGACGCAGAGTCCTTTTTGTTTAATCTAACCATTTGATCATGAGACACATTATTCCAGTGGTGGCAATCGTTGCCCTATTTTTAACACCGACTTTCCACAATGTGGAGTCGAAGGAAAAAGCATCCATTGGGGAAGAAGTAAAACCGGACAAATCCAAAACAAAAGATGTAGTGGGTTTTTGCCACTACCATTGACAATCCGGAAAATAACTGAATAAAGATTGATCCTCGGGGTTCTCACCTCGGGGATCAAGTGTATTTGAAACCGATGTTGCGTGTGTTTCATATAGAAAACAAAAGTAAACTCACCATGGATATAGTTCAAATAGAAATCAAACACGTTTACATGTCAATCTTTGCGGCTGGGAATATGTTCGCTGATGCAGTGGTTGACTCCATTCTCAAGTCAGGGTACGAAGGGATGCAGGAATTCCACGAATTTGCCTTAGATAGAATCGATTCCGAGTTGGAGCCTCTCATCCCTCCAGGTGACTTTATGATTAGCCTTATGGCAAAGCACGTGGCCGAGAATCCCTCACTGAGTGCCATCATTTTCGGTAGAGATGGTGTGACCTATGATGATTTCAAACAGGATTTCCTGGAACAATACAGGGCACTCAAATCCGCATTTGAAGAAGAAATCCCAACGGAGGTTACAGAAATCACATCCAGGAATCTGACAGAAGTGGATGGCATGGAATCTGATGATGTTGGTCTTGCTGGCCTGGGCTGGGCCACATCCAGCACCAGCCCCAGTGTTCATTTGGTTTATGGTACCAATGGCCCCACAGGCGATTTAGATGAAGCAATCCAGCTATTGCAGCATTTGTATGCTTCCCTGGACGAGAAGCCATCCGATCTTGACTTCGCTGCCATGCTCACCCTATTTGATGGTCACATTATGCCAAACTTGGAGTCTATGCGTAACATGATTAAAATGGGCATGGACAAGGACAAGGAATACACAGGTGGGGGTGCTATCCTATTGAATGCTGCTGGTGATAACCTCAAATTCATAAAGGGCCACATGGTATACACTATCATCAAAGAACCCATAGCAGGTTTGTCTGATCCGTCATACACTGTCATCGTGACAAATCACACCCAGCTTGGTCAGTCGATGAAAATCATGACCGTAGGTGAGATTTACTATGAACTTGGGTATGACATGAAATCATCTTTATTGGCATAATCCTTATTAACATAAACACCATGAAAGGATCAAAAACAGTATACGTAGAGAACAGCTTAGGAAAGTTCTCATTTGAGTTGAAGAAATACAGCTCTAACAACAAACCAGCATGAAGAGAAACATAGCCATACATCAAAACTGCTTTAGTGATCTCCGGCAATTCGGCCAAGTCGTTCCCAGGAATGGATATTATCGTTATATGACTGGGTTGTATGTGGGCAGAATCTACAAGGTATTGTGTGGCTCCAACGAGGAACTTATATCTTTTGCAGAATGCACACAAGATTCGCCTTTCAATCTTCGCCTTATTGTGTCGGTGGGGGATGAGCTGCTAGCCTGGAATGGAAACGCCTGGAAAGAAGCAGGAAGTGACAAGGGAGACAATTCTCAGTTCTGGCAGAAAGCTGTTGTTAAAAATGCATATGTGTTCAAGGGAGATTTCCTTGTGGATGTGGTTTTTGATGATGGTACAGAAAGCAATGATCATTTTTATTTGCAAACTAAACCCATAGAAGAAAATGTATAGTCAGACATTAAATCAAATAACCATTGCAGAATCAGTAGGCAAGACTGTAAGTCTAACAGACGGTATATTTTTTAAGATATACACTGATGGCACCTATAGCCATATTCGACATGTGATTGAGGATGACAATTACATAGATGAACCGCTCTCTTACGCAGACCATGTGGAACTCAACAGGGATTTATTAGGCGAGAGACCCTTATCTCCAGAAGTGTCTCTGTTGATAAAGCATAATTTTATAGACAAAGATCAATTCATAAAAGATTGTGAACAGGCTAACACTACCGCCAATGAATCTGCTAGAAACAAGGAAATAAACAAGCTTGTGAATAAGCTAAAGGCTTTGTCGCCTTTTGTGAAAATATCATTCCCTTTCGATGTAGAATTTTAATAATAAAACTATACACACGATGCTTAAACAAAGATACGTCATCATCCAAATCGCGGAGGATTTGTCAGGAATTCCCATGTTTGATCCTGCTGCCGAAAATGTACAAGAAGTCAAAGGCGACAATGACATATCCGTGGGATATGTTCAAGCCATGGTGAATCCCGCTGAGGTTTTGAGGGGCACCTGGGCACAGGAAACCGTTCTGGACACCACAGATGAGGTGAGAGAACATCTGTCCGGCAAGGAACATCCCGAAAGATTCATTGCGTTACCCATTCTGGTATATGACCCAGTGGTGACGGCCTAAAACCTTCCAACACTAAATAACATGAATGCTCTTGTTTTTGTCATGAAAGATAACGTTCCTGTTAACGTTCACCATCTATTCAAATTTGGCGATACGCCATTTGGTATTGAATGGTGGAAGACTCAGAAAGGTATGTGGAACATGGTGCTAACCACCATGGATATGCCAAAAGTCCACAGCGATTCTCTTGGGAACTTTCTCTCTGATTGTTTCCCTGAGGAACCAACGATCAGAAGATCATACTTTGATAGGAACATTTTTATGCGGGGGATCAATGGTCTCTCACCTCAGCAGTTGACACTGGAAGACCTAAAGGATGCATCGGAGGTTATCTGATGTATACCCGAGGCCATAGAAGGTATCTTCCTTGCACTCGGACATCTTCCGAGGTCTTAACACAGCCGAGAACTAGAAAATAAAAGGAAAAACAAGAAAGACGGGTTCTGCTAATACATAAAAGAAAACATGGGATTACCAAAATTTTCAGAGTTTATAAACGAATCCTCTCATCAAAATGTCCAGGATTTCATGAGTTCCAGCACATATATGGAATTTGATAATGCGGCTGATGGTGTTCTGTTGTATGTCACCAGAAAGCATGGCGATGTGGGGAGCGATACTGCTTCTCATAAAGATATCGAGGAAGCAGAAAAACTGGCCGTTGGCATCAAATCAAGATTTGGATTAACAGCCTGGGTTAGCACGTGGGATGAATGGGTCCATCTTCATATAAGGGTTGAGAATCCCACCAGAAACGTGCTATACCAGTTCATGAAAGATAGAGATGGGAGGGGGTTTGTGGAAACTAAGTCAACTCTGGAAGAAATAATGACAGAATTCTCCAGGTTCATGCCAAACGGGTTCGACTGGTCATCTACAATTGAAAAGGTGAAAAATGAAACCAGCTATACCACTGGTTACACATATTCAAAAACGTATGGAAAACATCTCTTGATTGGCAGAAATGACCCTAGGAACAATTCTGGGTATGATTTCTATCTGCGAAAGGTGGAAAAATGATGAAACAACATGCCTAAACAAAAATCATACAAAGGACGAGTCGTTAAGATCAAAACTGGTAAAATAGGGTACGCGCTCTATTCTGATCAACCTGTAAATGGAAAGGTTGTGGTTAGATTGGTAGAGAACGATGCTCTAACAGGTGAAAACCTTCTGTGTTCATCCGAGAATTTGACTCACATAGGCTTTATAGACTAGCGCGACCACCTCATAGATTTGAAACACGTTTCATTGACGATACATAAAGTGACCAAGAGAGGCCACCGACACTGTTCCCATCAGTTGATAAGGTAGAGCAAAGAGGCTGTAAAGCCGTTGAAATTGGGGTGGGTTAAGAAGGTAATAACCTAGCTTTCACAGCAGGAGGTCTCAAGAGGTTCTTTTAAATGATGTACTCAACAGTGGCGCAGCTATCGGGACCATTCCCCTACATTTTGAGCAGCAAACCATTTGCCACTGCCTAAGTCCCTTGCCGAATATCCGAGGAGTGAGTGAGAAGTTTCAGTTTGATTAGGTAGAGCAAAGCAACGGCAAGGGCAATATCCTCCGTCCAGGTGAGTTTCTCCCTGGACTTCCGCACCATCAGGTGCATATACCATTGTTCGTGGGAATCGTCAACACTCTCTATTCAGGTGTTGCTCGGTTCCCACACTTTTTTAAAAATTTGTGATGAGCACTTACAATTCAAAAAGGACTTTCACCCACAAGGGCTATGGTAGGATTTATGTGATGGATGAGACTCACATACCCATGGTCAATCACATTATCTCAGAAATGTATCAAGAGGAATTTGAGAATTATATGCCAAAAGACCTCATTGCACCATTCTCCAAATAGAAATGTGATGTCTGCCAGGGTTGTTCATTGTAAGCAGGAACCATTCGATGTATATATAGGGAGACCTTCTAAATGGGGAAATCCATTCACCCACATACAAGATGGTAACACAAAGGCCAAGTACATTTGTTCCAGCAGGAAAGAGGCCATAGAAAAATATAGGCAATGGATAACTAAAGGAGGAGGGCGTTATCTTCTGCAACACATAGGGGAATTGAGAGGAAAGACGCTGGGGTGCTGGTGTAAACCTCAAACTTGCCATGGGGATGTTCTGGTAGAGCTGGCTAACGATTTTCATATTTTATGAATCCAAACAAGTTGATATGGCTTAGCGGTTCCGACATGGTTTATAAAAACTGCGTTCTATACTGCTATGTTCCCATTCAATTTAGTTTAACCCATCAGATAAGAATAGTGATAACAGATGATTCTGGAAGATTTACCGCAATCATCACAATCAATCGGCTCCAGATAGGAATGGTAACCGAATCCAACAAAAGCATAGACCACCTCAAGGAACTTTGTCAACAATGGTGGTTTGATAAACTCAGATCAATAACAAAGAATAATTAGAAACCCATGTCATTTTCGCTCAGTAAAAAACGTAACCAATCGGGAACACATGTTATCAAACTCTATGATGGAGTTTATCTCGGAAAATCCCAGAGAGAAGTTCCCAAAGTTCTTGCCCTTACATTCACAGAGGAAACTGTCAAGCTCGTTCTTTCAAGCAAGCAGTACAAATACAACAACGCAACCATAGAAAAATTATGAGAACCATCATCACTTTCTTGCTCTCCATCTCATTCATCCTTAGTTTTTCCCAAAACATCGATCGAACCAAAAATGTCATCTATTCTTCTGACACTGTGATAACAGTGAATTCTCAGAAGGAAATGAAAAGGGAACAGCTTTTGACCGATGAAACCCAAAAGGCATATGTCCTGGTTGAAGGTAAGGAATGGGTGGACTCTAAGCAGGAATATGAAGAGGTTTCTCTCACCATGATTCTATCTGCCCAATCCTACATGCTGGTCAACTCCAACGATCATTATTCGTTTGTTACCAATCTGCAATCGGCAGTGGGTTTTAAAAATGGCTACTATAAGCTGTATATAAAAGAGACAGAAAGTAAAGTGATGTACGCCTATTCATTCAAGGTGGTAAAAAATAAGTTTGTCATGGACTTTTAGTCCTAAGCATCCCGTTCTTTTTAGCGTCAAATTTCACCAATTTCGCAAGGTGGTACAGAGTAACAGCCCGTACCACCTTCTTTGTATTTATGCATCATGTCAAATTTCATAAGAAGAATCATAGCAGGCTTTAAGGCAGACCCGTCAGAACTGGAGGGTATGGTCATAAAAAGAGACCTCCAGAGGATTTTAGATGACCTACAAACCTCCATGTTGGTAGATACGGATGTGGCCATCAAGAGACTTGGTGTAGTGTTGGGTGAATCCCCAGCCATATCATTCACTGTGGCCGGATACCATGAAATCTTTCCCAGGATGAGAAGTGATATAGAACCTCACATTAACCAAAAGTTCAACGACAGAACAGAGCCTCCATATAAACTGGAGGAATTGAGAAAGATAATTGTTAGGGAAGGTTTTGCTGAGTTATGGTGGAAGTTTCTATTTGTGTATTGGGTTGATGTGGTTTATTTCAACGGTTCCAGGTTGAAGCTGATGCAAAAAATAGCCAATGGACTCACTGGGAGAAAGGGTACATGGTTGCACGTTGACATGGACATCTTCTGGCTCCATTTTTTAGCATACAACGACCCCAGGCATGTTGGATATAGGAAGGTGAGGTATAGATCGCATATGGAAATGATAGCACCACACACTGCTTTTAATGGAGCCATGGTTTTCCTGCAAGAAGATGGGGTGGTGTATTCTGGTAACGGTGGTAGGTGGACCCCCTATGAGATCGCAGAGGACATCAGACAGTGGATGGTGGACGCACTAAATAAGAAAACATCACAATCATGACCAAAAAAGAAAAGGTTCTATTAGTGACACAACTCCTGTCTGTGGCTCTATTGGGCATAATCACCATCATGTTCAACATGCTTAAGGCATTCCACAGGATAGGAATGGCATATTTTTCGTATTACGACAAATTTTCCTGGACACAGATAAACGCACCATTTCTGGTGCTATTATTCTTTATCTTTGCATTTCATCAGATGAAACGAATGATTAGAAACTGAAACACTTCTGAGATAATAAAAAGTGTACGAGAAAATCAAATAAAACCAAACGACCATGTACACTATTGACGCAAAAGGAAAAATCCTTGCTCATTTCAAGAAGATCAACACAGGACATCAGACCATGTTAGTGAGAACTGGCATTGATAAGGAACCATCAGAAGACCAAATCGTGGAGCAGGGTTGGGCATTAGCCAGCACTTCCAGGGCCACAGGGCTTGGTACAGTCAAATGGTTGGAACCTGACATCAACGCTCCCATTGAGGACAACATCATCAGGTTGAGAGATGAACTCTACAATCTGGGTTACAGGGAAAATAAGAGAAATCGCTGGGTGAAGGCGTAAGAAGCATTAATTTGGATGGTGAGTTGTTCCGTGACCTAAGTCAATGGAACTCCAGGTTTCATTGACTCCTCTAATGAGAACGCCTCCGCCTGTTTTTGTTTAATGTCCGAATCGACTCCCGATCCAGACAATATGTTTAATCCTTGTTTAAGAATGTTCTTGGATGCATTCAAATCACGATCATGGTGTTCACCACAAGATGGACAAGCCCATTTTCTATCGGAATTGGAAAGCATAACCAAAGGGTATGAAGAAAAGATATCACTTTGGGTATCCTGAAAGGGTTGACCATAAAGCCTTGCTTTAAGGTGAGGTCTGACTGGTTGGCCAAAGTGGCAGGAGCTGCCAAGTGGGCACATGCGCATAGAGACACAGAGCATGCGCCCTATGTTCCTCTAACGTGGCTTGCGTTGGACGATTCTATAACACCTGAGAAAATCCATTCAGTGTATCAAGACGGAAATGTGGATATAGTGTTCAGGCTCATAGAGCAACTTCTGGACCAGATTGGCCTTGATGAAATATGGAAGTTCATGTCCGAATCGTTGCTACCAAAAGACAAGCTACCAGCCGCAATTCCGGCAGAAATCGATCTAATGCATGGGTTATGGGAAGACCTAAATATCCATGGTGATGGGGAAGATTTAAACGATTACAAAATATACGCCAAAAGAGTGAGAGACGATGGGTAAAGCTTATGATGGAAAAGAGCCATGCCAGGGATGTGGTACTCCAGGCAGTGAGAAACGAAGGCGGGGTAAAAACCAGTTATGTCCAGACTGTAAGAATATCATGGAAGCTGGTAAAAGAGTGCTTCATTTGGAATCTGTTGAGTACATCCGTATAAGACACCACATCAACACATATGACAGCAAATGGCTGAACGTGTTTTCGCATGCGATCCTGGAATTACTGCATGTTCCCAACGTTACCAATGACTGTTTCAACCCAAAAGGGTGGCATGTCCTAAAATCCACCTGGGGAGATAATGTGAAAGATTATGATGTTCCCGCAAGGTTTTTCGAACCACTCCAGAAGCTTTTCCTTGAACTCGATGATACTTTGAAAGATTTACGTGCCAGAGAGGAAGAGATACCAAGGAAAGCCAGGGAAGAGGTCAATAAGGAATACGATCGCATATTCATGGAAGGTATAAAGAAGGGTAGGAATCTTTTGCTACAGCTCAATAAAAATGAAGTTTCATTGAAGGATTTTGAAAGAAACTATGGCTATTATGAAAGAATCAGGGAATCAGACTAACTACGAGAAACGCATGAAAATCTCCGTAAACCCAAAGATGGTTATGGGTGGTCCACATAAAGAATATGTGTTTTATTTGTTGCTCAATCATGAAACACTGGGCAAAGACACAGCGCTTTTCTTTGATACTGTCACCGAGGAATTACATTCGGTCCATTTCACCCAGGAAGATGGTGTAACGCCCCTCAAACTTTATGAAACCCCAGATGACACCGGATTTCATAGAGATGGCAAACAGGTGATAATGAACACAGATTGGGAAAATGAGAGGATTTCGGAAATGCTTTCTGGTATAGGAACCGAGAGTTATGACGAGGTAGTGAAAGATTTCAAAGCTTCTTTCAAGCCTGTGAAGAGCCGCATCGATCCTGAAAGGCAAGAAGCTGAGTTTTGGATAGAATTGCCTGAATTGACCAAGGAAACAACCTTTTGGATGTACTTCCAGGAGGTTCACTGATTTGGAACCTCATTCCATCGATAGATATAGAAAGGTAGGAAATAAGTTCTTAGAAGTATAAAGGTAAACAAGTAAGTCATTGGAAACAATGGCCGAAGTTTAAATTGGTGAACCTTGGAGTTCTACACTCATTGAACTCAGCTGGTGGGGATTCACGACATCAAAAAGTCCCTTACCCCACCACATCCGGCTTCAATCCCCTTGGTCAATGACCTCGGGGAATTTTTTAAAGCTATCACTTATGCGGTCATTAGATACCACAACCCAAGGCTGGCTTCATCTATTGGAAGCCATACTTCTTGCTCATAAAACACTTGCACCATTCTCAGATGGCACAGAAATTCAGGATAAACTCTCCAGCGTGACTTCTCCTGTTGCTTACAATACGTATAGACAACATCCAATTCCAGCCATGGTGGCTTGGTGCCATCTGTCATTAGATGAATCGGTGGATTATGAAACGTTTGCTCGTAGAAATCCAGATAATTCATACTGCAACACCTGTTTCAGATGTGTGAGGATGATCATGAGGGGTGACTTCATTGGTGCCTGGGCTTTTTATTCCAGAAAAATCAATGGCGTGGCTGCTCCCATGAGCAGATCAATTACGTTATCCAGCACATTTTTTAAGGCAATAGACTTCAGTTCTCCACTTGACCAAAGTGCGGATGCCATTGCAAAATTCAAAACCCAATTAGAAATGATGAGGCATGGGCAAGGGATTTATAAGCGTTGATTGATGATATAAAGATAGATATTTGCCTGTCGTCAGTGGGCCTCAGGGTTTGCTGGCGGCAATTTCTTTTACATAAATAGAAAAATCACACATCATGTTAAAAACCTTCTCAGAATTCATAAACGAGTCTAGCAATAGATTGTTGTTTCATTTCACCACTGGTGATAATCTTGCATCCATACTGGAATCAGATGAATTGGTGGCTTCCATGGTTGCTGGTACCCAGGCAGACCTTGTTAAAAATCAAGGTCGTCCTTATATGGTGTCATTCTCCACCTCTGGTTCTGGTGCAGTTGGATTTGGCAGATCAGTTTCCGCATATTCTGGAAAGGTCACCATAGAGCTAGATGCCAATAGACTCAGAAACCTGGGCAAAATAGCGCAGGTGGATTATTGGGGGTCTCTGAGGAAAGGTGATGATCTTAGCATGGAAGATAAGACGCGCTATGATGAACAAGAAGAAAGACTTCTTCTCAATGAGCCTCAAATTTCCAACATCTCCAGATATATCACAGCCATCTATTTCTATGTAGGCAAGATAGACGACAAATGGTTGAAAGATTTCAACAAATGCTGGGGCATTGCCTCCGGCAAGAACATCCCTTTCCATCCATTCGAGAATGAAGCCGCCTATAATATGCGCAGAACCCAAAGGGAGGGTGTTGATGACAGCAAGTTCATGAACGATGTGTTCACGGAGTATAGAGCAAAGGAAAAACACGAATCTCCTGACTATTACTCAACCAACATGGATAGATGGTTAGCACTCTGGGTGAAATGGGACGATTCCAGAATGAAAACTCTCATGGATTTCCTGGATAAATCGAAAGGTGTGGAAGCTTGGCTGGCCAGATATGCTGACAATCCTGATATCAACCATGCGTATGCCATGAACAGGTTCCAGAAGATGTTCTCGGAAGAGGGAAGGAGCTGGAAGGACATCCTTTATTTTCCGGATGGTATGCATGCTAGAGATAGAGCAACTTCCCTGGCCAACGATTTGCATAACTCTAAAATATACAGCCAATATCCCACCACCAGAAAACTCATTGACTTGGTGGTGAAAGACCTCATGAAAAGATCAAATGGGGATATCAAAGACTATCTTGTGAAAACCATAAATCATTATTATGAAAAGACTTAAAAAATTCGGAACGACAGACCAAAACAAGGCCACTAATGAATCCGTCCAAGTGGCACCAAAAAATCAAGTGACAGCAGGTTTTCTTGCTTGGTTGCGGTCTTTGTAAACCGCTCGGGAACCTGATGGGCGACTAGTAATTTGAATCCTTAAAAGGTCTTTTTGTATAAAGGGTGGAGTATAACACAAGGGGAGCATTGTCTCTTTCTGTTTACAACGCAGATTCAGGACTTAAGATGAGAACCATAATGGTCGATAAAAACATTGCTTCCAGTGTCCGGCTTGCCATCACCAAGGCAACATCCAACCCCTCACTTATAGTTAATGACCCAATGGCTTTAGAGATAATCCTAACAAATCACACATAAATGGGTGGTTTGAAACAGGACGATCCGGAAGCAGTATAAAAACCGAGGACGTGAAATGCAGAGAATGGATATGGTGGTTTCTCCATAATGCATAACAATTCGAACAAGCAAACACGTCCGATTTCTACACCCAGTAGAATCTCTCGGGGAGGCCACTACGGTGGTCTCCTATTTTTATCCACTCTAAAACTGAAAAACCATGTATGAGAAGATTCCAGATGATATGAATGTCATCACCCCTCCCCAAATAAAGGGGGTGGAAAAAGGCCAAGAAGTGTATACCGCCAAAGATAGCACGCTGGGTTATGGTAGAAAATGGAATGTGGTGAAAGCCTCGGGATCGGGCATAATTCTCGAATGTACGGGGTTTTGGGGAAGATCGCACTTTTCTCCTGGTTCCAACAGGATCATTCACCCCCACGAAGATTCATTCTATATGAAAGTTCACGATATGTTCCATAGGGATGTGAACGACACAAAGATAAGAATGACAAAAAACAATACATCTTTCCCCAAATTCATAACCTTCGAGTCACCATGGTAAAAGGTGATATCAAGAAATACGGGGTGGAGTATAACCTCTATTACTGGTGGGTGGCTCCCATCAATGCGGGTATTGAATCCCGTCACCCCGTACATTATAGTTAGTGAGTGGCTGCTTCATTGCAGCAAACTAGGGTGCTGGGCCAGGATCGATTCCCTGAAAAGGTGAGTCTCCTGGTTCCAGTGTATTTGAAACTTTTGGTGAGTTCCACCCATAGAACAGTCATGAGACAAAAAGAATGTTACATAGTTCCTGAGATACTCCCAACGGAGGAATCATTCATAGATTTCCTAAAGCTACTCAGGAAGGCGTGCCTCACGCTTGTTGATCCAAAGCTGCCTCATATTAAGATCGCACCGGAAGATACCAAGGTGTACATGTCCAATGGGGTGGTTAACGTTGAATGTCAACCATTGGAGGCCACCTATGTTGAAGTCAATCGCCCATTGGGTTCCGATATGGTCAATGGCAAAAAGTTACAGGGGCATATGAACATGATTAGCGTCAATAATCCTGTTGCGTTCGATGTCTATGAAAGCCTAAGAATTGGGAACTTCTTAGATTCTATGGATGTTGCTGGGGTGGCCATAACCTCAAGGCACAGGAGGGCATCTGCGGCAGCAAGACAATTCTTTCAGCCTCCCACTGCTCATCTGGGCATGTTTTCTCATTGGTTGACAGTCCTTTTGACCGAATTGGGTGATTACCCTGCCGAACACCTAAGATGATAGTAAATACAGAAAACATAATGAGAGCATATCTTCTGTTTCCATTGTTATTTGTTGTGCTAGTCGTAGCTACCATCCTTCTTATATTCCCACTTTCTGTGTACGCAATAGTCAATAGGGTTCCCATGGCTGATGTGTGGTCATCATACTGGCACAGCATCATCGATCTCCATGATCTACTGACTTCCAGAAGAGACCTTCACCCCAATGATCCAGTCGCCAGTTTGGTGGTGTACTATGTGGATATGGGTGTTATTCTCCTGGGATACACAGCAATCATATTCTATTTCATATGAAGAAAAACCAGAATAAAGTTACACCAGAAATACTGGCACTCGCTAACAATCAACCTGAACACTTTGTGTGTGATTCCAGGGCACTCAGCTTCATAATGAATGATTCGGAACTCGATCTTACCAATCATGAGGATTGGGGAAAGTTCATCATACTTGCAGGAGAAACAGCCCATTCTGCTTGTGAAGCTTGTAATGAAGGAACATATGGTGCTCTTTGCATTCCTGTGGACTCTGAGGGTTCCATCATGTGGAGCTGGTATCGTGGTGATTGGAAATGGGAACCCGATATAAAGGAATTGCCAGACGAAGATGAATTCTCCAGAAGGATGATGCTTCTCATCGATGAGTATTCTGCATACATTGATAAAATCCACTGAATTGTTGCCTGGAGAAAAGCTATCACCCAGCTTTCCTGTGGTGTTTAGAAGTGAGCAAAATTCCGTAGACATATTTGTTAAATACAATAGCGGGGTGGTTAAAATGAGGCGCATTGATGCGGGTGATCCCATAGACTGGGTATTTGAACCCCAGGAACCTCCCGAATGATACAAAAATATGAAAAAAGCAAGCTATAAAGTGATACTGGCATCTGGAAGACTTCATACCATCAGGATGTTGGATGAATTCGTTTACAGATGTGCAATGAAGGACGATCCGACTCCTCTCTATCTTACCAAGAGAGAAATTGATGAACATGATGTGGCGGAGCTGGATGAGAACTATTCAAGGGGTTATTCCTGGCTTGATTCTTCCACTGGTACCTATTTCATCGATGAGGGTGATATGTTCCACACATTTGCTAAGATAGGAACTCCTATTGTTAGTATGATGAGGGAAGATGGTACGTATCGTACCAAGCGATATGTGGTAGAGACCATCACCGATGAAAAAGGTTGTGCAAGATTCTGCCGGAGAAACATTGGTTATAATGCCTTTGAGTTGGTTGGTATTTTGGATCATGCCAAATACGAGGTTCTCTCCCAGATCAATGGGAAGTTTGCCCCAGATACCATCAAAAGAGAGGTTATGGAATTTGACATAGAAGATACTGAATGATGCAACCCATTTTTTATTTCTGCAGGGAACTCAATACTTACATTTTGCCAGTTGGTAGGGGAATGGTTTCTCAGGATGTATTTGAAGACAGCGTGAAAACCTACACCAGAATGACAGGGGTTCCGTTTGATGACATACAATCAGGAAACATACACGAATCTGCAAGCAGACCAAACCAAAACACCATGATGGTCTTCTTGTATGCTCCAGGTCAAGGGATACTGATGAACCCCAATGCCAGTGTAAAGATTTTTGGTACCATGCAGATGATCATAGAAACAATAATGAAATAAAAGCGAATTTGCATTTGCTTGCTGAGGGAGCGGTTAATCCAAATGTGCAATCTGCGATGGGTGATGCCGCTCTCCTCTTTATTTAAATACCATAAGAAACCAGAAACCATAGAATGAGACAACTCCAACCTTTAATAAACAATCATTTGGAACGCGCTAAAGAGCACTTTGCTTATCTGGAGGAAAA
>Ga0208917_1000109_pt1 | contig 38535 bp, 54 predicted proteins | sample DEB08_DNA_10_FD_185500 | JGI IMG/M metagenome (GOLD analysis project Ga0208917, IMG submission 185500) | Aqueous microbial communities from the Delaware River and Bay under freshwater to marine salinity gradient to study organic matter... | ecosystem: Environmental > Aquatic > Marine > Coastal ...
CTTCTACATCTGTACGATAATATAAAGGCTTAATACCAAGATGGTCTGTAACACCGAATAGTTTATTATCGACAATAGTTACATAAGTGAAGAATCCGTCGAACCTATTAAAGTCCCGGATTCCTCTAATCCAAAATGTCTGCCACGCACATTCTATATCGTTGACAAACCCCAACTCCTCGTAGTTAAATATCTCGCCGACGAATAAAGATTTATTCTGCGGCTGAATAGCTACCTTTGGGTCTAAATTGACGAATGGTAGACTATAATGGCCAAACTGAATAGCATTATTAAAGACTTCATAACCTTTATAGCCAGGTAATCCTCTATAAGATATATCTTCTAATAGTTCCTCGACGTTCACTTCCGTATATGCTGCTGCAATAAATCCACACATATTATATTTCCTCATAAAACGAAGTATAGATCGGACCAGAATAATCCCGTTTCCAATATATAGCACTGATCCCATTCCCCATAGGAAATCCTAATTTAGAACCAGTCCCATAATGTCTCATTTCTTTGATCCCTCCATATTTCGAGGTTTCTTTTACTAACCCATAAGCATTGAATGCTTTCCACGTGGGAATCAGATATACTATATTATCACAGATACCAAAGGAATGTAAAACAAATAATCTAATTAAAGAATAAGGTGGATTACTAATAATCCAATCTACCTTATGATGATAATCAAAAAAATCTTTTCCTTCGTTAATCTCGCACCAATCAGCACCTGGAAGAAGATTAGTAAAAACACCGCCTCCCTTACATGGTTCTAAAATTTTACCGGAAGGATTGAAATGATTAATCATATCCTTTGCGCACCATTCAGGGGTATAAATCTCATTATTACCAGGTTTTCGAAGAGCCGGGTTCATCTTTGACATATTATACCCCTATCAATCGACCCAGGGCAAAGCGATCGTTTGCGAAACAATGTAGTGATGTGGAAGAAAAGTGTAAATACCCTACTTCAGCATCGATGCCACTTTGGTCAATCATCCACTGTGTAAGTCGATTGGCAAAGTACAGATCGTTGTGTAGGTGACGTACGACGTCACACGAGCGCATGTGATACGAACAGTGCAGTTGACCACCACGTTCCATAAAGTGCCAGCCAAACGAGCACGGTACACGTTCACCTTGGTTCGCTGCTACGATATCCTCAGGAAACCACATAGGCACATAACACTGACGTGTAGTAGGATCTTTCTTCAGTAACTCTACTGCATCACCAAGGTTACCGGTCTTAAAGCGAATACCATCCATACTCGGTGCCCACATACGTTCAGGATACGAGTGGGAAAATGCTGCTTGGTTAGCAGACATATACTTGTCCGTATCTTTTAGCCACATGGTATGGGATGGTGGGGGATTTAGCGGTGCCCCGCCCGTACGTTCATCGAAGTGTACATCTGCCCAAGGCTGTGATGCACCAAGTTCATCAGAAGCTTTTTGTGCATCTGTGTACATTGGTGCAACCAGATCAGCGTGGAGAATTTCTAGAAACTTAGGCGGCTCTTTGGTGCCTTGCCATGAGCCAGTTTGGATTTCATATCCTTGGCGATAAAGTACTTCACGAAGCTTTGTCAGACCCTCTGCTAGTGTTCTGCCGCTTACTCTGTTCATTATCACTCACTCTCTTTCTTAGGTCAGTAGTCGAGAATCTATGATCCCGCTTATTATAATAAATCTCTATGCCACGTGCAGAACATATAGCACGACCAGTGAACTTACCGTTTTTGTACTCTTCGCCAATAATACGAATGTCTAAATTGAATAGTTGAAGGATGTCTTCCAGATCACGTTCGGTCTGATAAGGTATAATCTCATCAACATATTTAACACCTTGGAGCTGGGTCCATCTTTCAACTAAGGTCTGTACCGGTTTATTCTTTTCTATTCTATCATAGCTAGGGTCAACTTGTAAACAACAAATTAGCCAGTCGCATTGAGTTTTTGCCTCTCGAAGCATTGCAATATGACCGGCATGCAATAAATCAAATGTGGAGGCTGTTATACCTATAATTCTTTTAATCTCTTCCAAGTATCTTCCCATCCTTTAACTTGATGGACTACTCCACCACCCCTAACTACCTCTAGAGACAACGTATAGTCATTTCCCTCAGGCTGCATCCTGTCACCATAAAAAGTAACCAAACTAGGCTCAAAGTCTTGTATAATCTGCGACTTATCCCTTCCTCGCCACATAATATCAATACCCGTTTCGCCGGCTATACCAAAGCTTAAACCTGGGTATTTTCTGGAAAGAATTTCAACCATCGATTCTCTTTCCCCTTTATGCTCATCCCATTGTTTATACAGAAATCTTTCTTCTAAGGTTGTTGGCCTGCCGGGAATAGTAAAGTTAACCATCCCTGACCGTTTTTCTATGTGTCCACCTTTTTTAATATGAAACCTTGATTCACTTAAAATTTGATTTAAATCTATATCCAGTTCATCCAGACATCCGATGGGTTCAGCTCGGATGAGTTCATCTCCCTCCCATACTTCATTACCATTACAGTTATAGGATCTAATTGCTAAGTTGTATAGGTCCGATCCTAGTTGTTCTACACTAGCATCCTTATCTGATCCTGTCGCAAAATAAACCCTATTATTTGTAGCGAACTCCATAAACCATTCCTTGAAGGCTGGGTCCATTCTTTGTCTGGATGGGGTAAGAGTTCCGTCTATATCAAAAATATAATGCATTAGCCATTTAGATATTTGCCGTAATCAAATATCTTCCCTTCTAAGTTTTTTAAAACGTGATCAGCTGGAATGTAATCTAATATCTCGTAATACACTACGTCTCCTTCCTGCAAAGTGTTATGCCATAAGGAAGGATGGGGCGAAAACTTCCAAGCCACTATATGATCGATCTTTCCCTCGTTAATGCATTTTTGTATGTAAGGAGAGATATGTATCTGATCAAATCTATTTACATGTTTAAAATCGCAGTGTCCAAAAAATTTGTGTACTGTATCATATGCATATCCCTCATGGATCTCATGTCCAGAAGTTTCAATTGAAGATTGGTGGCGCTCCGGAAATTCAAAGTCCCACTGGCGTTCTTTCCATTCTATATCCTCATCGCGATCATCGTCCTCGACCTGCTTATTGCGGCGATCTATAAACTCTTTTGTGACCCTACCTTTAAATTTCATCGCCCATAAACCCTACTGTTTCTCTTACAATATCATTATGGTTAAACTCAGCCCAATAGAGCTCATATGCAACACCAGACTCTAGACATTCAAACTGATGATAAAGACCTGGTTTGATTTTTGTATAATCTCCTCCATACAAAATAGTTTCATCCACCAGATCATAGTCTTTCTGCCAGACACGAACCAACATTACACCTTTTTCGACATAGAACCCATTCCATTTGAACTCATGAAGATGTTTAGAGCAAACACCTCCTTTATTCATCTGAATACGATGAAACTCTAAAGCACCATTAGCTTCAATAAGCTCTGTAGTACCCCATACTTTCCCTGCTTTCATCGTCTTTTTCCTTTTAAGTATTTTTGATATTCTTCATAATTTTCTTCACTTTTTTTAAACTGTTCCCATCCAGCTGTGGTCTCAGCATCCAGTTGCATTTTTTGAACACTGATACCTTTAGTTCGTTTCATAGGTTTACCCTTTTTAATTTCCCCACCTTTTTTAAGAAATTCATCAACTAAATGTTTATATTCACTCATTATAATTTACTCTCCGTTAATTCTCTAATTCGAATATGAGCATTGTTTAATTGTTCTTGTAAATCCCGAACATTCCGTTTTAAAATTTCAATAGTCTCTGCCTGGGATACAATGATCTTCCTATTCTTTTCGGCTTCCATTTCATCAGGTAGCATTAAAGACTCCATTTCTATAAACATATTCTAGTGCGTTGTTGGCCTCTTTTTCCATTGGCCGATTCTCATACCAATTACCGGTATCATGGTCAAACTGCTTACATAATTGTTCGATTTCTTTAGCAGTAATAGGATAGCCTTTAGAAACTGCCTGACCTGCAACGGCTATCATAATCTGATACATTTTAGCGTACCATCCAGTATTACTTATAGTAACATAATCAGATGCAAGCTTCTTAGGCCAGAATGGACAATCATTATAACCGGACCAAGAGTATTGAGTATTGTCCAGTGAATTCTTTCTGTGGTCCATAATCTGTCTCTGCCACTCGTCAGGTAATCGGTCTAAGAAATTCTCTGCACGTTCTTTTAAGGAATAAGGATATTTATTGCAAAGATCATCAACAGGTATGGGATCGCCAGTATTACTAAAAATGAAGTTGTGAGCACCAGCATACGTTGCAGGGACGTAATACATTCTAGATAAATCTTTAGTTTGCTTATCTCCGATGCTTTCCAACTCGGTGTTAAGTGCGTACCAGAAATGTTTGATTCTAGATTGTTCAACCTCCGAATCAAGTCTGAAGACAAGACGAAACTTTGGAAAATTTTCCTTACTGCTAGCGGTACTATAACACACAAAATCCCAATTACCAAAACGGCTAACAAGTTCATCCTTTAGATTTCCTTTAAATTCATGATCATCAACGTCAATAGCAGCCCAGCCTGCCCAACCCAATACGTTTTTATTGGCTCGAGTAGAATCTGGTGAGTAAGTAGCCGGTGATATAAGTTCAGCATCTTCTTTTCCATCTAACTGTCTTTCAGATAATTTGTATAGTAGATTTTTAAACTGGTCCCAAGTATTTAGGTCTATACGTTTATCAGTTTTATTATCAAATCTGCTTTTGAATATAGTCAAAGAATACATTATACAAAGAACGCGTCCAGAGTAGCTCTGGGTTCGGTCTCCCAGTTGATTGTGTCCAAGATGGGTTGCAACGGATCGATGAACCCCTTAGTAAACATTTTACCATAGTCGACATGGGAATGTAAACCCAATTCCTTCGGTAAAATGGTGGGAAATGCAATAATGTTTTCCTTGATAGTATTGGGCTCTTTCAGGTACAAGAACTTAATCTTATCCCCCTCTTTTATGTAATCGTAACGGTTACCAACCGAAGCCCTGGATAGGTAGTGATTGTATAAGAGAGACCCGCGGACATGAATTGGGGTACCCTTTGTGTAGATCATTTTATGATCTTTCCATTTATCTATCTCTGTAACCCCACGGGGAAACGCTGCTGCCTCCGGGGGTAAAGCATAAAACTCTTTTTTAAAATCTGCAATATACTTCTGAACCTCAGATTCCGTAGATCCCATGATAAGCTTAAATACGTGTTTAAATTTATCCCGCATGATCTCTGGGGTGGAAGATTTGATAGCTTCAATTCCCATGATCTTAATCTTTGGTTCAGCATACTGTACACCCTCAGAGTTATGTACGTTTAGGATGTAGCGTTTCTTAGCCTGCCATATGCCGCGGTCTGCAATGACCTCACGTTCCATCACCATCCGATTTTGATACGCATTAGATTCCTCGAAGAGCTCTTGCATAGAACGCTCGAACATAGGATTGAAATGTTCCTCACAGATCTTAGATAGCCACTGGACGGGGTCTTTAGGATTAAACTTCTTTACCAGACCAGAAAAGTTAACATAGACCGAATCTGTATCGATTGCAATAACATAATCTTTATCAGTATCAAGGAGCTTGTTTAGTTCTGCATTGACCGCAGACTCACACCACTTGATAACCTTTTGGCCTGTAAGTGTAATGCCTTCGGCGATCCTAAGATCAAAGTATCGATACCACTTATTACCAAGTGCACCAAACAAACTATTGAGCAAAATCTTAATAGCCATTTGACGGTTCTGACAACGGACAATCTCACGCTCAAGTTCTACAGATTTGTTTTTCTGGTACTCTTTTTGTGCAGCCAGCATCTGATTCTTTACGGTCTTACGTTCGGCATAATAGTCCACAATGATCTTAGGCATGATGCCTTCGAAGTCTTTTCGGTAATGACTATTGTTAGCAGCCCGTGCATAGTCACCATTGGCATCCATCTCCATCTGTGAGATAATAGTTTCTGGTGACATATTCCACTGAGCAATAATGTTAGGATACAGAGAGTTTAGATCAAAGCTAACCACCCATTCGTGCATACCAATCTGTGGTTCTTTCACGTACCCGCCCGCGAACGCGACTGTCTGACCTGCCAACTTATCCCGAGGTTTCATAGGGGGAACCGCAATCTTTTTCTTATTCAGTTCGCGATAGACAATAGAATCCCAGATAGATGTAGTACCCATGACGTCGGTAAAGTTAACACCGGCTTTATATGCCAGAGTGAAGGCTAAACCCATAAGGCCAGTCTTATCATTGATACGCTCGACCAATTCAACGTCTTTAATATTATAGTCGATATAGAGCTGATGATTTTCTTTGTATAGATTCTTTAGGTTACCATACTCTTCATATGAGAGTTTACGTTCGCCAAGAACCACACTGGAAATGTGATTAAGGCTATAGCTTTCCTGTGGGCCATAGGCATAACCAAACTTCTTAAACAAATCAAAGTAGTCCATTTGACTAATGCCAACAATCATATATGAATCCTGGTTCATATTTTTGAATTGTACAGCTTTATGACGTGGTTCGGCATTCCATGGTGATAGCCGCTTAGCCGCTTCCATTGTACCAATACGGAGAATACGGTTAATAATATAAGGCATATCAAAGAAGCGTATGTTCCAACCGGTGACTACGTCCGGATAATCAGACTGCCAATACTTTAGAAACTTAACCAATAACTCTTCTTCTGAATCACACTTATGATATTGTATAAGGAGATGTTTATGCGGGGATTGCTCTACGTCATATTCACCGCATGCCCAGACGTGGTAAACATTAGACCGACTGGATTTAATTGTAATAGCAGTAATAGGATGAAGGGCTTCTTCGGGGGTGGGAAAGCCGTCTTCGGAATGAACCTCAATATCGATGTTGACGACATTGATCTTAGACTCATCGAACCTAACTTCATTAGGAAACTTTTTGGCGATGAACTGCATGACGGCACGATCCATACCACAATATGGTTTGCTGCCAGGAACTTCGCGGTCTTTTACCCACTCCCGTAAAGCCTTTGGTGAGGCGAGTTCCTTTTCTTTTACATTGTGGCCGTGAATAGATTTCCAGCCAGTTTCTTCTTGACAATATTCGAACATAGTTGGCTTGAATTCATATTTGTGACTAACTGGTTTACCAATGTCACTGTAACCACGATACACTACGCGGTTCATATATGTGTCAACTGATGTATAAAAACTCATGCATTTCTCCTATAGATCGGAGTATTATAATGTAAAAAAAGGGATTTGAAAATCCCTATTGTAGATAAAGTTCGACAATTTCTTCGTTATCGAGGAAGTGGAATTCTGATAGATATTTGCGGATGTTTTCGGTAGATCCAGAAAGGGTCATACAGGGATTACCGCCGGCGGGGCCAATAGCGACGAATGATTCGATTTTCAGATTGTATTTTTCTAGGGCCTCAAGATAATCGCCAAGTGGACAATCATGTGCAATATCGATTTCGAATGTTTTTGTCATAGATATCTCCTTTGTAGACGATACCTTTATATCGTAAAAAAAGGGAGTTGTAAACCCCCTTTTTTCATTTTATCCGAATTATTTTTTCTCTGAAACAAAGCTGTACATTTCTTTAGCTTTATCCATTAGATCTTCCATAGAATAAGGTTGGCAAGCTTTGTGAAATTCTTCGACCGTTGCTTTATTTGCTTCGAACTGCTGTCTCCAAAAGTCCATATTAATTTGGTACTGTTGATCCATGTAGTCTTTTGCAAGTTTGAGCATGTCTGCTCTGATTTCGAAGGGATTTTTGTTTGACATATTAGTCTCCTGTGTGTTGTGTATAGGGCAGATTACTCTGCCCATAATTATTTGTTTTGTAAGTTCTTCAATTCCATCATAACATTCTTAGCTTGCTCATGGTATCCCATTCTAGTAAGCTCTGATGCTGCACGAGAGTGACCAACTACTAATGTGAAGCGCTGAACTGATTTCCACGCTGCTGACAGCATAGATACCAGCTCTTGTCTAAGTGACCACCAAATGTGGGTTACTTGTGCAACCATTATACCCACCCTCTCAGGTTTTGATTCTGATAAGCGATATATCTAATATCACCTCTATGGATTCCAATATCGTTTAAATCTTTATCGGACAAAGCCATCAATTCGTTGTATGTTTGGCGCTGTAGTTTGTTTAGTTCACGTGCTTGTTTTAATGATTTAAAGAACTCAATGAACAGTTCAACTGTTCTCGTTAAGTAGCTGTGGGCTACCAGTACTGCTTGTGTCATGTTCGACCTCGTTAAATTTTCCAATTGTAATTTTACGAGGACGCATTTCTTCAGGGATGACGTACTTCAGTTCGATTGCAAGTATTCCATCCTGAATATCTGCTCCGTGCACTTTTACATGCTCAGACAGCCGGAACGTGCGTTTAAACTTCTTAGTAGAAATACCACGATGAATAAAATCACGACCCTTTGATACGTGCTCACCAGTTACTGTCAAAGTGCGATCCTTGACTTCAACAGAAAGCTCATCCCTTGAGAATCCAGCCACAGCCATTTCGATCAAATAGTCTTGATCGGATGTCTTGATAATATTGTGGGGTGGATAATGGTCCTGAGCGTGTTTAGCAGTAAATTCTAACTCGTTAAACAGATGGTCAAAACCAACAAATGATGAACGTGGGAATAGTGTTTGTAAGCCTGTCATTTTTTTCTCCTTTTGATCAAGCAAGAATATTTCGAGCCGGTTATCCGCACTCGATATTATTTATAGTAACATACTTATGAATTTTTGTAAACCCTGCTATTACTTATTTCCGATGTTATACTTAGGGCATAATTCCCATTGATCCTTTTCTTTGTATGGTAGGATCTTAATCAATCTCAATGGCGCACAATCTAAATTCGAAGTACCTTGAATCTCTACTAATCCCCAATCGCTCATAAGTGTGGCAATAGTATTTCTACGCTGAATATCTGATAGCTCTAGGTTGGCTTTCTTACCATCCAGCATAAACAGCTCTTTAAAATGTACTATAAAATAGCGGCCTTGCTTATGTAGGATGTGGCATGATTGGTATAGCTTCTTTTCCTTACGGGATGCCACGCCAATCCGTGTTAATGTTTCTCGTACTTTTAGAAAGTCATCTGGTTCGTTTAAGGTTACTTCCAACATATCCGTCGGAGCCCATTGAATAAAATTATCTTGTTCCACCTTTATTCACCTTCTGTTTTATTATAGTTATTTGTTCAGGTGATAAGAGGGGGAGGGCTTGTTTGGCTTTTTCATTACTATATCCATAATATTCTTTAACCACCTCAATATCACTCTCAGTTTCTGGTTTATTCCATTTCGAAAATCGTTTACGCTTTCTAATGGTATTTATGAGAAAATGATATTGAAGTTTTTTATCTAGGTGGTGGTACTGGTTCACGACATTAGTAAGAACAACAGTATCCCTGAAATAAGAAAGGCTGCGATTAATAAGAAAACTGTTATACCCGTTTTCAGCAACGTCGTCCTCCATTATATCTTGTTTGGTTACATTAATGCTATTTAAATAATTAAAAGGGTTCATTAAAAGTTTTCTATTCCACTATCTTGCCAATTCCATGCTTCGGATCTGGCAGCGTTTACTATATTATATAATTCATTTGGCGTATAGTCACGAGTGTCCGGTTTTTTGTTTAAATGTACTTCACCTAGGTACAGTTGTGGAACAGTCCTGTGTCCTTCATTCCGAATAAATTCTAATGCTGTTTTGCTTGATTTAATATCAGTTACTTTATACTTTATACCTGCTTCATCTAACATGGATTTCATTAAGTCACAAAATGGACATAACGGTTGGGTATAAAGTGTTACTAGCATGTTGTTCCTCTAAGTTAAAACGTTTAAAAGAAATCCATGCAAAACCTTAAACAATGCAGCATCATCATATGCTAATAACCATAATATTACTAGACCAATTGCTAATCTCATTTGTAGTTCACCTGTGCCATAATTTCAGTTAAGCATGCAACTGTATTTAGCTCTTTATCAGCTACAAAAGCGTCTTTATATTGATAATCTGCTAAAATTAATATCAGTTGAGGAATGCTTTTACTTTCTACCAACTCATAAGAAGTGTCATAAAGGTTACGAAATATTACAGACGTGTCAACATCCATATTATTCGTAACCCATTTCCGCATACCTTTAAAGTCTTTAGTCTTTAATAGTTTGGCTAGATCGATAAAGTTATCAGCGCCACTATTTGACCCAACAGAGCCAATGTTAGAATTGGCAATAGATAATCGTTGTGCTTCATTTAATACTCGCCTCCAATCTGGTGCATGTTTCATGATAAGATCAGCGGCTACTTTCTGATCGTATGATGTACCTTCCTGTTCAAGTATACTTATGAATTTTTTGTAGAATTTCGCTGCTAAATCTGCTAGAATCTTTTTGGACGTGTTGAATTCATATACACCGCAGCGAGAGTGTAATGGCCCAATAATACGATTCTTAAAGTTACACGTTAGAATAAACCGACAATTGTCGGAAAACTCTTCGATAAACCCACGCAGGGCTGGCTGCGTAGATTGCGGATTAAGGTAGTCAGCCTCATCAAGAATAACTACCTTATACCCACCTTGTAAAGATACAGTGCTGGCAAACTGTTTAATCTTACCACGCAATGTATCGATGTTACCCTCTTCCGACCCATTAATCAGAATGTAGTCCAACCCCAATTCATTACACATGGCCTTGGCAATTGTAGTTTTACCAAGACCGGGAGTACCAGAGAAAATCATATTCTGAAGTTCTCCGGTATCGACCATTTTTTGGAATGTGCTTTTTAGGTCTTCTGGAAGGATTGTTTCGGATATTGTTTTCGGTCTGTACTTTTCACACCAAAGAAAATCTTTGCTCATAATAATATAATATCCTAATTTATTCTTGTGTTGCTGCTAAATCCTGTTGAAAAGTTTCACACATTTGAATAAGCTGCACACATTGATCACGAAGTTGGCCAAGCGTGGAAAGCTCCTCGCCTTTTACTGCGCCACGCTGAACCATAGTATCAACCACAGCAACTGATGAACGACACACACGGTTTGCTAAGTCATATACTGGTGCGTGCGATTCTAGATCCAGTTGTTTATCATCACTCATTTTATTCTCCATATTTTGATGACTTTTCCAAAGCTACCCAGTATTTTAGATTTCCATCTTTACTGGTAAACTCAGAGATAAGTTGTTTTGAAATTTTAACCTGATAATCACCATTGATCATCTTCAGGTTGCTGATATTTATAATGAATTTAAAATTCTCCTTATAATTTCCATCGACTAATATAGAATAACTATTAGAAGTTGGGTTTTCAAGATCTACAACGGAGATCTTAATAACATCACCATCGGGTTCAATAATCATATGATTGTGACCAAATGCTGAAGCTGATTGCTTCAAAGCAGAAAGTGTTTGTTGCGGTAAATCGAACCAAACGTCTTCACTTGGTAACACAATAGATTTTTGAGGGGTTGTCAGCATTTCTGGATCAGAATAATAATATGTAACCATTGCCCGACCAGCATTACCACCAATGTTCATAAACTTTTCTTTAAACATTACATTAGGTGTATCTACTAAGTTAATGACCCGCAAGAACTCTGACAGGTCGTAGATACCGACTTGTGTATCAAATTGTTCAGGTACTACCGCTTCTGCCAAAACGTTTCTGGCCTCAGACATGGTAGTGATCTTATTCCCAGGCTTAATAACAATGTTACCATTGATCTGGGAAAAGTTTGATAGCACCTTAATTGTTTCAGCACTTATTTCCATTATTTAATCCTACTAAAGTTTTTCTCTTTTGTAAACTCCAAACGGTTGGCAAATTTACCGTCCAGCATTTCACCCTTGTGGCTGATGATGAATACGTTTGTATCATCATCCAGCGTGTGTACGATCTTCATTAGATTGTCTATGCCCTCATAGTCCAATGACGAATCAAACGTTTCATCCAGTATCAACAGGTTAGTCGATACCGAGTTTTTCATCTTAGCTATCTGTCTCCAAGTAAATAAAAGGGATAGGTCGATCCTCTGCTTTTCACCCTCAGAGAAAGAATCGTATGAGAATGAATCACGGTGGCGCGACCTAATAGTCTCGGAGAATGATTCATCTAAGTTAAAATGAATAAAGAAATCTAGTATTTGTAAGTAGCGATTTATGAGCTGGTTAATCACAGGTAAGTACTGCTTAATGATTTTTGTCTTAATACCAGTGTCCTTTAACATTTCTAATATAACTGTATTATACGACAAAGTTTCGTTGATGTACATCCTATTTTCAAATAAATCCGATTTTTCTTGCTTTAAATTATCTAGGTCTGCACTGGCTTTGGCTACATCACCATCATTGCCGCGTATCTTTGATATGGCATCGCCGAGAACTTTAATCTGTCCTTGCAACCGTACGATCTCTCGATTATTGCCAGATATAAGTGCGGTTTTGGTTCGGATATCATTTGAGGCATTGTTGAGCCGTTCAAGAGCTGATTCCACAGTAGCCGACTGCTCAGCGACATCGTCCAAAGCTTTCTGTATCTCGGATGCTTTAGTTTTGGCGGAGGAGAGTTTCTCCGATCGTAAATCCTCGTTAATATCTTGGGAACATGTGGGGCACGTATCATTTTCCTCGTAAAACTTCGAGTCACGGACGAGTGCCTTGATTTTCTGATTAAACTCTGCTCCATAGTGGAGGAGTGTCTGCTTCTTATCGTTGTTCTTTTTGAGACCTTCTTCAAGCCCCTCGGAGAGCTTTTCGATTTCATCCGATGTAGTGGCATTCTCTTGCTGTAGGTTTGTAATTGAGTCCTCGGCAAGGAAGATTTCGTTTTCTTTTTCTTCAATCTGGTCATCGCTTAATGCTTGCACCTCCTTGATATACTTGGACTGCAGCTCTATCTTTTCCTTCTTCAGTTCCAAGTCATAGTCTAATTGACGAAGTTCCTCTTTTATTAATGAATTCTTTTCCTTTAGGATCTGATTCATTTTAGAGAATATATTAATGTCCAGAAGATCCTCGATAACATCCCGCCGGTGTTGTGCAGGGAGCTGCATGAAAGGAACAAAGGAGGATGATCCGAGCACAACAATCTGGTGAAAGCTTTTGTGGTTTAGCTTTAGGATGTTTTGTTCGAGGATCCTCTGGTACTCTTTAGCATGTGACGACTGATTCAGAAGCTGGTCATCTTTCCATATTTCGAACTTCTGTGGCTTAATACCACGAACGATCTTATAGGAAGATCCGGCAACATCGAACTTTACTTCGACCATGCAATCTTTATTATTAATGGTATTAACAAGCTGGGGCTTATTAATGTTTCTATGAGGCTTACCGAACAGTGCGAACGCTAATGCATCCAGCATAGTTGATTTACCTGATCCGTTATGTCCTACTACAAGAGTGGTCTTAAACTTATCGAAATCAATTTCAGTCCAGTTATTACCCGTAGACAAAAAGTTACGGAAGCGAATGTTTCTAAATATAATCATGCAATTTCTAGCGACTGCGCCTCAATCATTAGGTTATTCATATCTTTCTTAATACGATCCTTATCCAATTCAGTCTCAACAGTGTCGACGTAGCTGTTCATAAGTGATGACGTATCCTCTAAAGATATGTTTTCATCCTCAATATTTTCACCAATAAATTCGCTGAACTTTTCTTGGATCTTTAGTTCATGAATCTTTACACTCTGTATTCTATCAACAAATCGGTCAAATGTAAACTGATTTTCTTTATTTTCTACAACTATTTTTACGAACTTACCCTCAAGCTGCTTTACATCATAATCTAGGTAATCATAATTAGAGTCGTCATAGCGGATGCGATGGAACAGAGTATGAGGATTGCGGACAGGAGTGAGAGTTCGTGTCTCCGTATCCAATATATGAAAGTATTTTTTATCATGCGCATCGCTCCAGAAGAACTCCATTTGTGAACCAAGATATGTAATATTATCTTGTTGGGATTTGACGTGAAAGTGTCCAGAAAGGACCATTTCGAATCGTTTGAATAGTGCCGGACTCATACCATGTTTATTCTCTAAGCCGCGCATCATCTCAAAGCCAGTAAGCTCTAGGTGTCCGCCTAGTATATCAGCCTTACAATTAGCTACAAACTCTAGCGACTCTTTTTCATTCTCTGCACATATCCACGGCAGCAACGCCATTTGCAACCCATCGTAATCCATAACAGTTGGTTTATGTACGATATGGACCTCATTCATATAATGACCGAGTAATTCTTTTAAGCTGTTTAGGTCATTGGTATTCTTGTAGTAAGTGTCATGGTTACCACAAATAATATCCATTGTAATGCCTAGGTCTCTGAGCGGTTTAAGAAATGCATTACGATTCCTGTTAAGAGCCCGGAAGTTAATAAATTTCCTGTTATCATAGTAATCACCAAGGTGAACGATATGGCGAATATTATGTTCCACCATATAATTAAAAAATACATCAGAATAAAATTTCTCTGCATTATCGAGAAATATGTCAGAGCTATTGCGAACGCCACAATGAGTGTCATTTAGTATTGCCAGTTTCATTAATCATCTTCCATAAACCTAGATAAATCGGAATCTACTTTAAATATCCGTTTTTTACGTTTTTCTTCCAAAGCATATGTTTTAAAGTCTTGGTCTTTCTCTTTTACCTTATCGATTCTATTTTTTAATTGGTCGATAAAGCTGTTTAGAATATCATTAGCCACATCCTCTTGACCATGTAGAGCATATTCGTTTAATCCGGATTGGGAAAGATATTTTAGTTTTATGTCCTGTTGTTTCTTTTCATTAGCAATCCTACGTAGGAAAGCGAACCAAGAGATTTGGGTAAAGTAAGCAAAGGCATTCGGATTACCAGTACGTGTTGCCACTGCTGGATCATAATTTTCAATGGCCTTTAAACAATTTTCTACAGCGTCCATTACCATTTCTTCACGATAGGTATAACCAATAAAGTTAGACTTATGGGATAACCCCTCTGCAATACGTAAGAAGCATCGGGCGATATAGTCTGGAACCTTAGGGGGTGGGTCATCCGTTGCCTGACACTCGCGCACATGGATACAGTAGTCCACAACCGCCTGAGAAAATTCTTTATTATTTACATAATGGGGATTTTTCTTTTTAGCTTTACTCATAATAAATTCCTGTTAATGTTCATACTATTCTATCATAGAAATAATTTGATGTAAACCACTTTTTTTAAAATTAAGGGGGTTTACAAAATAAAAAAATCCGATATAATAAATCTAAGGATTTTCGGGAAGGATTAGATACCTCGTTAATGTAACTTATTTCGATCTGGATTAAATTCTATAACATTGGAAAAATCACTATCTAATTCTCCGGCCATTTTCTTTAATTTTTCGAAATAGCTATCTATTTTATTCTGTATCTCTTCGGGTGATAAACTCGAATTTTCCACTGCCTCAAAAAAATGTTTTAACATTTTATCACTAGGTATAACTTCAGCTAAGATGTGTGCATAGTTTAAAGAAAGAAATCCATCGGTATCTTCTTGCATAGTTATCCATGGTTTAAAATTATAATATCTAATCCCTCTACCATCGTCATCATAAGATTTAAGCTGCATGGCTTTTCGGATAATCATATCTTCCTCGTCGTCGCCTGGCCATTGGACAATCTCACAAATAATCTCATCACCATTTGTTAGCTTAAATTGTCTAAAATCAGTCATTAATGTCAACCTTTATAACTTTATACTTGAATTGTTCTTTCTCGTATATTTTCACCCGCTCTGCGGAGTGGAGTAATGTATAATTCTTTCTTGACCTCCAGTGCAGATCATCGGCAATATCGAAGAGTTTGGTTTCTCGTCCATCGTCTGAGATTCGAAGACCACGTCCAATACTCTGCAGAACTTTGATTTGGGATTTGCTTGGTGAAGCGAAAATAATATTATGAAGGTTCCGTATATTAATACCAGTGCTGAAAGTTCCCAAGGAAGCGACGATGATCGCATCTTTTTGTTTCTCCACTATTTTGCGAATGGCTTCTCTATCACTTGTTGCTACCTCACCAGAGACAAAAAATACCTTTCTCCCTTCCTCTGCCTTATTATTTATCATTTCATAGAGAGGCTTTCCATGAGCGTCCACACGATTAAATAGGATGAGAGTATTTCCTTTAGCATCCAGAGCGAGATTACGAATGAGCCTATTACGAACAGGGTTTCCAATAAGGAAATCGATTTCTTCCTGATATGTTTTCTTTCCAAAGTCCTTCCTTACCTCCTCGGAATACTGCAACAAAAGGACTTTAATATCTAGGGGCGCTAATGTTTCTTCGTCCTGTAATTTCTTTGTTGTTGTTACTTTATATACAGGACCGAATAATCCTTCTAGAACTAATTTATGTGTTTGCGTACCGTCCAAGGTTCCTGTGGTACCAAACCTATATTTTGCCTCAGTTGCTTTATTCATTATAGAGGACAAAGACTTAGATTTAAATCCATGACATTCATCCCCAATTACCATACCAAACTGTTCAAACCATTTCTTAGGGTATTTATATATGCTTTGCCATGTAGAAATTATAACCCTTTTATCGGTCACTTTATCTTTACCTGAATAAATTCTATGACATGCGTTTTTCACTAGCATACCATATGATTCAAAGTCCGAATACATTTGCTCGACCAAAGAAGTTGTTGGAACAATAATTAAAATCTTACCTTTTTCTGAGGTCATAGTCATATAGTATTTCATTATTAAATAAATAATAAATGATTTACCAGAACCTGTAGGGGATAATAAAATTGCGCGGGAAGATCTTAGTGCTACTTTTACCGCTTCTTCTTGGTAGTTGCGAGCCGAAAAGGGAAGGGATGTTTTTTCTTCAATGTCAAGCCATTGGCGAAACTCGGAAATTTTGTTCGTATCTTCAGGCGACCCATATCGGGGGTTATCCAGTATGGCGACGGTGTAGTTACGTTGAGACGCAAACTTTTGAATTTGGATATAGAGACCTGCAGAAATCTCCTGAGTATTGTGATTAAAAAGTCTAATCTTACCATCCCAGACCCTATTCTTATATGCAGGCATAAATTTATATCCAGGAACATAAAAGCTAAAATACTCTGAAAGTTCTTTAGCAATACCAGGTTCACAGTCTACATGCAGCATACTGTAGTCTAAAAGTCTAAGATTTAAATCGGCCATTACCCACCAGCTTCAAATTGTTTCCATCTAATAATATTACCTATTGTCTGATGTCGCCATTTAATTGAGTCGACTATCTCTGTCAATGTTTCTACTATAGTTTTGTAATATTGGATTTTTTCTTCAGACCTTTGTATGTCTGGGTCGGAGTCATAATAATAATCCATTTCACCTTTTAGAATTTTAAGACCATTAAATGGGTCATAATCCCATCCTTTTGCTTGTATAGTTTCTTGGTCCATCTTTCCATTGTAATATAACCATTTGTCTTTCAGCAGCACTTTTTGAGCGGCCTCCGCGCGCTTTAACTGTAGTTTAGCTAAAGATAACTGCTGTAAGTATTTAGCGTGAAGCTTCGGGGTGTCCCTGGAAACCTCGGCTAATTTAGAATTGTCAATTGTACAGTCTTCCTGCCATTGCTCTACGATACTCTGTAGATCCATAATATAACTCCATATTGTATAGTACTATTTAGGTCAGTTCAAAACTGGAGAATCTAAACGTTGCAGGGAACGTGATAAATGTATTATCGCTCAACGTAGATTCCAGGGTCATATCTCCCAAGTTAGTTGGTAGACAATCTATATATTTAATTTTTCTTACCGTATTATTATGGCTTGATAGGATTGATAATGTAATATCTGAATATGATGGGGGTAGGGCTGAGCTTCTTGTGGTAGGTGGACGCTCGTTAATTTCTACCAGCCTATTCATCCAGTTATACATCTCAGTGTATGAATTTAGGTTTTCATCCACAATGATCATACAGGTTAATTCCGAATAGATTAGTTTATCACCTGTAAAAGGAACCGATCCGATTCTTTTATATGGTACCTCGATTGGGTTAAGACTGAGATTAGGATGCAGCACAGTCTGAGCGAAGAACTCTAAGTTAGGAAAATGCTTACGGTCAATCGTAAGCCTAAAAGACGTAGGCTGTAAATAGTTAAGATTATTTAACCCAGATATGCTAGTGACATTACTAACATCTACGGATATAGAGGGGTTCAAAGTGGGCATGCGCTGTTCCTTGTTTATTCTATTCTATCATATTTATATGAGAAAAAAAATCGAAAAAAATGAAAAAAAAATGCATTTAGGGGGTTTACAAATGATTCGAAATACATTATATTAGTAGTATAACAAAGGAGATACCAAATGCTACTACCTAATGGATCAGCTATCAAACTGGACGTAATCGAAGCTTTCAACAAAGCTACTACTAATCCAGAAAACATCAACACTTCAGGTGGTTTAAATTGGGACTTCGTAGATGCAGATCTTTGCTTAGATCTTAGAGATTTCTATTCAATGGATTATCTCTATGAGTGCTTCGAGGTTTTAGTAGATGACTACTTTTCGTAAAGGAGACAAAATGGAAGGATTTGTAATTTTCGTAGGATTTATACTGGGTGGAGCTTGTGCTACAGTTATTTCACAGATGTTAACCGATGTTAAATCTGTATCACAAGAACTTGGTATAGCGGCTTGGGGTTTTGCTGGTGGTATTGTTGGAGTCATTCTAGCAGACCTATTACTACAAACCTTATGACTCTTTTCCTCATACGTCCGTGTGGAGGGCAGGCCACCTGAAAACACGATCTCTGGTGAATATATTCGCCCGTGAAATATCGGTGACGTGAAACCCAGAGATGTTAGTTTCAATCAAACTAGAGCGGCAACGTCAATAAGACCGTGCGGGGAGATTGGAGATACTAGCTGGGCGTATGAGGAAAGGAGTTAAAGCGGCACCACGAGAAGACAAGTTGCCAAGTAGAAGTTGAACAAATAAGATGGCAGAAGTTCAACTACTTAGTCTGAGGGTTACCCTGATAAGCCGTAGTCTAGCTCTGGTATTAACTAGACAATTATAAAAGGATATAAAATTGACTTGGACAGTTACAACACAATTTAGCACTATGTGCCAAGCAGTCGAGAGCGAATTGCCTGAATGGTGCGCTGTCATATGCGAGGCTGAAACTGAAGCCAGGGAATGGTTTCAAGTTCATGTCAGGGGTAGGCATAGCAAAGCTAGGGTTGTTACCTTGACAAAAGAAAAAGAAGTAGTAGAAGTCTGCTTCTTGTAAAAAAAGGAGCGCCGAAGCGCTCCAGTCTGGGAGATAGAATTGGAGGGGTTGGTTCCCCTCCTTTTTTAATCTCTTATGTAAGAATGTTGTCTACGCGGAAGATGCGGTAGTACTGGTTCTCACGGTTAGTTGCAAGACCGTCACGGCCTGATGCGTTACCTGTATCTACGAATGGGTTTGATACCATGCCATAGCGAGTTTTGAACCCGATACGTGGCTGGAAGTCATTCTCACCAACCGCACGTACCATTGTGAGTGGTACATATGGGCAATAGAATACACCTGCGTCATATGGGTTAGTACCCTTATAGCCTACGTTGATGTAATCTGTTGTTGCATATGGATCGATGTATACGCGGATACGACCGTTCATAACACCTGCGAATGTGTTGCCGGTGTCGTCTACGTTCAAGTTGGTTGAAAGAGCAGGAGCGTAATCCAACATGCCTGAAGCTGCCAGTGCACTTGCAACATCTGATGAACAGATGATGAAGTTACCTTTACCACGGCGTGTTTCTTTTGCGATTACGTTAGCTTCACGGTCTAGCTGTACGCCAAGACCTTTGAACTTCTCTGCACTCCAACGACCGTCGGCGTCTGATGACAAGTCAAAGATACCTTTTGTGGTAACGTTTGCTTGACGTGCACCGATTTTCGCTTGAGCGTTAACTGTACGAACAACCTCACGGTTGATCTCTGCCAAGATTTCTGTTGACAAGATGTTTGCCAATTCTGTCTCAGCGTCTAGACCGTGGATTGCTTTCAAGTCCTGCGCAAGCTCAAGTGTGTACTCTGCTTTCAATGCGCGTGACTTTGCTGTCACAGTTGCTTTTTCGATTGTGAAGCCCATTTCTGCAAATGACTCACCAGTGTTACCTAGTGCTTCTGCTTCTGCAGTATCGTATGCGTCACCTGTTACAGGAACGTATGTAGAACCGGAATCGACGATTGAGCTGTCAGCGTCTGTGTCTGTTGCACCTGCAAGACCTGATGGTCCGCGTGTGCCGTTACCTGTTGCAGATGAATCACCTGAATAGTTGACTTCTGCTTCGTTGAACAGTGCTTCTGTACCTTGTGCGATACCAGCTTTTTCTGTTTTGTAAAGTGACTTCATCGCGAAGATCAAGCCTGTTGGTCCTGACATTGGCTGAACGCCGCAAATGTCATAAGCCATAAGATTTGGCATAGAGCGACGAACAAGTGAGATAAGAACAGGGTTCCAGTTAGCTACTGATGAAGTAGCGTTTGCTGGTGTTTCCATCAAATCTTGTTGCTCTCTCAACGCCTTTTCTGTGTTCTCCAGAACTGCTGCAGTAACTGCACGCTTATGGGCATCTTTAATAGTGCCGGCAGCTTCTTCGTTCAATACTGGAGACCATTTCTCTACGAGACGATCATAAGTTTCCATAATTGGATCTCCTAATTACTTAATTTGTTTTCTTAGTGCGTTAACGTATTGTGCCATTGATTCTGAGATCTCGACGGTTTCATCACCCTCTTCTTCGTCCTCAGGATCGATAGCTGAACTGGCGGTTTTCTGACCGAAATATGATTCTTTCAGAGTTGCAACCTTCTGAGCGAAATCTGCTTCGCTTTCGAAAGAAACTGACTCTGCAAGGCTCGTTAGTTTTTCGATCTGAGTTTCTGCTAGATCTTTAGAAGCTTCGCGAATAATCGCTTGACGCTTATAACCTTCTAGCTCTTCCTTCAGTTCCATAGTTTGTGATACTGCATCATTGAACTTTTCTTCCAGTTCTTCGTGTGCAGTAGCAAGTTCATCAACGAGGTCAACTTTACCTTCTGGAACTTCAATGTAAGACTCTTCGAAAGCCGTTTTAAGCTTTTCCATGAATCCTTCTGCGATCTCTGCACGTAGTCCAGATTGAATCGCTACTTTGTTTTCTTCCATCCAGTTCTCAACCACGTAGTTGAGGTAGCTATCAACTTTTTCGACTAGATCGGCTTTGACTGTTGAAACTTCTTCATCAAGCGATTGCTTGTATTCTGCTTCTAGTCTGTCGATCTCTTCGGCAAGTTTTGACTTAACCGCTGCTTCAAAGATTACGGCTGTTTTGGCTTTAAACTCATCAGAGAGTGTTGCCTCAGATTCCACCAGAGCATCTAGGTCTTCACTAAAGTCCCCATCAAATTTAACATCTTCTGCCTTCATACCTGCTGGTGCAGCCACTTTTTGCATTGGTTCGCTGTTGCTCTTATCACCTTTACGGGCTTTGGCTTTTGGGCCTTTACCTTCTGCGGCACCTACAGATGCTACTGATTGAGCTTCAGCATTTTTTGGATCGTGAGCTTCTTCGATTTCGTCCTCGTCGAGCTCAACTTCTTGATCTTCGATTTGATCAGTCATGTTTGACTCCTTAATATTGCTGTGTTTTCATTAACGAGAGGAAATTCTTAAACTCACGTACTTGCGTCTCATATAGATCCGCACGTGGAGCGTTTTTAATTTCAGTCTCTATTTTTTCAATTTCTCGAGCTTCAATAATGCCATTATTCCAGACCCAATCTACACCTTCCATAATCCCATTAACAAAAGCATTTGGTGCTGAAGGATCCTGTACAATATCAACTGTATTAAGAATAAAGTCATCCTTGACATACATAGCGCCATTGCGCTGCTCGAGGCTACCCATACCACGAGTTGAGACACCTAGTTGAACACCGCCTTCAAGCAAACCTTTAACGATATTGCCCATTGGAGTATCCAAGATACGCGCCTTCCCCATAACATTACTTCCATCCATTTTGAGTTCAGTAATTTTATGGGATACTTTATCCAAGTTAACAGTTGGTCCATCTGGGTGGTTTAATTCCCCTACCGCCCTGTCCTTGGAAACCTGTTCTGTGACATATTTATTTACGGCTTTTTCCATTATAGCCTTTTCGTATATACGTCCATTCCGATTTTTAGAATCTGCCATGGCGAAGATCCCTTCGATGACATGAGTCTTCGAACCATCTTCCTTTGCTTCAACGACGCACTGAACGTCGGTTTCTGTATATTCAGTAATTAGCTTCATCTAACAATCCTATTACTTATTATTGGTATTATTTATAATAAAATAAATTCTAATCTTTTTATATGATCAATCCTCTTCTTCGAGCTCAGGATCGTCCTCTTCCTCTTCAGATTCTATTTCATCAGCTGCAGCCATAAGTTCTTCGTCTGAAATATCGTCCATTTCATCGTCTTCCTCATCCTCTGCGTCACTAGCGCCATTAAAGATTTGATCTGCCAAGCTTATTTTTTCTTGCTCTAGAGCATCCGCAGTTTTCGCATTCATTAAATCTGCAAAGGTAACACTAGCTTTGCTAAAATCTTGATTTTGTACCTGATCAATAAAATCATCAATATTAACTTCCATTACTAACTCCTATTTCTTAAATGGATAACAGATTCTTGTTTTGGCTGGTCATCATCTTGATTGATCTCTCCAGCTTTCTCTTCTTCACCTATTTGTTTTTTCATATCCTCAATTTCGTCATCGTCAAAATATAGAACATTTTTCATGACCCACTCTTTAGAGAAATACTCGCCAACGTACTGTTGCATATTATCTAGGGTCTGTAGTTTATTCTGTAATATCTCTGCATCTTTTAGTTCGGTGAAATGGTTATCGCGAACATAATTGATGTAAACGTCCTGTTTCCAATTATCCCAATCTTCCTCGGTAATAATGGCCTTCATGATCAATTGCTTTTTCAGGATCTCTGTAAACAACATTGAGAACCGACGTCTTAATCTATCCACAAACTTTTGGAACTTAAGCTCATCACGTGTAATCTCTGTAGCTCTTCCCAGATTAAACTGGGCTTCTGGTTCTAGTCTATTGATTGGAACGTTTAATGATCTATAAAGCTTTTTCTGGAAGTAGAGAATATCATCGATCTGACCTAGATTTTCACCGCCGGGAAGTGTAGTAATCTCTGTACCACGACCACCTTCACGACGTGGTAGCCAAAAGTCTTCAAGCATCGACATATGCTTACGATCGTCTCTGATATTACCCGTGTTGGCATCATATACTAGTTTATTACGGTAACGAGCCATAATGTCTTTCATATATGTCTCTGCTTTACCACGTGGTAAGTTACCTACATCAATATAGAAAATTCTACGCTCTGGTGCTCTAGCAAGCCTGTAAATGACTAGCGAGTCTTCCATCATACGTAATTGGTTAATAGGCTTTAGTGCTTTATGTAGATATGAAACTACTTTTTTTCTGGTCTCGTCTAATAGTCCAGATGTTACATATGACACTGAATCATTACTTAGTTTAATACCCTGGGCTTGCTGACCTGGCTTTTCTTGGTAAATATAAAATTCGTTTACATTTTCAACAAGTGTTGCTCCAGTCTGAGGATCTTTTTTCTTTTTAACCTCCTTGACCTTACGGATCTTAGAGGCATCAATTGGTCTAATCTCTTGGATACCAGCCTTTAGATTCTTTTCATCTACAACTAAGTGATGATACAGTCTACCATCTACGTACCACCTTCTAAAAATATCGTGGCCTAAATCTGTAAATTTTAACATGGAACAGATATGGTCGAACTCTTCAGTCATTACTTTTTTAAGCTGATCACTTAATCCTTCTACCTCATCCAAGACAAGCGAAACCGGTGATCCTTCGTTATTAGTAATAGATTCATTGACAATATCCTCGATTGCTGCATCAACCTCTGGATGGATTGCTACTGCACGATATTGCCTAATATTCTGGTGATTATCTTTTGAATGATCACCTTCTCCTAGGTTAACATATGTTCCATAATGTGAGCCAGAAGCAGTGACGTATCCTGCACCATCATCATCTGTTGGTGGGACAATAGATTGCAACTTTTCTGCGGATTTATCCTTAGCTCTTTTAATCTCAAAGCCGAATAAACGTAATCCAGTATTGTCAGCCATACTTTATCCTAATATTGAAGTGAGCGAGAGACCATTTCTGGTCTCTCTTTTTAGTTATTTATAACTTATGAAGTTGTTGCTGCTTCCCAGTATTGAACTTGGAATTCTACTGTGAATCGTTCGATCTCATCTGTTGCTTGATAGCTAACATCGATCGGACTAATTGCAGTAGGGAAACAACCTCTAAAGTTGTAGGTTTTAATTGATGAGCCGTCTTTATCCAACTGCTCAACAACCAAATCAGCTTCGTAATCTGTAGGATTCGTCAGACCGGTATTTGCACTGTGTGCATTCATACCGTTCATCCAACGCTCCAAAGAATTACGGATGCTGAAGTCAGTATCGTTAATGATAGTTGGTGTCCATACATCAAATGTACGATCACCAGCCATTTTTAATTGACGACCACGGAAAGGAACAATAATTGTACCCATTGTCGACGCTGGTAACTGAGCTGCCTCACATAGGAATGAGGATAGTTCTACGTCACCGTTTGCATAACCCGGGAAGTTGATAGTTGCCTTAAATAAATTAGGGCGGGCACCACCACCGCGAAGCTTTGCTTTAAAATCATCTACGCCTAAAACTGCCATCTTTTATCTCCTTATACCTGTAGTCCAGCGACTTCTTCGAAGTCAACACCAGATCTAACAGCAACAAAGTTTAGAGTGATGTAGTTGATTGAGCGTGCTGGCTTGATGAAGATGTTAGCAACGAACTCGTTTCTATCAATGATAGCTGGAGTGTTGTTTGTCTCATCACATACCACACGGAAGTCTGTAATACCACGACGTCCTTTGATCTCTCTTAGGAACGGTTCTACGATATTCACAAACTCTGCTCTTGTAAACTCATCGTTTAATTCGAACAATGTGTTGCGTGCTGCCAGAGCGATTGCTCTTTCTACGACATTAAATAGACGACGTACATTTACACGATCGAATGCACTTGGTCTATTCATATGTGTTTTATCACCATAAAGCAAAATACCTTGTCCTGGTAGATTTGCGATTGGGTTAATACCTGCTTTGTACAACGTATCTCTTTGAGATTTAGTTGGTGTATAAGCAAGTGATGTAACACCCAAATATGAACCACGACGTGAACCTGCTGGAGAGAACCATGGAGCTGCATTTGCGTCTGAAGCTGCCATAATACCCGCTGTTGCACCAGCTGCCGGGATGTTAACATATTTGTCGTTATATTTATCGTAGACTTTTAGATGGTTATTATCAACAAATAGGTATGAGCTATATGTGTAACCTTCTGCTTCAGAAACAGTAGCGGAGACAGGATCTGCTTTACCTACAACGTTACCTGAATAAGGTGAAGTAACAACCACACAGTCTTTACGTGTCTGTTGAGCTGTTGCAACTAGATCGTTTACAACACTCTGTTGATTTGTTTCGTTATTCATATTAGGTGCGATCAAGAAATCTACTTGGATAGTGTCTTTATCCTCGAACACATCATGTGCATCGTTAACGTTTCCTGTAGTTCTTGTGCCTTTGGCACCATTTGATAGACCGAAGTTCCCAGATGTTTGAGCATTATTAATACGAATATAGTTAGATCCTCTATTCACAACGTCTTTTTGATAGTTGGATGATCCATCTGCATTTGTAGCTCCAGCTGTTGTGCTAACGAATGGATATCTTTCTAGTACAGTACCTGCTGTACCAGTAATACCACCATCAGAATCTAGAACCAAAACATGTGTTTCTTGACCGGTTGGTGCTGCATCGAATTGTGCTTTATATGATGCATCCCATGAGGACCATTCGGTAGAATCAGCAATTTTAATTGCAAGATTATCGCCTAGAGGCCCAGGATGTTTAGCCAGGATATTTGCGGTCCAAGTACCATTATCCCAATCCTCGTCGTTCTTTACCAATTCACCGGCACCGCTATCTACGGCATTTAATGCGCCGCTGTCTGCAGTACGTACTACTTGTAAAGCTGATGAGTATCTTAAAAAACTTGCTGCGGTTAGAAAGTCAACCGCGTAACTGTCGTTGGGCGAACCAAAGGTTGAGGCCAGTGTAGCTTCATTGTCTACCAAAACTGCCTGTTCCATTGGACCCCAACGGAAACTTCCAGCAAATGCGCCAGTTGTAGATTGAACGTTGGGAACACCACCGCTTAGATCTACTTCTTTGACGACAATGGCTGGAGATTCGGAAGGTGCGCCTATTGCCATGTTTATTTTCCTTTTCCAGAGATCGAATTATATGTTTTCATTATACGGATATTCAATTAATACTATTTATAATTTCTAAAAATTAGAAGTTGGTACCCCATTCTTCGACCCATTTTCTGGTCTGCCAATCATCTTTTTCTTCTATCTGTTCAATATAATCCGATGCATCATCTATAAACCCAAATGGTACCACGTCCTCTTCAATAGCTTTCATCTTCTGCTCGAATAACATATTCTTAATATCAACATCCGTTAGTTGTTGGAAATAATTACCAGTAGCAAAGTAACCAAACATAACCAAGTTCATCATAAGGTCATCGTGATTACCATCACTGGCTTCATAGGATTGGCCCTTTGAGACGAACGTGGATATTTCTAGAATAGTGTTTTGGTCTACTATCTCTAACTTACCCTCTTCAAGTAAGTCCTTAATACCAGAACAGCCTAACCTCTTGACCTTTCTATTCATCTCTACGCCCAGCCTATCAGACTTTACAGTAGATTCCATGAAAAGGTTTTCATACTCTAGCTCATGATATAAACCATTTGTTACCAAACTTCCCTGATCATTTGATTCTACTACCACCCAAGCCTGATTATAAAGCCTCGCAAATTTATAAATAACATTGGGGAAGAGTAATGGAGAAATAAGATTGTCGCGATATACGGCGACCTGTTTAAAAGGCTTTGAGCTAATATCGATCACGTTAAACGTAGAATAGTCCTGTCCTCTTCCTTTCGATACATCCACAGTCATCACATACTGATGGCTTGGATCCGGGTCCTCATAGACCCAAACCCTGTTTCCCTCCAATAATCTTTTTGGGGGCTTAGCTCTGAAATTCATAAGAGTTTCAGCGTTGATTAATGTATTACCAGTTCCAAAGAAAGTGTTACCAAATTCCTGGTCAAACTGTAGCTGTGACGTATTGGCAATGGTCTGTTCTTTCCAACTTTCATCTCTACCAGGTACATCCCACCAGTCGACCCGAAATGGTATAAATTCATTAATCCCTTGAACTGCACCTTCCCATATTTTATGAAACTGATTACCAATACCGTTTGCAGTAGAGGTAACAATAACCTTTGTATCCTTACCTGATGAAATAACCGGATAGGTAGAGGTATAGAACTCTGCAGCATTCTCTACAAATGCAAATTCGTCCAGATATAGTAGATTGACCGACATACCACGAATAGAACTACCTGATGTTGCTGCAGAGACAATTCGGGAATTATTACTAAACTCTATAGATCTTTTATTCAGCGCTTTGCATCCTGGCTGCAAAAAGAATGGTAAGTTCTCTAGCATCAGTGTTACTCTTCCGAGCATCTCCTGTGCCGTAGCACCTTTGTTCGCCAAAATGGCAATAACTTTTTCTGGATGGAATATCGCATACCACAAAAGATAAGCCACGCTAGAAATAGACTTACCAGATTGGCGACAAGCAAGTACAATGTTAAATCTATTAGAATTGAATTTATCAAACATCTGCTCCTGATATGGATAGAGTTCAAAGGGTACCAAGCCTAGGTCTAGGTGTATGATTTTACAGTAGTGCTTAGCAAAATATCCAGGATCTTTCAAACATTTGCTATACTCTATAACTTCATCTTTGGTAAAGTTATGAACAACACCATCACGCTTAATATTAATATTACCTAGATATGTGTCATTCATCTTTCTTGTAATCGCTAATGTCAACTACCTTATCCTCATTATCTAGAAGCATACGCTGTAAATCACTCGTGGAACCAATAAACACATTATTGGTAGTTTGATTAGCTAGCTCTGCTGGTTTATCTTCTTTATTGTATTCTTTATGTTTTTTATGGAGATCTATTAGGTTACCATTAATATCAGCAACATGTTTCATCATATTAGAGAACACTTCGAACGCCCGCGGGTGCTCGGTCGCTCGCGCGACCTCCATCATTTCCTCGAGCGCATCAGTGCCTTTTGCTAGCAAGTCATGATAATTTCGTCTAGCATATTCAAAATCATTATCAGCGTTATCTACCATTGTCTTCCTCTATGGATCATCAAAGTCGAATAGATAGTCGTAATCAGACGAATCGTTGAAGCCATAATCACTGTCCGCGGAAACGTCAAATGGATCCGGTCTTGTTCTAAACGAGGCTACCTGAAGATCCGAATCTGCCAGACCCCTCTGAATTTCATATATATCCGCGATAGAAGTACGAATGACTTTGGAATCTATAATCGGACCATAGAAATTAATTCTCATATCAAAGGTCAAAGTATAGATGATAGTCCGTCTAGCTTCTAATGCATTTTCATAGTCATCAGAAAAATCTACTCCCACCAGAGCAAGAGGTACGTCCTCTTTTATATCAGGATAACTATCGAAAGGCTTCATTGTCACTACATATTGAGGATTAAAATAAGGAAGTATTTGTTCTACAATCTGAAGCGCATCGTCCTGATTTTTAGCATAGATTGATAACTGAAAGCCTATATTATAAGGAACAAAACTATAGAACTTGTTCCTATTACCATAACCCGATCCGGTCTGTGTGAAGTTATTAGTTTTTTGCAGCTGCCTTGCTGGATCATATCCGATGGTAGTTATCTCGAAAGACATACGAGGTAGTTTCAACGCCACTTTAGAATCTTCAATTAGATCTGGTTGGGATCTAATACGATCAAGAAACTTACGCTGAGGCGCGTATGATAGTGGAACCTTAACCTGCGATATGACCTGACCAGAAGAGTTAGAACGGATAACATAAAGGTTATTAAAAAGTGTACCAAATACAGCAACACTTTTCCTTAGCTTCTGATGATAAAAATGTGTTCCAAGCATGTTTAACCTTTATATATTGATTGTAGGTGAGTTTCAAACTCTTCGACCTTAGCCAATCTATTTGGCCATAATATATATTCCTTTTCTGGATTCTTTTTTAAATTATTCAACAGAGGAACAATAGCGTTGTAAAGTTTATCTAACTTATCCTGAGTAGTACTTGCTTTACTTTCAACTTCTTTAGCCGTAGCTCCAAGAGCCTGAACAGCTTCAAGCTCAGACTCATCTACCGCTGTAAATCCGAAATCAAATAAGTCGCTCATTTCATTAATCTCTTAATAGTTGCTAGTGCTTTCTTACCATCAGGGTGTCTTGGGTTTATACTTACCTCATTACCATTCACAAAATCCGATATATTGGCAGATTTACCTAGAGAAGTTATCGCTTTATGTAAGGGATCTCTTGGGTCATATCTCGTCTCGAACCCCGGTTTACCTCTAAGCTCTACCCATTTACTATCACCTTTATTCCACATTTTAAGCACATCTTGTGATCTACCACGGATAAGCTTTAGCTTAATACCCTCTGATATATATGTTTTAAACCCAATCATTAGCTAGGATCTCCGAAGGGGTTAGATTCGCTGAAATCCAAGAAGCCGTCTGCAGCGGTTTCGAAATCATTATTCTGTTCATTTTGGGATATTTTATTATCTTCGCTCACAGATGACAATAGAACATTGTTAGTTTTCTCGCCGTCAGAAGATAATTGATATATTACTTTATTTGCTGCAAATTCGTGATATTTACCATCATTTGCTCCAATATGGACAAGACTTAATATATTGGTATTCGGATTCCATCTAACAACTTCACCAGACATAGTTACGCTATCTGCCAAATCTTGATATACCATATCGCCAGCAGTAAATCCAGCGCCATCACTATCCAAAGTCAATAGGTATGTATATGCGTATTCTTCTTCAATATCGTCAACTGCTTCCACACCAGTATCAAAGTCTTCGTCATTATATTCAAATAGCTCACAACGTAATTTATATACCGTAAGATTACTTAACTGGTAAAATGGTTCTTCGTGCTCTACCATCATTATTTGGAATAACTTATTAGACAATGGTAAATAGATCAGGTCACCCTCGAAAGGTCTTACACTCTGAACCTCGTTATCATGCCGGGCAACCAATTGCGTCCATCTTCTCCTAGAAACCACAAAAGTTGCCTGATCCCTTATCTCAACTCCAAACTTAGTAAACAGATCTCCCTCACCACCAAATCCTTCTATGTTCTCGATGTACATCTCAATACGGTGGGAGGAGTTAAATCTTGACGGAACATCGTCGCCTAAAATTCTATCCTCGTTTACTATATCCCTTGGAAGATAATAAACATCCTGACCATACATCTTTAAGGATTCTATTACTAAATCCTCGTATAGATTTTGCTCCGATCTTACCTTTGGGCTAAAATAAAAATTAGTGGCCATAACCTATCCCACGAAAAAATCTACTGGAAGTTCGTATTCTAGTCTAATTCTTTCTCTTAACTGATTTATTTCATTTATAGCATCTTCGTAGATAACTCTTGCGTTAATCTGTACTCCGCCTGGAAGCTGCATACCTTCGAATTTCATAAGGTTCGAGCCCCACTGTCTTTTAACTACTGCAACTGCATATTCTTTTAGCCAAATGTCTTCCCACACCTGGGTGAAAGTGCTTTCATCGATGTAGACATAAGCTTCTAGTACAATATAATCGCCCTCTTGAATATCTTTATCGTCGATGTCGCCTCGAATATAAAGCCTATTCTGACGACGTGCGAAGTTTACCTGTGGGGATCCGGTTAATCTTTGATCTAGTAATGATAGGTATTGCTGCATCTGTTCATAATATGCTAAGTCCCCTATATACGTGTGAATATCGGCAATATCATTCAGGTGCATCTGATACTTAATATCAAAAAAGTTTCTGGAGGATGTCAGATTAGATCCTATACTAAACATTTTAATTACATGGAGAGCATCAGAAGGAACAGTGATATACTGATTAGCAATATCAGTTGCAGTCATCTGATGTTTAATATAAGTTCTGTGAACTGCATCAGAGTGAAATTCTCTCCAGTATGCTAAGGCCTCATCAACCCTATCTTCCATCTGTTGTTCTTCGACATTGATTTCTATAACTGGATCACCTAGGTCTCTTTTTATATAATCAATAAATTCGTCCCTGCTAGTAATTGCCATATTTTATATCCTTTAATATCTTACCTCTATTTATAAGGTTAAGAACCCCACACTAGAGTACTACCGACATAGATTGCAGAAACAGCCGTCGAACCAATGCTGACACTACTAAATGCTGAAGATCCAAGATAAACTTCAGTGGATCCACCTCCACCTCCACCCCCACCACCTCCAGAAGGGGGGTCACCTGCAGGAGCAGTACCATCGCCAATAAAACCAAATGGGCCTATAACCAGCCCTGTATTATTAATACCAAATGGAGTTACTCTTAATGACATTATGTTGCTGTAATCGTTGGAGGTTGAATTCTATAGTAATCAGCAACGGTTGAACCACTATAATTATTTAAATTGATAAAACAACCTATAAAATTTATATCTGAATCAAAATCAGTGATAGCTTTTGAATATGTAAGTAAGTTACCACTTTGATTTAAAGTTGCGGTGATTCTATTTCCGTGATCATTATTTCTATAATTCCACAAATACACTTGGGGATTGGTTAATAAATTGGCTGTTTTACTTATGTTTATGCTAAAGTTTAAAGTATCAGTACCTGTAAGTTCTGGGGTATCAAAGATAAATGATTTTGAGAACCATTTACTGGTTGCGACTGAATAATTAGTGCATCTAACAATCATATCACTACTATCATTATAGCTAAGTAAGCAAGGCACCACATTGTTAGCTGTCGTTGAAGTTTCAGGCCAGATCATTATTGGTTTATTATCATATGTGTTCTTTAAAAACGTATAATTTTCATTATTAAAATAACTGTTGTTAATATATGCATATTTGTGAATTTGTAATCTGCTGTTGATATTTTCATAACTACTATCACATTGCAAAACTCCTAGCTGGTTAAACCATAAACCATAGCCATAGTTTGTTAAGTTATTATTATTGTATTGAGATTTAGGATAATAAGTGTCATACCAATTTTGAGGCGCGATGTTAAAATAATTGCCAGAGGTTAAGTCGGAAAAATAAGGGTTTTGAGTATTTGCCTTAGTAGCTACATATAATGGTGTCGTACCAGATCCAGGATATTTTGCTGGCTGATCAGATGCAAAAGTAACATTGTTTCCTATTGTTAATGAGCTCGTTTCAATTGCAAAACCGTTCGTATTGCTATTATACACGTACATATGCGCACTATCTAAAACAGTATAAGTGTTTAGGGCAGACGTACCCGTTTCATAAAGCATAGAGTTTCCTGAATAATAACCATTTTGAAACATATTTCCAAAATAATAATTATACCTTCCCCCATTAATGTACGCCCCTTGCCCATAAAAATAATTTCTTATTCTTATTCTAGGATGTTTGTTTGTGTATCCGGTCTCTGACCAAAAAAAGTATCTTCCATGACAGAAATTACCAATATCGATGGTATAATCTTCCCCGCCAGTATCCCATGACGCTTGATTTCTATACCAATAACCCCAAGCGTTTTGAGTGTTCATTGACCAACCCCCAAGTTTAAATGGGGTTGTTTCGTCTATACGTCTCATGTATATGTATGGTTTTTTGTACGTAGCATACCAATTTTTATCATACCACAACATATGAGTATTTTGCAAATCAAATGTAGCTTTATATGAGTCATTATTATAATATTGGCCAAAATATACAGGTGTATTACTTGTATTGCTGTCTTTAACAATCAAAAGAGTTACGCCATCTCTAACAGTAGAGCTAGTCCAACCATCTGTAAATGTAACACCAGTGGGTACTTGCATGCACAACCAATAATAACCACTTGAGTGTGTATATACATAATCTGGATCAATAAATGCAATCTCCATGCCCTTAGAAGTTCCAATTCCAATTAAAGCTCTAATATACCCTGACAAACTACTCTGTTGATTCATACTAAATGGAATGTAATTGTCGTATGAAGCAGCAGTGTTAAAAAAAGTTTCAGCAGTACTATTTAATACCCATTTAAATGTTCCGTTTAAATCTGGATCATGGATAATTATTGGACAGGTTTTCTCGCCAGCATTATTAATAACGTTTTTCATTGTATTAACATTGCTTTGATATGTTGAACCATCAAATCCCAAACCGTTTGTGGTGGCACCATTAATTGGAATTTTATTCCCAGTTGTTCCAATGTTATAATAATAACTTGAAAGTGATAATCCCTTGAATCTTACTTCATCACCACTTGCAAGAGTTGTTCCATTTATAGCAGTTTGAGCACTACCTGCAAAAATATCATCCATACCCCAAGGAGCTGAATAAGATCCACTGCGAGTTGTTGTATCTGTAGTTCCATGAATACCACCAATGGGGGTGTCGATATAAGGATCAATCCAATATGTTGCCATTATTCTTGCTCCAGCTCACTTGCATATACGTTTGAAGCAGAATCAACGAGAGACATTAAACTATCATATGACAAACTAGTATCATCACTGATGTGTTTGTACACTCTATGATATTCCACCAATCCATTGTCAAACTGGACTTCATATACAAGAAAAGCATATACTTTATCTTCTTTTACTTCAATAACATTAGATTCTGGCATTTGTGTGGCTATTTTAGTCATATTACTATCCTGTTACAAAGTAGATTGTGTTAGCGTCTGGTGAACCTGGCAGGGATGCAACAACTTCAATTGCATATCCTTTGATTGCTTTGCCGGTTACGTAAATATTTCCAACCATTGCTGCGTGACTGGTGCATTGATAAACAAGAGAGTCTGGAGCATCCATAGGGACAGTAAATGTAACCTTGACAGTACTAGCACCAGATACACCAGATGTATAAGCAGAGCCTCCGTCTGACACTCTTATTGCTAATGGATGAGAAGAATATGATGAATTATTAATTACATAAGTCTTTCCACGTTCAAAGTACATGTCTGGATTATTTCCTGACTCTGTTGGAAAGCCGTCTCCTGTAAACTTGTATACGCTGTTGTTAGCCGTAGTGACATTTATAACTGAGTTTGGAACAGCAGTGGTAGATTCTAGAGCAGTTGTAATCTCAGTATCTAAACTGGTTAGATTAGCAGCATCCAGTGTCTCAATGGCAAGTTTTTTCCATTTACGGCCATCCCACTTGTAAGAAACGTTGTTCGTGGTGATTGTTTGATTTAATGATTTGCTACTAGGAAATTTTACCTTAGCCATATTAAAACCTCTTCTAACTAGTTATCACTATTTATAAGAGTTCGAACAACCAATCGCTCTGAATAAGTTTATATTCTGAATAAGAATTTTCTAAAATATCTATTGGTTTATAACCGATCGAATTCATGTAGTTAAACACCTCTGTGATCAAAGGTGCTTTTTCATTATATTCGATATACGAACATTCGAGCAGAATAAATCTTGGCTTTTGTTCTAAAAACTTCTTTGCGCCTTTAAGAATAATAATCTCAGAACCTTGAGTGTCAATCTTAACCAGACCTTTGGACCAATCCCCAGACATATCAACAACGGAATCTAAAGTCTTCATATCTCTAAATTCAGTGTTTGCATTCTTGTAGAATTCAGTGTTCTCTTTAAATATAGAAGTACCAGTCGTTGAACCCCAACCGGTATCAGCAATACTATATAGACTGGTCAGCTGTTCTTGATCGCCTAATACTTCAAAGACGGCATCTGATTGCAGATACTGTTTATTGCGCTTATCAGCTTCAAATTGCTGCACATGACAAGATGGCCAAACGGACTTTACAATATTAGTAAACTCACCTCGATAAGCACCAATATCTAAAGCCCGTTCAAGCTCAAATCCGGTTCTTTTTAAATAAAAGAACCTTTCAACAAAACCTTGCATTACTCTTCAGCGAGTTCTTCTGCAACGTTATCCTCTGCTTCCACAGAAGCAGATAGATTGTTTACAAAGAATTGACGTGCAGCCTGAAGCTGACCCATCTCTGCATTTAGATTTGCAATCTTGCCATCAAGATTATTAATCTGTGCAAGCATCATTTGCTCATCACTTGTTAGATCCTCAATCGCATATTCTTTATCGTTGATTGTGATCATTTGCTTTTGTTCTTCAGCCATTTGTTACCTCGTTAATTAGCTGTTGCCATTGTTGTTGTCTTGTACTCCAAGACCAATGATTTAAATAATAATTATATTGGCTTTTACGCCAATGATAATTATCCCAATATTTGTCAATAGCATTATTCAATAATTTAGAATATCTATCAACTAATTTATTACAAAGTGGAACATAGTCAGCCCATGTTCCACAAGTTTCATAAAGTGCTCCATAGTTAGTCGTAACTACTTTACATCCACTAGATAATGCTTCTATTGCCGAAAGACAACTGGTTTCTTCAAAAACTGATGGATAAGCTAGTATATGAGCGTTTTGTACTGCATCTCTTACTACAGAATTTGGAGCATATTCGACATGGTTGTATCCAAGTTCTTTTATATTATTATATATCCAATCAAAATTACCTTTTGTTTGTTCTGCAAAGCCCGGTCCGTATATTGACGTACCAGAATATATATCAACTTCAATGTCAGATCTATTAATATTTTTTAGAACTTCTACTAAAATATGTAGACCTCTCCAAGGAGTTGATGTATAGATTAATTTTATTTTATCTTTTGGTTTGTCTTTCCAATCAAACTCTGGTATAGCATTCTGAATGACATAGCAGTCAACATCTTCTAGTGGAAAGTTTTTTCTGAATTGTTCGTGTTGCCAATGTGAAACAAATACTATAGCATCTAATCTATTTGTAAATCTGGTATCCTTCAACCCTGCAGCATTTTCTTCGTTGATGTTTAGATGTTGCCATAGTACATTAGGTTTGCTATCGGATAAAAGATCTGGATGGCATATTGACAATATAAGATTAATATCAGAAAAATCAACTCTTTCTGATAAATTATTATAAAGTAGCTCGGTGCCACCCATAGGGCTATTTGGTTTCTGCATATAGGAACCTACAATTCTTTAAAGGATGATTATCTTGTTTCCAGAAATCATATTCAGCATACATGTTAAATAAGTCAGCGGGCAGTATAGTATCTCTTGGTACTAATTCTACATCTTTTCTTACTTTATGTAAACCTTCGATTTTTGCATCAGCATCATAATTATTGTACGATGCTTCAGTGTCGTTAAAGTCGTGCTCATACCATTCCTCACCAAGAAACTCATAAACATGCTTCATAACTTCTTTTGGAAACTGTGCTAGTACATCATATTCTATGAACATAATATTATCTTTTTCTTCACAGACAGCAGCCTGCTTTACAAAGTCCAAAGGACCTTTGACACGAGCGTTCTTATCTGGATATTGACCCATTAGCATATGACAGCGCTCATACACAGATGGCCAATCAATATGATCATAGAGGGGTTTAATTTGTAATGGATTCTTTCTGTGAAGTCTCTCAAATGAATCTAGGATCCATGGGATACTACGAATAGTAATAATCATACGAAAGTCTGGATATAGCTGTTTAAGAAAATGAGTATCAGCAGCCCAACCACGTCCCGTATTGAAACAAACCTCAGTGTCATCTTTGTAGAAAGCATCAAAGTCAGCTCTCATGAGATCATACAACCTCTTATCTGGTACTACATCCTTCATCCCCACATTTGCGTTGACTGCATTAATTTTACTCTTTACAAAGTCAGACAGTGGATCAGAAATCCCTGCTGTGAAGCGAGGATTTTGATTAAGTATGGTAGATAAAAGTGTAGAACCAGATCGAGGTAACCCGGAAATAAAATTATATTTTTTAGTACTGCTCATAGGATTTTTCTTCTACTAGATCAGATCCAACCTTTAGATTAATTTGTTTTTTGACTTCTGATCTTCTATCATTGGTTATATAGACTGATCTTGCTAATTCAATAAACCCTTCATCAAACTGTTTAGATCTTTCTTTCTCACGGATATCATCTTCAATATCCCATAGTTTACGATTAATATCTTCAAGTTCAACAAATTCAAACAATATATCAGGAATCTCTAGTTTTGAGAATATTGTTATCAATTGATTCAATTCATTATTAATATTAATAAGTTTTTGTTTATCTTTAATCCTACGACTCTTAATTCGTAAGATAGTAATCTTATCTACTAATTCACCAACACTAACTGGGGTCTCCACTATCATTTATGTGCCAATCTAATATCTTCATCTTTGACTTTTTTGCCGTGCACTTTATCAATATATGTGTTTAGAACATCATTGGCATCTACCATAATATTTCTAGGATCTGAAATGTCCATTTTATAATACGTATTATATTTTCTTTTATCATGGAATGACATGTTATAGTTTTGCATATAACCAAATTGAGTCCAACGAGTGTTACCCCAGATCACAACTCCTGGTGTTCCAACTGATGCAGCAAAGTGTTGTAGGCAAGAATCAATTCCAATGAATCCTTTTGCTTTCTTTAGTAGTTCGTGAAGAACAGTAAAAGACATTGCACATTTAATAGCACCATTATAACCTGGTTCATTTGGCATACTTGCATCGATAATAGTGTGATTTGGATAACGCTCTTTTAGAGCATTGACAATCCCTTGTGCAAAGTAAGGATGATAGTTACGTCCTGCATTAGAGCTAACATACTGATTGTTTTGATTCCAACCAATTGGCGTCTGACCTCCAGTAAATTGAATCATGATATAATTATCGCCAATATTATTATCAGTTAGCCATTTAATTGTATCTGCCTTTGCCCAATCAGTATACATCTTTGGCCGCATTGAAGGATCATATTCCACCCCATGCAGCTTGCAATATGCTTGAACCAAATGCCAATCACCCTTAACAAAATTACTTTTGTAAGGCTCACTATAATGAATATTATCTGATTCGAGAATTCTAGGATCATCCATAGGAATGGATGATTCATCGTAACACATCTTGACAAGAGGATTGTCTCTAAACACGTCAATATAAGGTGTTACAATTTGTACTGGACCACCAGCTCTTTCAGCAAGTTTTGGTAAAAGCGATGTGAACATAACACATTTACCAATACCACCTTCAACCACA
>Ga0208917_1000110_pt1 | contig 38417 bp, 39 predicted proteins | sample DEB08_DNA_10_FD_185500 | JGI IMG/M metagenome (GOLD analysis project Ga0208917, IMG submission 185500) | Aqueous microbial communities from the Delaware River and Bay under freshwater to marine salinity gradient to study organic matter... | ecosystem: Environmental > Aquatic > Marine > Coastal ...
TACCTCTTTTAAGTTTAATAACTGTCGCCATTAATATATTTCCTATTCAATGACGATTAGTAAGTTCCGCCGTCTAAATCGCCGTACGTAATATTACTACCGTCTGATTGTAAAATTTTACCACTTGCACCAAGTGTTAACTTATCAAGTGTGTTTGAACCACTAGCGTATAAAATATCACCAGTAGTGTATGTGCTTTGTCCTGTACCACCATATACTTCACCAATAACATCACCATTCCAAGTACCTTGACTAATAGTTCCTAATGTTGTGATTGATGTTTGACCAGCATAAGTTGATTTAATTTGTAATGCGTCAGATGATATTTCAATCGTACTGTCGTCAACAGCAACATCTATTTGATTACCAGTTTTTGTTAAACCATCACCAGCACTAATTTGACCAGCACCAGAGAATTGAGAAAATGTAATACTTGTACTACCAAATGTTGGTGTGCCGTTATGTGTAGCAACATAGCCGTTATCAGCATTTGTAGAACCTTGTTCAGCAAAGAAGAAAGTACCACCAGTTAATTCTGAAGCTGTGTCGGCATCAGGTGCTCTTGTTAATACGTATGCAGTTGAACCATCACCAACAGTTGTTACAGTATAGATACCGTTTTGAGTATCTGTTGATTGGTCTTTAACTAAAACTCTATCACCTTGACTTAAAGTAACACCGTCAATTGAAATAGCACCATTTGAACCAGCTGTTAATGTTCCTGCGCCATTATCATATGTAGCAGATAAATTGGCAGTTGTAGCAACTCTAACACTTTCTTTTACATCTAATCCATTTGCAACACTATCAACGTATGCTTTTGTAGCAGCGTCTTGTGCTGAAGTTGGATCAGTAACGTTTGTAATTCTACTTGAATTAACATCAACTGAACCAGAACCTTTTGGATTTAATACTAGGTCAATGTTAGTATCACTACCTGTTGTAGCAATCTCTACACCATCACCAGTAGCTGCGTTACTAACTTGTAATTCATTAACAGCACTTGCAGTTGTTCTTAATAGAATTAACTCATTACCATTTGCGTCAGCAAGATATCCAGCGTCAGCAAATTTAGGTGCTGTAAGTGTTTTATTTGATAGTGTTTCTGTTCCTGCTAATGTAGCAAAAGAACCATCAGACAATGCACTATTAAATTCAGCAGTTGTACCAGTTAAAGTACCTTCAGATAAATCTAATGTTAAAGTGTTATTTGCACTATCAATTACTTTGTTTTGTAAAGTTTGATTTCCTGTTAACGTAGCAACAGTACTGTCTATAGCTATTGTTAATTGTTTAGTTAAGTTATCAACTGTTGTGTCAATACCAGTACTGCCAGTAACTTGTAATGACTCACTATCTAAATCAATAGAAGCTGAACCTGTATCAGCTGTTAAGTCAAAATCTTGTGCTGTGACTTTGTCATCTACATATGTTTTAATCGCTTTCGCAGAAGCAAGAGTACTATCATCTGAAGTTATAGATACAGATAAATCAGTTTCAACAACACTAGAAGCAAAATCAGCAACTTCTATATTAGATATAGAGTTTCCTGTTCCATTTGCGTCAAATGTTTTATTTGTTAAAGTATGTGTTGATGAAGCTGTTAGTACGTCAGCGTGTGTGCTGATTGTAATTGTATCACCTGAAACTGAAGTATCAATGTTTGTACCACCAGTAAATGTTAATGTGTCTGAACCTAATGCAACACCATCGTCTGTACCACTATCAGCAGCAATATCTAATGTTGTTGATATTGTAGCCGTACCAGCCGCTGTTAAACGACCTTGTTGATCAACAGTAAATGTTGGAATTGCAGTTGAAGAACCATATGCACCTGGAGTTACAGCAGTGTCATCTAAATCTATTGTAATTTCGTTATCTGTAATAGATGTAGTAATTCCTGTATCACCAGTAAACGTTAAAGTTTGACCAGTAGTAAATGTGTCAGTACCACTATCACCAGTAATTGTAAATGAACCTGATGGAATAGCAGCAAAACTTAAATTACCAGAACCGTCAACTGTTAAGAATTGACCATTTGAGTAAGTACCTGGAAGAGTATAAGTAACGTCTGAAGCTAATGAGTTGGGAGATTTAAGAGCTACAAAATGTGCACCGTTATTAGTACCTTCGTTTAATTTTATTGTACCACCTGTGGTAGCATTATTACCAATAAGCAATTCATCAATTGCTTTATTAGAATCTACTATTAAACCAGAAGACGCAGTTAACGTTCCTGGTGTGTGGTCTAAAAGTTGTGTGTAATATCTTCCACCAATTTCAATTGCTGAATTTGATGTTGATGTTGGATCACCAATGAATAACCTATAACCATTACCACCAGCACCATTATCGGTTGCTGAAGTATCATAGACATAAGCTAGTTCCCCTTGGTTAAGGCCGCTGGGTGCATTAGCACCAGTGGTTCGTTTAATTTTGATTATTGTTGCCATTTAAAATCTCTCCCTATTTTTTAAAATGTGCCACCGTTTAATATTAAATTTCCACTTTCAGTTTTTATATCATTTCGACTTGTCCATTTTTTAGAAGTATTATCATATTGAAGCATTGCACCATCATTTAATGTTGATACATTAACATCACCTAGAGCATTAAGTCTAGTTGAAGCTGCTGGAACAGTAACGGAAACGTTTCTCGGTCCCGAAGTATTATTATTAACTGTAGCTATTATTCTGTCTGACATATTACCTTATTACTAGTAAGTTTATAATATTTATAATAATAAGGTAATGTAAAACTAGTTAATAACTACTTTTTTTCAACTTCTTTTGATGTATCAATGCCTAATTCAGCGGCAATAATATCATCATAGTGTTTTTGTAAAATAGCAACTTTTTCTAACTCTAAAGACAACTTAACTCTAGTTGCTTGTAGGTCTTGTCTAATGATAATACTATTTAAAGTTTTTGTATTTAACTCACTTCTTTTATAGTCTTTACCATCAATTGTAAAAGTTTGCTCTTTAGCTACATCTGTTTGTGTATTCAATTCACTACTCATTTTATTCTCCTATTATTAAACGTTTGGTTTAACGGTGATTAAACCTTCAATTATTTTTGTTACAGTACTGTCACTTGCCGTTATATCTAAATCATAAACATAACGTGCTGGTGCGTCTAAAGCTGCAGTTTGAGCTGCAGTTAAAGAAAGTGTTATAACACCTGTTGTTCTATCGGCATCAAAAGTTGTTGTAATAGTGGTTCTTGTTCTTGTTGAAGCATAACCTAAAGCCATCTTTGCACTTGCTGTATAATCAGTCAAGTCTAAAGGATTTCCATCATTACCTCTAACGGTAACTGCTGATGAAAACGTTGTTCCTTGATGTATTACATAATTTGCTATTGCTGCCATAGTACTATTTATACATATACTATTGACTTTTTTTTAAAAAGTGATATTATATAGTATGCATAAAATTTTAGTAATTTTAACATTTTTATTTAGTAATATATTATTTGCAGCCGAAAACGACTGTCAATGGGAAAATGAAACTCCTTGTATTATTATATCTAAATCAAACATAACAAACTCTAACAAAATTGGTGATAAAATTACACCAAGTATTTCTATAACAAAAAAACAAATAGAAAAATACAATCTTATAGATTTAGCAAAAACTTTAAATTTTGTTCAAAGCTTAGAAGTATCTCAATCAGGTCCTAGAGGTCAACAAGGATCAGTTTTTTTCAGAGGCACTAATTCAAATCACGTTTTAGTTTTGTTAAATGGTATACCAATAAATGATTATTCTACACCAACAGGTGCGTTTGATATTGGCCAAGATTTTATGTTTAATGTTCAACAGATAGATGTTTATAAAGGTTCATCTGGTGCTCATTGGGGCGCTGACGCTGTGGGAGGTGCAATTAATTTTAGAACAACTATTGATTACGATAAAAAATTAAACATTTCAGGAAATCACAACGATAAAACAATTAGTGGAAACTACTATACTAATATAAATGACTTTGATATATCCTTGTCTGCAGGACAACATCAATCAAAAAATATATCAGCACTTTCTGGTGCTAGTGAAAAAGATGGAACAGAAAATAAATCACTTTCACTAAACGTAAGTAAATGGTATGATCTTATTCACTGGAGAACAAACTTCTTTACACGAAACACATTTACCGATTTAGATGGACATAATGTACTTGTGCAAAATGATAAATGGTCCGATAATACATTTTATGCTTTTCAAACAGGACTAGATTACAAAAACAGTAGTTTAACTTTACATACACACCAATATGATAGAAACTATGATGATGATTATTATAAAAGTCAAAACTATACACTAAAGGCTACACAACAATATGAAAACTATGGTTTTGGATTTGATTATAAACACAATGAATCATTAAACAATCAACATCATAACTTAGGATATTTTTTTAATTTATCATATGATATATTTTCTTATCATCACAGATTTGATGAAGAACACGAAACGTATAAGTTAGGATTTTTTAAAGAAATACAAGATGGATTAAGTATAAGTGGAAGTACATCTACAAGTTATAAAGACAAAACTACCTGGACAGCTATCGAGTATGGTGAAACACAGGAATTAACGTTAACTAAAAATAATTTTTCAACAACAGTTTTTAAAAACGATATAGGTAATTTAAATACGGATGGTATTGAATTTGCTTATAATCTAAATGATATTAAATTTTTTGCAAGTCATCTTAACAGCAAAACAAACGATACGGTAACACTAAGACGTCCTAATTGGTCACTAGGATTTATTCACAATTATGATTTTAAAAATAACTTTTCACTAACCACAAATTACAAATATAAAGGCGAACATTTAGATGTACATAACTCTAATTGGTCAACAATCTCAATGCCTGAAACACATTTATTAGATTTAAATATTGGTTATGATTATTATGGAATAAAATTTGGTGTAAGTGTGACAAACCTTTTAAATGAAAATTATGATTCACCACACGGATTTAACCAAGAAGGCAGAAAACTAACTTTAGGATTTAACAAATCTTTTTAACTTTGAACAGCTATATTATTATGTTTGTTTAGTTTATCTAAATCTTGTTGATATTGTTTTACTTTGTCTAAGGCGTGATGTTGAAACTGATATCCTAATTCTTGTCCCAGCTTCAATACTTTCATAAATCTATTAAATCTTATTTTAAAATCAGAATTTTCATTTTTCCAATGATAGCCAAATTCAGAATTAAATAAATCTCTATGCTCAAAATCTAAAGGTGTGTTTTGAAATGTTATCATTATGTGATGTGATACAAATATATTATGAGCATATTTTTTATATTTTCTTAATAGGTTTAATGTTTCTTCAAAGTCTTCTTCAGTTTCAGTAGGATAACCACAAATAAGTAAAAATTTCATTCTAATGTTTCTTTCACCTATATTTGTTATAAAGTATTCAATATCATCATTACTAAATTTCTTTTTCATATGATCTCGTACTCGCTCACTTCCAGATTCAATACCCATATCTAATCCTACACAACCAGAGTTTGCTAAATTATCAAAATCTTGCTGAGTAAATGTTTTTTTATCTCTTACAATAAACTGTGCATCCCAATTTATTTTCTTAGGTCTTTTTGCTAACTCGTGGCATAAATCTCTAAAATGTTTCATTGATCCATTAATTAATGAATCAGAAAAATTAATCTTTTTTAAACCTGTTTGTTCAGAAACGTGATGTAAATCGTCAGCTATTTTTTTACCAGTCTTCCATCTATACTTAGGCCATATACTCATTACATCACAAAAAGTACATTTACGAACACAACCTCTACTACCTGATATTACAGCTCTAGTATAATTATGTTTATGAACAACATCTGAATAATCAGGAGGAGGTAGATGTTCTATATCTTCCATTTGTGTGGGTTCTTTACCATTAATTCCTGGAAAATCTAAATTTCCTTCCATAAATGCTTTAAGAGCGTGTTCTTCACCTCTTATAAAATGTTTTCTTGGCCAATTTTTATCAACACCAGAACCACCAAAAACAACATTGTCATAAGGCTCTGCAAGTTTAAGAGCGTCATCTTTTTGTAAAAAAGAAAATACAGATATACCTAACCATTTAAATTGATATTTGGCAATTTCTTTGTGTATGTTTTCTAAAGTATCTAATTGATTTCCATCTATAACTTTAACTTTATATCCTAAAGGTTCTAAATACCCTTTTATAAAAGCAGGACCTGGGACAGGTTTAGCCTTATCTAATCCTGGTAATGATGTAATCACTAAATCATAAATCATCTAAATGCGCCTACTATATGAATCCTATCTATTTTTGAACAATTTAAAGCTGTATGATTTTTTGTTGTATCAATTACATATGCCTCACCTGTCGCAGGAATATGTATTCTTTCATTATCAATTAATAAAAAACAATGTGGATGTGTTATGATTGGAATGTGTAATCGTTTAGTTTTATCGGCGTGCCAAAGATAACAAGTTTTTGGTTTCATTTTCATTATTCTTGTTCTCACCAAATTATGTTCTAACATTATACTGTTGATATAGGGTATATTAAAAAGTGGAACATCATAGGTATGTTCAACATTATCAATATCATAACCTTTGTCTGAACCTTCTTCAGGATTCATATCTTTTGAATAACCTTGTAGATATAATTGTTTATTATAACTTGGAAGTGTACTCAACTCTTTTTTTATTAATTCTAAATCATATATCATAATTGTATTTATTAGAATTATAAATATTATTTTTAACTAAGGAGACTGATATGACATTGACACGTTATGAAAAAGGTATGAGAGCTTATATGAAAGAAACCTATGATTGGGATGAAGAACATCAGGTTTTAGAAAAAATGAAAAGGTGCCAAAGAAATTGGGACCATCAAAAATATAATGACGATAAAATAGAAAATAGGGAAAGACATATACAAGAACTACTATATGTAGCACAAAATAGTCCTAGTAAGCAATTCGAAGCACATTTTGATTTATATTGGACAGCTGATAGAAACGTAATACACGAAATATCCAGATATACTTGGGGCAATACCCATAGAAGAAATCCACCATCAACGTGGAGAAATACACAGGCAAATGCTAGCGTCTATATTGTGTGGGTTGCTAAAGAACCTGATACACAATTAAACTGTCACTCAGACGGTACATTAAAAGAAAACTCACACAAAGAAAGATGGTTAAATGCTTACTGTAGTATTGGAATGTCAGTAGCATTAACTATGAGAGCTGCTGTTAAAATGGGTTATACAACTGGTCCTAATAAAAATCATAATGATTTAAATGGTGATGATTTTTGGGAAAAAAAATTAGGTATATTAGATGATGTAAAAGCTGGTACTAAAAAAATAACTTATGGATTAGGTATAGGTTATCCGCAAGAAAACCGACCTAGATGGGAATCAGACGATAATGAGCTTTTAATTGGTGCAGGAAATGGTAGTAGAATTACTTTAACTAACCAAGAAGTACATCCTCGAACAGGAATGAAAATGAGAAAGGCTAAACTAGTCAATATAAAAGGCAATGAAAATAAAGTGATGCTTGATCCATATGGTGTTGAACACATTATTCCTGAAACTGCTGACACAAAAATTAATACATCTGTCGTAAAAAGAGATATTAAAGTTACAGAAATTAAGTAATATTTGTTAATATCTATTTTATCTATTAATCATTGACATTTTAGGTGAAAAATGATATAATTAAGTATGAATAAATAAAATAAAATATATTAAATTATGAAAAATATAAATGTTGTTTGCACTAGCAAACCTGGTGACGGTTTATTAAAGTATAGTTATGAACATTCCAGCTATCTTCGTCAATTAGGCTTTCAATCACAATTAATAATAATAACTCATCCAGACTTTAGAGAAATTGATTATATAAAATCTATAGGGGAAAAATATATTCACAACGAATTTGTTTTTTTTGATGACAAAAATATGGATAATTGGTATCCATATCGTAAAGAGTCTGTAACTCTAATTATGGGTAGAAGTATGTTAACTTTACCTTATTTAAAAAGAGATGAATACAAACACAGTCAATTGCTTACCTTATCTGTTTTGTTTGGAAACAATCTTATATCAGTTTATTCTGAAAATCATCCTAAAGATTATCCAATAGCACTAAACTATTTTAATCCTAAAAAAGTAGTTGACCTTTGCGACTATGATGTTTATCCTAATGGTGTTGGATTACAATTTCAAAAGATAATAAATTTTGATATATACAAACCATTTAAAAATGATATTAAATATGAATATTTATTTTTAGGAACAAACAAAGAATATTATAAAAATATTGAAGACTTTATAAGTAAAAATCCATCAAAGTATCAATCATACGGTATAGTAGCTTATTCAGGTCACAAGTATATTAATCCTAAACTTAACAATATTAATGTTCCAGTTGAAAATCTATTAGGTTCTTTTGAAACATATTGTTATGTCAAATCCACTTTTGATCCTGCACCTAGATTAATGCAAGAATTTAGATATTTTGATAAAAAAGTTTTATATTTGAGAGATAAAAATATCATAGATGGTGGAAGTGTTTATTGGAACAGACCTATACCTACCCGAGAAAGTTATTTTAAAAACTTTCAAGTATTAGTTGACGTATTAGAAAATCAATTTAATTTTAATTAATTTTAATTAATGAAGAAAATATTATTAGTAAGTGGTTGTAGTTGGGGTGATTCAAATTTTACTTCTACGTTTCATCCTGAAATGGCTTGCGACTGGCCTAAATGGCCCGAATTATTAGCAAAAAAATTAGATATGGAATGTTTAAATCTTTGTAGAAGTGGTGCAGGACAAGAATACATCTATGGTGCTATTTCAGATAAAATACAAACACTTGATTCTAATAAAATTGGATATACTATTGCAGCTTGGTCAACAGCACCTAGGCGTGATTTTAACATATTTAGTACTTGGAGAAATGAAAGCAAAGATTCTAAAGGAGACATAAATTATTGGATACAAAGAAGTTTTAGATACCAATATGCATTCCAAACATTAATGGAATTTAAAAAAATACCATATCTACAATTTCAAATGATTAGTTTACACAAAGCCTATTTGCACGAATTAAGACTGTTAGATCCTAAGAATAAAAATAGATTTGATAATGAACATCAAAAAGTTTTGCACACAATAAAAAATAGTCCTTATTATAAAAATTTTAATGATAAGTTTGTTGGTTGGCCAACAGACGAAAATATAGGCGGATTCGATATAGGATCAAAACTATTAAATGAACAACACAGAATTTCTGAATTAGATTTAAATCCAAACACAAAAGGACAAGAAGTAATAGCAGAGTTTTTATATGAAAAAATTATTAATAGTTAGCGGATGTAGTTATTCTGATCCAAACTTCACATCACCATTTCATCCAGAAATGTCTTGTGATTGGCCTAAATGGCCTGAATTATTAGCTGACAAAATGGGAATGGATTGTCTTAACATAAGTCGTTGTGGTGCAGGACAAGAATTTATATACAGCAACTTGGCAGACAGATTACAATCAATTGATCCAAAACAAATTGGTCTTGTAATAGCAGCTTGGTCAACAGCACCTAGACGTGACTACTCTGTAAAAAATTATTGGACTAATGATATGTTTGATAGTCGTGGAGATATAGAATATTGGATTAAAAGATCACTTAGATATTATTATAGTTTTCAAAATATGTGTGAAACACTAAAAATTCCTTATAGACAATTTCAAATGATACATCTATTTAAGGGTTATATATGGCAACAACTTGTGACCGCAAGAACAAAAAATATGCCTGATGAACTATTAAAACAAATTCCAATATTAAATGCCAAACATCAACTAACAAATGACGAAATAAACTGGAAAGAGCGTATTGAAAATACATATCTAAAAATAATACATAATAGTCCATATTTTAATAAGATAAATGATAATTTTATTGGATGGCCAACAGACACAAAATATAATGGTTATTCGGTAGCTGAATACAAATTAAATAACAAAACAGATCGAATATCTGAACTAGATTTACATCCAAATGCAAGTGGACAAACTATATTAGCAGAGTTTTTATATGAAAAAATTATTAATAGTTAGTGGTGATAGTTATACAGCAAATAATTACAAGTCTATTTTACATCCTGAATTAGATATATCTTGGCCTGTGTGGCCAGAACTTTTAGCAGATAGACTTAATATGGAATGTATTAACTTGGCAAATGCAGGTTCTGGTAATGAATTTATATACTCATCATTACTAGACAAAATAAACACAATAGAAAATAAAAAAAGTATAGGTTTAGTTTTAGCTGCGTGGTCTCAAGCACAAAGAAAAGACTTTGAAGAAGGATGTAAAATTAAAAAATGGAAGTCTTATAGAATAGATTCAAGTGGAGATATATTTGGATGGACAAGAAAAAGTATAAGAAACTTTATCAATTTACAACTTTTATGTGAATATTTTAATTTACCTTACAAACAATTTCAAATGATAAGACTATATGAAGACTATGTAACAGGCTTAAGACCTAGTCATAAACAAATTATTGAAAACAACTATGATGGTAATTATAGACTTACATATAATGGTAATAAATCTGAGGATATAATAAGTTTGTTTAATATAACAACAGAATATAAAAATACATTAAACATTAAAAATTTTTTAGGTTGGCCAATCATAGAACAGTTTTCAGGCTATTCTATTGCAAACAAAGTTTTAAAAACTAAAATAAATAATATTGATGTTTGGGATTCAAATTTAATTATTTCTGATTTAGATCACCATCCAAACGCAAAAGGCCAACAAAAATTAATGGAGTACATATATGACAGGTTGGGATAGAGATTATCTAGCAAACAAAGAAGAATACTTAAAACTTTTTGATAATATAATGCAAAAAGAAAACGAAAGAAATATTGAGTTTTTAGAAGAAAGTATTTTAAAAATTATTAATAGAAAATATGCTATAGCTTGTGCGAGTGGTACAGACGCATTGCATTTTTCACTTATTGCATTAGACATTAAACCAGGTGACGAAGTATTAACTACAAACTTTTCTTGGATATCTACAGCCTCTTGTATAACGATGGTAGGTGCAACACCTGTATTTTGTGATGTTGATTTAGAAACTTATCATATGTCAATTGATAGTATTAAACGTATGTATTCTGATAAAGTAAAGGCAATAGTGTACCCACACCTGTTTGGTAATATATCAGATATGACAGAAATACAAAACTTTTGTGAAGATAAAAACATAAAACTAATAGAGGATGCTTGTCAATCATTTGGTGCAAATAGAAATGGTCAGTATGCAGGAACGTATGGTGATGTTGCAACATTAAGTTTTAATGCAAACAAACCAGTTGCAGGTATATCTGGAGGTGGTGCGTTTCTTACAGATGATAAAGAACAGGCAAATCTAGTAAGAAAATTAAGAAGACACGGTAACAATGAAGTATTAGGTTATAACTCTAAAATGTTAGCGATCAATGCTGAATTTATTAATTTTAGAATAGAAAAAATGCACGAATGGCAAGATAAAAGATTTAGAATAGCTAAAAGATATGATAACAATTTAAAAGATATAGTTACACTTCAAAAAATAGATGAAGGTGTTAATCATTGTTATCACAAATATGTTATTAAAGTTGAAAATAAAGAAATAAGAGAAATCTTAAAGAAAAGACTAGGGGCAAGTGTACATTATCCTAATCCTATATCAGAAAATGCAATGTATAATTCTATTATACATAGAAAAGACAGGTGCTTGAATAGTCAACAAATATGTGATACAATATTAACATTACCTATTCATCCGTATCTAACAAATGATGAAATAGATAATACTTGTAATATAATAATGGCCACAATATGATAGAACACAACGAAACTGTAACTCAATTTAGCTACATTGACAAAGATAATAATATGGTTAATATAACTGACCAAATGCCAATTGAATTTTGTCAAAGTGTTCACAAACTTATAGGTGGTAATATTATAGATGAAAGTTTAATTAATGAAAATACTGAAGATATTTACGATTATATAATTGAAAAGTTATATACTCGTCCAGAGTATATGGAAAACAACGTTGAATTTAAATCTAAACATAAAATAAAAATAGCCTTTAACAAATTTATTTTTAAAATAATTAATAAAATAGTAAAATGAAAACCTTAGAAGAAATACAAGAAAATTATTTAGCTGTAGATTTCTTTTTATCTATGTCGTGTAATAAAAATTGTCATTACTGTACAAGTTATACACTAGAGATGAGAAATCTAACAGTAGATATGGATTTTTTAAAAAAAGTTTTAGACTATTTAAAAGATTATAAAATAAGAGTATGTTTACTTGGAGGTGAACCTGGACTTATTAAAAACTTAAATGATGTCATAAATGAAATTAAAAAATATCCTAATTTTGTTTGTTCAGTACTTTCAAATTCTTTTATACGTAAAAGATATCCACACATACTAAAAGATAAAGAAATACTTTATGTTGAACATAACATATTAGACTGGTACGAACACGAAGTTACAAAACTTGGAAATTTTGATTTTATACCTGAAAATGACTATAACAATTATAATGTGGTAGTACAAACACCGAATTACTTTAAATATAAAGACAAGTATCCTGAAATATTAAAAAAATTAGAACATAAAAATACAATGTGGAAATCATTTAATGGTAGAACACCAAACAAAGATGATGTGTTAGCAGTACACGAACAAGCTGCTGAAATAGATCGTAAGATGTGTGCAGCTTTTCCTATGGTACCTGTGATAGATTTTGAAAAAAAACATATAGTACATTGTAGTAAAAAGTTTGCTAATAATGATGAACTTTCAAAAACATTTGAACTAACAAAAGAAAACATTGATAAAATGATGAACTTTAGATTATTTAAATATGAAAGTTATTGTAAAACTTGTACTGAATGGGTACAGCCTAAAGGACATTTTCCTTTAAGAAAATATGGAAAGGTATTAAATGGTTGATAATATAGAAAAAGAAAAAAAATTAAATACATTTTTTAACAGAAAAACAATAAACATTGATATTTCTTTTAGATGTCCACTGGAGTGTCCTAGATGTCAAAGACAAACTTATTTTAAAGACAGAGGACTAAAAGTGCATGGATACGATTTATCATTAAATGAAATAGAAAAATTATCTAATTTTTTTACAAGATTTGCATTTTGTGGTCAGTTATCAGATCCTGTTCATCATCCTAAATTCCCAGAAATATTAAAAATATTACATAAAAAAAATGTTAGATGTGAAATACATAATGCAGCTAGTCAAAAATCAATAGACTACTATATTGAATGTTTTAAAGCAAACCCAAATGCTGAGTGGGTGTTTGCGTTGGATGGATTGCCAAAAGATAGTCACAAGTATAGAATTAATCAAAACGGTGAGAAAATGTTTCAAATTATATGTGAGTCTAAAAAATATCTAAAAAGAGCACCAATATGGCAATATATTGTTTTTAGTTATAATGAAAATGATATTAAAACAGCTCAAGAATTAGCTAAAAAGAACGGAATTACATTTTTATTACTACAATCCTCAAGGTGGTTAAGTGATGATGATCCATATAAACCAAAAAACAAAGAATTAGCTTTAGATGCCAAAACAGAAACTAGATAAATCTTTAGAACATAAACCATTTAAATATAGGGTTGAGAAAGCTATTAAAGGTAAAATAAAATTAGAACCAAAATGTATGATTACACCTGAAGACAAAAGACAAGAGGAGATTAAAATGGTGGCAGTAACAAATAGAGGCCATTTATTGCCTTGTTGTTGGTTAGACAATCCAAACATTTTAGATCACCCAACTATGAAAAAATTATTAAAAGTGAGTAAAATAAGTGAACATAATTCAGTAGAAGATATTTTAAATTCGAAAGTTTGGCTTGATTTTGCTAAAAACCTAATTGAGTCTGAAGATAATATGGATAAAATTTTATGGCCTTGTATTCATCATTGCAGAAAAAGAGAAGACAAAGACAAATATAGAATAGATACATATTTTGACGATACAGGAAACATAATAGATAGGATTGTTAATTGATATGCCAAAGCAAGAACGAGATAAAAGTTTAGAACATAAACCATTTAAATATAGGGTTGGTAAACCTATTCCAAAAGAAATAGAAATGCAACCAAAATGTATGGTTGAAAGAAATGAAGAAAAATCAATTAATACTCAACAGGCAGCAGTTACAAATAGAGGCCATCTAATTCCTTGTTGTTGGTTAGATGAACATCAAACTTTAAATCATCCAATTATGATAGAATTATTAAAAGTGAGTAAAATAAGTGAACATAATTCGATAGAAGATATTTTAAAAACAAATGAGTGGACTAATTTTGCTAAAAATTTAGCTGAAAATAATATGGATAAAGTTTTACCTAGTTGTATTCATCATTGCAGAAAAAGAGATAACAAGGACAAAATAAAAAAAGAAACCTACTTTAAGGACGGAAAAGTTAAAAGTAAAAATATTGTGTAAACTAACAGGAGATATATTATGAAAATTTACAGCGTTGCATTAAACTTACACGACCACAATACATATGATGGAAACTATCACAATCAAAGAGAGCGTCATACCAGATTTAAACACAATCTTCCATATCACGCTGAAGCTTATGCTCACCAATCTGATATATTAAATCCTAAAGATTATAGATTAAATGATGAGTTTGTTAGTGAATACTTTAAAAAGAGAGATGGAGATGATGTTTTAGCGTTTACGTACACTCTAGGTGGTATTAGAAAATCAAAAGATGAACTTTTTAACACTATATTAAAAGATCATAAAGAAATACTTAATTATGAACCTAAAAAACTTTGGGATCATTATTATAAAGATGGAATTTATTATATAGATCATCATCAATCTCACGCCGCATATGCCTTTATTAATTCAGGCTTTGAAGAGTCTGATATATTAGCTATTGATGGAATAGGTTCAAAATATAGATGTGTATTTTTTGATAAGGATAAAAATATGATAGACTTATCTGATAAGTTGCCAATAGGATGGTTATGGAATCATATGTCTAATCTTACAGGATTCGGAACACTCGGTGCAAGTAAATTAATGGGCAAAGTTGGATATGGTAAATTTAATCAATATTATTATGATTTTTTAGATACAGTATTATCTGGACCTATTTTAGAAAAAAAACAAAATTGGCCATTTGTACCAATCTATGGTATTGATGATCTAGCATATACACTACAACAAATTACCATTGACAAACTTAAAGAGTACATATGGCCTTTAAAGACTTGTGAAAATTTATGTATTGCAGGAGGTGTTGCTTATAATGGTTATATGAATGAGAGATTTACAAACCACTATATGAATGAAGTGTATGTACCGCCTGCTGTTGGGGATGAAGGTCAGGCCATAGGTACATATCAACACGCTGACTATGTTTTAAATCAAAATATACACAAATCACAAACATACGCTGGAGTTGAATATGATTATGTTGGTGAAGAAAAGGCAGATTATAAAGAAGTTGCACAAGCAATTGCTGATGGTAAAATAGTAGGTTGGTTTCAAGGTAAATCTGAAAGTGGTAATAGGGCATTAGGTAATAGAAGCATATTAGCAGATCCTCGTAATCCAGATATAAAAGACATTATTAATCACACCATTAAGATGAGAGAAGACTTTAGACCTTTTGCACCAGCTGTACTAGAAGAACATTATAAAGAATACTTTAAAACAAGATTTCCTAGTCCATATATGAGTAGAATATGTAAAGTTAAAACAGATAAAGTTCCAGGAATTACACACGTTGATGGCACCGCTAGAATACAAACTGTTAATAAAGAATTTAATGAAAAGTTTTATAATATTATAAATGAGTTTTATAAAATAACAGGAATTCCAATGCTATTGAACACAAGTTTTAACTGTCAGGAACCTATAGTAGAAACACCTGAGCAAGCTATAAGAACCTTTAAAAGAACAGCATTAGATATTTTAGTAATAAATAATTACATAATAAGAAAATAATATGAATTTATTAGAACTATATAAAAATCGAAGACAAGCCTTTTCTTATAAACTAGATGCACACATAGAAGAGGAAACTATTTTAGAATGTTTTAAAAAAGCTCAAATTGAATCACCCTCAAAAAATAACGAACAACCGTATAAAGTAAACATATTTGGACCAGATTGCCAAAACATAAAAGAAAGAATTTACAAAAAAGTTATAGACAAGCATAGACGTATGCAACAAAAGTCGGTAGATCGTAACTTATCTGCAACAAAATTAAAACCACACGACACAATTAATCAACTTAGTGATGATCAAAGACTTGGAAATATAAATGTAAATTACAGACACGTATTAGATAACACATATTTAGCAGTTTTTTCACAAAGACTTACAAATCCTAATCAATATAATCTTAATCTAGCTGCGACAGGTGGTCATTATTTAGACAACGCTGATCCTTTAGAGTTAAAAAATAATGAAAAAGCAGTGGCTGTAGAAGTAGGATTATTTGCTGATGCAGTATCTCTATTTTTATTAGAAAGGGGTATAGGAAGCTCATATCATATCTGTTTTCAACCAGACGCTGATAACTTTATAGATATACCTGGTGTTACAGATTATATAAAAGATGGACCTTGCGAAGGACAACTTGTAGGAACAGTTTTGTTAATGATGTCAATCGGTATTGTTAATCTAACAAAAAGACAATATTTAGAAAAATTAGAAAAAGACAAGTCTAAAAACTTTTATAATGATTCAGACCATTATAAATCTAATACAAAACCATCATTTGAAACAGTAGTTAAAATACACAAAAAATAATATGATTGATAATATAGAAATAGAATTATTTAAAAAAATTATACAAGAAAGTAGGCACAATCCTGATGTTTTGGATTCTTATAGTATAAATCAATTTAATGCAAAAGAAAAACTGATAGAACACGTAGAAAATTTAAACATACTAGATAACAATTCTGAAATAGTAATATTTGGAAGTTGGTATGGAAGTATCTTTATACCAGGATTTAAATATGTAAAAAGAATTACTTTAGTTGATACTGATAGGGCTGTTATCAATATTTCTAAAAATAGATTATTTGATCACTATAAAAATGTAGATTTTGTTTGTAATGATGTGTTTGAATGGGCTGAAGACTCAAGTAGAATTAAAAAAACAGATTTAATTATCAATACTTCTTGTGAACATATGAAATCTATGAAAGAACTCAAAATATTAAGTAATTTAAATTGTTATTTTGCTTTTCAGTCAAATAATATGTTTAACATACCCACACACACAAATTGTGTAAACAATATTGATGAATTTAAAGAACAATTACCCTACAATGCAAATGTTATGGTAGAAGATGAAATAAAAGATGAAAGAGGAACAAGATTTCTTGTTATAGGGAGATTTAATGAAAAGAGTAATCTATAGTTTATATATTGACATACCTAGAAATGAACTTGATTTATTTGATGAAAAAGTTTTAGGTAAAAACAAAATACCAATAAACCACGCCACAAAACATTCATTCAAACTACATTATCCTAAATTATTAGCTTGTAAACACACATATGCTTATGAAACAGGTGTTGATTTCAAAATGTTTGAATATGACTCTAATTTTATTATGTTTAAAGAGAATTTTAATAAAAAATATCCATTTGTAACATCTTATAATATTGTTAATTTTTATAAACTACATTTACTATACAAACTGGCTGAAGAATATGATGAAATTCTTTATTTAGATTTTGATGTTGTTCCTGTTACTAAAGAAAGTTTTTTTGATAAGTGGGATTTTCAAAAAGGAATATGTGTATATGATAACACATATAAGGTACAAAAGATGGAAGTAATATCTGAAAAGACAAATACTATAAGAAGTCCATCGTCAAAATATTATAACACCCAGGCTATGTTATTTGCACACAATCTTAGTATGAAGAATAATGTTATAAACACAGGAATTATTGGAACTAATAAAAAATATTTAGAAAAGTTAAATTACTTTGGTTCATTTGATGAAGACATATCACTTATGACTGAATTAAAAACTGATACAAGTTTTTTTCCTAAAAAAATAGTTGATTTTTTTGGATATGATAATGAAACACTTTTTAGTTTTAAACTAGAACAAAACAAAGTACCTGTTCAATGGTTAGATTCAGAATGGCATTATTTTTTTAGCTCTCAACAATTTATTCCTAAAGAAACAAAATTAATACACGCTATAAATAAAAATTTTGATTTAATATGGAAATTATATGATTAAGATATGTACTGTTTACTTTGAAGGATTATATAAACCAGAATATGTATCAAAACTCTATAGATCACTAAAAAGAAACTCTACAGTACCTTTTGAATTTATCTGTATTAGTGATAATAAAAATATTGAAGCTGACGTCATATTACCATATAATCACCTTGGTGATATTAAACGACACTGGCATAAATTAAAATTTTTCAGTCCACAATTTGCATATCAACAACCTGGTGATGATATTATTATTATGGACATTGATCAAGTAATAGTAAACAATGTTGATGATATATTAAAATGGGAAGTAAAAGAAAACGAATTAGTTACTTATGAAAATTGGTGGAATAGTAAACCAAATCCATTTGCAGCTGTAAATCCATTACCTATTAACGGAGGTTTTTACAAGTTTAAATCAGGAAGTTTAAAATTTATATGGGATGAATTTTCTTTAAATCCTGAATACTGGCAATTACATTATTATAACAAAGGTGATGTACATTATAAGTATTATGGAGAACAAAATTATGTAAACTGGAAACTAGAAGAACACAATTGTGTAATTAATAAACTACCAGCTCAATGGATTGGTAAATATGCTGATACAAATAGGGAAAATATAGTACTTAACAAAATGTATTCTACAAAGTTTAATACTGACTTTATGATATTGGATGATGTCAATGATAATATTAAAATAGTACACTTTTTAGGTGTTGGAAAAGTGATACACGGTAATAATGATAGTTTTATAGAAAAACATTGGAAATAATGGAAAAAATATTTAAAGATAAAGGTATTAACATAGACGCAGGTAATAAATGCACTTTAGAGTGTGCAGCTTGTGCCCGCCAACAGTATAAAAACATTGGTAGAAAGATTCCTGGAAACGATTTAACACCTGAACAATTTGATAAATTAACTGCTCATTTTAAAAAAGTTTCTTTTTGTGGAACATTCTCAGATCCAATTTTCAATCCTTATTTTTTAGATATATTAAAAATATGCAAAGAAAAAAATATCAAAACAAAAATTAGTACAGCAGCGTCACAAAGACCTATATCTTGGTATCAAAAGGCCTTTGATACATATGATAAAGCTTTATGGGTTTTTGGCATAGATGGATTGCCTAAAGATAGTCATAAGTATAGAATACATCAAAAAGGAGAATATCTTTTTGACATAATGCTAATGGCAAAATCTCAAAATATACCTGTAGAATGGCAATATATTGTTTTTGATTATAATAAAGATGATGTAGAAGAAGCTAAAAAAATAGCAAAAAAACACAAAATACGATTAACTCTTATTTTTTCACACAGAAATGTATCTACTAATAATAAAAAAATAGAAAATATAAACGATAAAAAAGAAATAGAAAGTGTTATTTTAGAAAAAGAAACTAAAATTGTATATAAATCTAACGTTATATCTAATACAGAAACAAAAAGTTTTAAACCTAAATGTATCCATACTAATAGAGATTTATCTTTTTCTAACACAGGTCATATATTACCTTGTTGTTGGTTAAATACTCAAAACAAAGAAACTGAAATATCTAAATTATTTGATAGTAAACTTCATATAGATAATAATACGGTAGAAGAAATTTTAAATAGTGAAGATTGGAAAAACTTTTTTAACATATTAAAAAATGATTCTTCTAAAGTACCGTTTAAATGTAGAAGTAATTGTACCAATGATTTAAATGACAATCCAGAAGAAACTAAAATAAATATATGAGAATAATTTGTTGTAGATTTGGTAATAAGTTTACTCAATGGCACGTTGATAACTTAAAACATATGATAGATAAATACTCTGGCTTAAAATATGATAGCTTTGAAATCATAGAAGATGATCTATTTGGCAATTGGTTTAATAAGTTTCAAATGTATGATAGATTTAGAGATGGTGAGAATTTATATTTTGATTTAGATGTAGTTATCTTTGACAAACTTCCTAATTTAATTAGAAAAAACTTTACTTTACTAGACGATACGTGGTGGAGAGAACGTGCTCACACACCACTTAACTCATCTATTGTTTCTTGGACAGGTGATATATCTCATATATGGAATAAATTTAAACAAAAACAGAATCACTATCTTAAAACATACATTAGAGGAAGTGATGAATGGTATTTTAAGAATATAGAATATGAAACCTATGACAAAATTTGTCCATCTATAAAAGATTATATCTATACTAAACCTTCAAATTATAGTGTTTGTACACTTGGTCAAATGCACCATTTACAAGAAGAAGGATGGACTGGTTGGTATTCTAATTATTTTCTACCGAAGACTCGTATATAGCTAAAGCGTTTTTAATTACTTCTAACTTAGTTTTAGATAATCTCAATTGTTTTTTAGCTTCATCATTTTTTGATTTACTTACAGGTTCCATTTCAAAAAATGCTAACTTTAAAGCAAAAATATGGTCTATATTGTCAATATCAGTAAATAGAGCCTTTACAATTGTGGGATAAAATTTTGTGTCAAGTTTATCTTTGTCAAGTACGAGTCCTTCTTTTTGAGCAATTCTCAAAACTTCTTCTTCAAACCCTTTTCTTTCCTGTGTACGTTTCTGATATGTAGATTCGTGTAAATCATCTAAGCTCATAAACTTAGATAGTACTTTATATTGTTCTCCATTTTCATCATATGGAATAATAGTAGTAAATACACTTCTCTTATCTGCTGTTGTAGTTTGTATTTCAATATTTTCTCTTGCACTATCAATAAAATAAGCAGTTAAAAAATTATCTTTTAAGTATTCTTCAGTTATCATTACGATTCTCCTTTATATAATTATATAAGTCAATTTTTGGTGACCATCCAATTGTATTTAGTAGGGTATTATCAGCAAGGTTATCTAATCGTTCAAACGCATTTCCCACAACACGTTTACAATCAATTTTAAAATAATCAACCAACTCTATAAGGTTGTTTGTTCTTCCTGAACCTATGTCTGTAATACCCTTTAAGTTTGATTTAATCAAACTGTCTATCGCTCTCACTAAATCGTCAACGTGTATAAAATCTCTACTATGATTTGTGTTAATGTAAGGAACATCATTTCTTAATATTCTTGGTATTAACATTGTATCTCTAGCATTAGGACCATATACAGTTGTAAATCTCATACCAACACTATTCTCTGGAGCAATTTGCTCAAGGCTATACTTGCTCATAGCATATGGATTTTTCCAAGGCTCGTGTGCTGTTGATGAACTTGCGTATAAGATTCTTGTGTCTTTGAAATAATCAAAAAGTCTTTGACCTGCAATTACATTTTGTTCCCAATATTCTGTAGGTCTATCTAAACTATCTCGTACACCAGAAAGGCCAGCAAGATGTATAACTAAATCTACGTTATATTTTAAGTCGCAAGTAAGCAGATTATTGCCTGTTTGTTTATCCAGACAAATTACTTTGTGATTAATTTTTAAAAAGTTGAATAGATGTTGGCCTATAAAGCCTTCACTACCAGTTAATAATATATTCATAATTCATAATATAATTTTTTAAATCTATTTATTAAGATTTAATAATTCGTAAATAATATGTGTTAGCTGTTACTGCTGAACCATCAGGAAACTCTTGTGCTCTATAGTCATCAGCGTTTACAAACAATTGTTGATAGTTACCAGAACCATTTAAAATAGTATCTGCAATACCAGAACCTCTTGTATTACCTGTTGCTGTAGTTCCTAAAGTATAACTTAAAGCGTATCCATCACCTGATGAAGCAGCTGTATATCTAATCCATTCTCCTATCAACGAATCAAACGCAGCCGTTGTATATTCTTTAATGTTGTTAGAAGCGTCTAAGAAATAAGGTTCAGTATATGTACCACTTACACCATCAATTCTATGTAAGTAATAGTTTGTAACTGTTGTTGGTTGGTCAAGTGTTTCAGGAATACCACCAGCAGTATATAAAGATGTATCTGCTCTTGTATCTGAAAAGATTGGTGTTGAAGCACCAGACACTTCAGTTGAACCTGCAACAGAAGCTGAAGTTGAAATGTGATATGTTCCAGCTTGTGATGATGTTGTTGAACCAGAAGCTAATAAGTCAATTGCAGGATGTAAAAATGTATCTTTTACATCTTGTAAATTCATCGCTTGAATTTGACCACTTGCGTTATAGTACACAGGCCAAGTTTTACCAGTATCACTTGTAGGCGTTACTGTAGCATTTGCTGAACTAATTTTAGCATATGTTACTGTAACTGTACTAGGTTCTGCTGTTGTAGCTTCAGTTGGATAACCTGTTGTACTTGTTGAATATGATCCCGCTTGCTTTCTTGTATCTGTAATACTTCCAATGTTACCACCAGAACCTACAACAGACAAAGCAACACTAGGATTTAATGAATATTGATAGACGGATCTTGCTACGATTTCATCAACCATAGTAGTGTCCATCTCACGTAGATTTCCACTAACTACGTATAAAGGTTTTCTTACTGCCATAATTTCTCCATTTTTTTACATTGGTACCACTTCATTTCAGTAAGTACCTCTTTAATTATATTTATATTTATACAAACTTTAACTTAAGCACCAGCTCCGTATAAAGTCTTAACTACTGTGCCTGTTGAGTTTAAAATCTGCAAAGTTACTACACTTTTTAGTTGATCCTGCCCAATAGCATCATCTGCCATATTTATTTCACCTATTGTGTCAGAAGCTATCATTGAACCAGTAATAACAGAGCTACTTCCTGTAGTAATAATAGTTCCAGTTTCATCTGGAATAGTAATTGTTCTATCTGCTGTGGGATCAACTACGGTTACTGTGGTCTCAAAGTCATCATTCGTAGCGCCTTCAAAAATTAAATTATAACTTGCGTTTAAGTTTATGTTTGAACCAAACCTTACAGTTCCAGTTGTGTTAGAAATATTTGTTGCTGATACATTAGGATTAATTAATGTTGAACCTGCTTGAATTGTGCCTGCAGCTGTAACATTGTCATTTATTGTAATTGTGTCACTATCACTTGAAGCAATTGTATTTCCAGCTACTGTTATAGTTCCTAAAGTGTGTGTACCAGTTCCCTGTGCTGTAAATTCTCCTGTTATGGTAACATCACTTGGTAAAGAAAATGTAACTGTATCTGTAGCACTAACTGTAGCTGTAACTTGATTCGCTGTACTAGCAAATGTTAATGTTTGTGCATTAGATATTGTTTCAGTAGTTGAACCATCAGAAATATCAAACGCTAAACTTCCTGAAATTGATGCATACAATTCATTTACAGCACCAATTACTGATGTTGCACTAATACCAGAATCAAGTGTTGCTATATCTCCAAAATCTGTTTCAGATAAAGCATTAAACTCGGTTCTAAATTCTTCGAGTGTTTGTGTTGCTGATATTGTTCTTGCAGCCATTATTTTTTAATTACCTCTTTTAATAGTTTTTTAATTTCAAATAATTCACTTTTTAAATTATTTATCTCTTTTACTGTATCTCTTAAAACATCATTTTGTTTTTCTCTACTTTTATAACGACTCATATAAATTTGATAATCAGTTTTATTTACATTTACAATTGCGTTAGAACTTGTATCTCTAACTAAACTTGCAAATCCTTCAACTTGTAATTTTGTCATATTAGATAGCCAATGCAATACCTCTCATATCTCTCAATACAGGTGGATATGATGAATTGGTTCCTTTCATTACTATTTTTAGTTGGAATGATGTAAAGTCGTGTATATCATTAGCAGTAAATTTGTATTCTTTAAATGTGCTATCGTCTTCAGCAGGTGTAATTGAAATATCTGAACTACCGTCTGTGTTAAATGGTGTCCAACTTATATCATCCAATTGTCTTTCTTCATCTGGTCCTGAAACTCTATAATACATTTCTACTTCAGATGTCGCTCTGATATTTGCAGTTAATCTTATATCCAATGCCTTAGAATTGTTTTCTAAAATAATTGGTTTAGTACAATAAACAGCAGCTGATGATGTACCTAAATTATTAGTGTCATCCAAATAGTCAGGTGTATTAGATGAAGTAGGACTATTTAATCTGTTTGCAATTGTAAACACACTCATTCTTTGTGTATCTAATACTGGAGATATTTTAGTGTTTGTTGTTGTTAATTCTAAGATTGTGTAGAAAGATTTACCAGAACCTTGAGCGGCAACTCCTAATACAGTATCTCCAGATTCATTTATTTCACTTGCAACCATCTGAGGTGCAGTAAAGAATAAGTTATCGTTGTTTACTACAGCAAGTTTGTTTGCAGCTGATGTTAAAGTAAATTGTGTTTCTGAACCGTGTACTGATTTACCAGTAGATGTTCTTACATAATAATCTATATTTGTTCCTGGAACAACCATAGTTTGAATACCACCTAAGTTTAATACATCAAAAATTCTATTTTGAGTTGCTGTAACTGTAGCACCTCCAATGTCGCCTGTAGCACTAGCAGTTCCAGAAGCGAGTGTAATATCGTAACTATCTAAAGTAATATTTGAAATACTTGTATATGTTCCGTTAATTGGATCTGTAGTAGTATCAATACCATTATAAGTTCCGCTTGGTATACCAGCAATTGTAACATTGTTATCAGTTCCGTGCATACCGTGATTTGGATGGAATACTCTAATAACTGACGAGCCATTTGTTGTTCTTAAAGGATTATTTTTAAGTGTTCTTGTAGATAAAGTATCATTTGTTAAAGTAACTGTACCTGTAACTTGACTAAATTCTGCTCTTCTTAGTTTAAACTTCATATCTTCATTTTGTTCAGCAGACCAAGTCATACCGTTTTGAGATTTAAATAATACACCAGCATAAGGTTGAGCAGATATGGTTCTATTTGAGTCTAATGATGTTTCGCCTATTCTTGCTACATAAGCATTGTAATCTTGTGAGTTAGCCATTACAACAAAACAGTATTCTATATTGTTTTGTATATAAACTGGACTTGGGAATGTAAATTTAGTTGCGACTGTACCATCTGTACTTGTATTTACTGAACCAGGATTTAAAGTAACTTCTGAGAATGGTAATATTTTTTGTCCTGGATAACCGTTAACAACATCTCTAATTTGTACTGTAACTGGTATAGCACTATCTTTTGTACTAAAGAATATGTCAATTGAAGTTAAGAATACACCACCTTCATCATCAATTAAGAATGTTTGTGCTAAAGGATCGTGGTAACCAACTTGTCTTTCTTCCGTTCTTGTAGATGTTCTTGTGATAGATTGTGTTTCAGTAACACTTCTCATTTCAACACGAGCTTCTCTACTTGATAAAATAGTTTCCCTTACAGTTTCTAATAATCCTCTTGCAACGTACTCAACGTTTGCCGCTGTTTCTACATTTGCATTTGTTAAACTGTTTGAAGAAGAACTTGTTAATCTGAATAGTCGTTGACCTGTTCTCCATCTAGGATTTGCGTCAACTTTTGGATCAGGTATTGCAAAAGTACCTGTTACTGAACCATTAGCGTCTGTAACTAAATTACCTCCTAAAGAACCACCGTCAGGTGTTACGTATGAGGCAATATTAATATTATCAAAGAATGGATATACTCTTGTATTTGGTTTTAATCTTGTTGCATTAAATGTAATTGTTCTACTTCTTATAAACGGAACAAAGGCAACTGAAACAACTCTATCACCAATAGATGTTCTAATTGTTTCTGGTACAGCAACAGCTCTAATACCTGTTCTTGTTTGTGAAACTTGTTGTGCAGTAGTGACTTCTTGTCTAGCAATAACTCTCCAACCATGGCCACCTCTTACCTCATAAGTTCCAATATCACGTCTTTCTGTTTCTATAGGTCTTCCTGTCCAAGTATCTTGCCAAGAATTCCAAACTGTACTCATAGGAAATTCAGATAACTGACCACTATTACCAGATTGTTTTGTTAAGTTATCCCAACTACCATTAGGGTTGTTGATAACTAATTCTGGAGCTCTTTCTGTTTCTTTCCATTCATCACCTGGAGGTGTTAATTCTATTGACCCTATCCAAGTAAATACTCCAAATGGGTTTACATTAATAGCTTTACTTGCATATGGTTGATCAATTAAAGTAGCTTCTGTGTAAGGTAAGGTAATAAGATCACCTGTTTTTTGATAGTTTGCAGTTGTTCTATCACTATTAACAATTTCTGTACCATCATCATCTCTTTCAATTAATTTGACAGCATCTTCGTGGAATGTAGGACGCAATTCACCTTTTGCATAATCTATTGAAACTTTATAATCTTTATTTCCAACATCGCCTATATTATGACCTGTAAAATTATCTACGACAAATCCATTTTTAAATCTATCAAAACCATTTGCGTCTTGTATTTGTAAATTTTGTGCAGCTGTTTCTAAAAGAGATAATTGAGTATAGTATTCAACTGTGTCAATTCTACTTTCAATACGACCAATATCTCTCATTGTGTATCGTTTATTATCAACGTGTTCAATACCTACATCGGAAGTATCTAATGTGTATGCTGGTAAAAATAATGTGTATAGGTGCATAGCATTATCTAAAGTACCTGGAACTCTTGGTGCTATTGAACTAGCACCTTTTACAACTTTAAAATTACCATCTTTGTCTAAAAATATTTTATCTACTCTTCCTAAATAATATTCAAAATCTGATCTTATATCAGAATTAAATTTAATAGGTTGTACTGTTGAGGCACCTGTGCCATCAAACGATCTGTCTTGTACTCCTGAATTAATTGTAGAAGCGTCATCAACTCTTGGTCTAAAATCTAAACTATCTCTTAACTCATATCTCACACCTGTTGTAGATGAAGTATATGCTGGTATATCCTCATAATTAATTGCTGAATATGAATCAACATCAAAGTAATCACCTGAACTATGAGTAAAATAATCAAAATCAATTAATAGTCGGCCTGTTGGTGTTACTTCACCATCTTTTAATTTTATTCTACCAATGTCATAAAAATTATCTCTTTGACCATTGTCTAAATCAAATCTACTTGTAATATTTGTATCACTTGTAGTTGCAGCTGTTGAAAAATCAGCAGCCATATAAACTGCATTTATTTGATAAACGTCTGCTTTTGCAAGACCTATTGTACCACTTTCAATTGTAGTTTGATCTGTTATTGCAACCTGTGAACCTGTTGTTAAAGATTTTGTTTTTGATGTACCTACTGATTTGTTTATAGTTAGTAAAGCCTTTATATCGTGTGAAGCATAATTAGCACCAAAGTCAATTGTTAATTGTGTTTTTGCAACATTTAAGGTAAAAATTGAAGTACCTTCGTGGTTGTTTCCTGTTAAACTTAAAACATCTCCAACGGCACCTGAACCACCAGAACCTAATGATGTTATTGAAATTGAAAAATCACTTTCTGATAAATCAGCAAACGTTTCATCTACACCTGCATTAAATGTTCCAATACCATCTCCAGTTAAAGATTTAATTTCGTGTTTTCTAAAAGTATATGTTGTATCTGAAGCATTACTGTTAGCAGTTGTTTTTAATGTTTTTATATTAGTATAAGGTAGTTTAAATATAGAAACATTTTTTTCAGGTGATTGTGATTTTGCACGTCTTCTTGTTACAATTGTTTTTGTAGAAGCAGCTGCAGTTACACTTGATAATGTCAAACTTGAATTTGAAATAATAGCTTCTACTATTTTTGTTTCTGTATTTCCACTATCATTTGTAAATGAAATTGAGTCACCAACTTTTAATTCTTCAGTAAATCTTGTATTAATACCTTGTACATCAGCAGAACCTGAACCAACGTCAATTGATCCAGTTAAAACAAAGTTATCTCCATTTGTAGCATCTAATGCTGTATCAGCAGTAAATGTTGGACTACCAGCCATTGCAATTTGTTTAACCGATGGTAAATCAAATGATGTAACACCTTTTAAACCAACAGCGTCTGATTGAATAACTGCTGTGTTACTTGATGTGCCGCCTGTAATAGTTTCTCCAGCAACAAAGTCACCTTGTACATTTGAAATTACAACAACTCCATGTGCAGCTGTTCCACCTGAACTATAAGCAGTGAACGCTGATGAATCTATAGATGTTGTTCCGTCTGTGCCATATAATTCAAATGTTGTACCTGATGGATTTCTAACCGTATAAACATTACCATTAACTTCAGTCATACCAGATACACTTGAAATTGTAACTTGTTGACCTTCTTTAAAATTGTTGTTTGCTGTAACTACAGCAGGATCAGCTTGAGTAATACCTGTAATTGTAGCACTTTCAGTTGTAGAGTGTGTTTGTACAACACCTGTTGCACCTGATGTGCCACCTGTTACAATTTCTCCATCATTAAATGATTGAGCTGTTCTAATATTTAAATGAGTAAACAAAACAATATCAAAAAGATAATGTTTGTAAATTGCACTTGTTAAACTTGAACTTGAAAAAATATTTGCCGAAGCAGTACCAGATGAATATTCAAAACCTCTACTTTTTGCTCTTCCTATTTGTGTTACGGAAGATTCTGTTCCTGTATTTACAGTACCACGTGAACTTGTAGCCACGTTATGGAGAGTTAATCCTTTAAATGGTTCAATACCTGACGCAGAAGCAATATCTGGTGTACCATAAACGTTTGTTACGTTAACATAGTTACCAATATCAAATCTTGTACTAAAATTATTTTGTGTATCGAAATCTCTAGCCTTATCTACATCAATGTAAGTAGTAGCTATAGTATCTATTTCATAACCTTTTACATATGCTTTTCCTGGAGAAAATCCTACAGCAAGTTTAGTAGTATCACCACCGTTTGCTGATGTATAGATACCTCTATTATTACCTGATGCTAAATGTTCTCTAACATCAATATCAAAAGGTCTAACAACATAGTCACCAGACTCGTCATATGTTCTTCTTGCTAATGTATCTTCTAAAACAGCATATTCAGTTGATCTAACTTGATTTTGCAACGTACCACTTGATAGTCTTAACAATTCATAAAAGTTTGTATCTTCGGTACTTGATAATCCTTTTTTAGCTAATGTAAGAAGAATTTTAAATCTGTGAGCACCTGGAGCGTTTGTATTTGAAACACCTTGTGCATTGTCATTTAAACTTGAATCATCTCCTGGAGTTACAAAAGATTCTGTAACTGTTAAACCAACTCTATAACTAGGTGTGTTTGAATATTTGTCTAAGATTAAAGTTTGTGCTGACACTTGAACGTGAAAACCATTAATATAATAAACACCTTCTTGTATTTGTGCAGCTGAACCTGTAGCAGTTGTATCAACAACAACAGTTGGATTACCTGAACCGTCCGATGTTAAAGTTTCACCATCTGAAAAGGCTATTGTTGTATTGTCAGTACTGTTTGTGTTAAAATATTTTACAAATAATGTATCTGGATCAGTACCGTCAGTTGCGACAGCGTTTATAACTTTTGCAGTTACGCCTGAAGTCCCGCCAGTTAATTTTGTACCAACGTATGTAGATAAACTTGAAGCTGATTTAGAAGTAAGTTTTACAGCATAGTATTTTAAATCATACCCAATTTCACCAGGTATAATCATTGCACCTTTGTCAAAAAGGTGATCTGATACTCTTTCTATTTGATTTTGTAGTTGAGTTTGAACTTGTGTTAATTCTCTAGCTTGAACAGCAAATGCAGGTCTAAAAAGTATTCTGTGAAACTTTTTCGACTCTGTAAAATCGTCATAGTAAGGACTGACATTAAAATCAGTTGGACTTGGCATTATCTATTTTCCCCTATTAAAACTCAATAATGAGTTTGATGTTTTCAGTTTGATCGGTTGCTCTAGTAATTTTGGTTCTGTTCTCTACATATAAAATTTCACCTGAGTCGTGTTGTAATTCTGGAGCAGCATATCCAGAAGTAAATGAAACGTTGTTAACTGTTTGTGTAGAAGTGTCTGGAGTACCAGTGGCACTTGAACCTTGACCAGTAATTACATTTGCACCTGAAAAAGTAGTTACATTTCCATTACTATCAGCCCCAGCGTCATTATGCCTTGTCTGAATGTAATATAAAATACCGTTTACAGAATCCCATTCAACAACTTTACCAACAGCACCTGTTGTTGCTTGATTAATTTCTTCATCAGCAGTAAATGTTCCTGGTGTTGGAGAACTTGCAATTTTAACTGCATATGTTCCTCTTAATGTTGCAGCTGAAGCAGCTGTTCCACTTGCGTTGTTTGGATCTTTAATTAAAGTAATTTTTCTAAAGTCGTTTGCAGCTGTAAAGTCACCAGAGTTTGTACTTTCTGTACCTTCTAATGTTGTGTTTAACATTACAAAAAATCCACCTAATTCTTCTACAGCATTAAATCCGTGTCCACCTTTTGGTGGAATAATAACATCTAACTCAGCACCTGAACCAGCACCGCCAGCATTTGTTGCTGTAATTATATCAGCGTTTCTAATATAACCTGATGTGTATCCTGTACCTCTTGTTGTAACTGTAACAGCTGTAATTGCACCTGAAGTTAAAGTAACTGAACATACTCCACCACTACCATCACCTTTTATTGGTACAGCAGTTATTGTTCCTGATGTTGCACCACCTGAAACTGTATAACCAGAACCAGCAGTTTTAATTTTAACCACATCTAAGGCACCATCAACAGCAGCTGAACTTACAGTTGAGTCTGTTGAAACACCCATAAAATCTGTAGATAAGAAATTTGCTTGCTGTGACGCTGATAAAGTGTACATATATTTCCACTTATAATCATCTGAAGTTGTAATAACTGAAGTAGAAGTGCCAGATGGTTGATCTGTTGATGTTCCACCACCGTTATTATCTAAACATTTGTAAACATTTCTATCTGAAGTTAAAACATAAAAAGTTGAATCAAATAAAGTAGTTGCACCACTATTTGAAGTTACTCTTGTTGATGTACTACCTGTTACATATTCTTCATAGTCGTGTCTGTAAATGTCATAAACTGTGCCAGACGTCCAGTTTCTTCTTGGTACTACAAAAGACACATCTGAAGCTGTAATTTTCTTAGCAGCTAATAAATCGTCAAAGTTTTTAAATTCGTTTAATACACTATCACCTGGTGTAATAGGTGCAGTTTCAGTTCCTTCGTAGTCTGTTCTTCCGTCTGGTCTTGTTAAAGTACCAAATTCTTGTGCTCTACCTATTCCTAAGTAGTAAACTGTTGGAGAAGCCTCAGAAAACGATTCTGAAAACTGTTCCGCATTGTTTATTCTAAATTTGTTTGTTATAATTGCTGGCATTTCTTATTCCTCATTTATATTTATAATCATTTTATTACGATCCTGAACCATATAGTGATTTAACTGTTGATCCAGAACTATCTAATATTTGCAATTCAACAGCACTTGTTAGTTGTGTTGAACTTATGGAACCTGCTGTTACTGAAAATTGTGTTCCTGTTAGTGTTAATGACTGTCCTGCTGAATATACTGCTACATCAGCAAATACAGCAAATGTAATATTTGTAGTACCAAAAGTAATTGTACCATTTGTGTTCATTACATTTAATTCTCCAGCACCTGTATCACCTTCTTTTACAAAAAAGGCATCACCTTCTCCTAAAGCATCAGGATCAGAAGCACCATAACTGTCAGCATCGGTTGCTCTTGTAAGTACCCAAGCAGTTGATCCATCACCAACAGTTGTTACTGTGTAAATACCGTTATGAGCAGCATTAGTTTGAGTGTCAATTAAAACTCTATCGTTTAAAGATAAAGCAACACCATCAATTGAAATGGCTGCTAATGTGCCTGCATTTGTTAATGTTGCACCAACACCTGCGGTTCCATTATCATATGTTGCATTTAAATTTGATGGAGACTCTACTCTTACTGCTGTGTGATAATGAATACCTGCAGCTGCAACATTATCAACATAAGTTTTAATTGCTTTTGCTGAAGCAATTGTATCATCCAAACCTGAAACTGAAGTTAAATCTGTATCTAAAACACCAGCTGCTAAATCAGCAACCTCGATGTTTGAAATTGAGTTACCAGTTCCGTTTGCGTCAAAAGTTTTGTTAGTAAGTGTTGTTGTTGAACCTGCAGTTATGTAACTTTGTAAATCACTTATTTGACTTTCTGTAATAGAAACACCTGAATTTATAGCTGATTGGTGTTGTGTTACACTTGATTGTGTAATATTAGCATCTGGAACATCAGCCCAAGTAACTGCTGATGATAAATCATTAGCTTCAGAAAATGAAGTAATATAACCAGAGTCATTTGTCCATTGAGATATATTACCTGACTTGTTAGTTAAAGTATCTGTTGATGAGTCTGTGATAAAACCTGTAGTTAAAGTAGTTCCATCACCTATTGCTGTATAAATTTCATTGAAATTATCATTAACTAAATCACCAGCGGCTCGAAGTGTTGAACCTGTGCCGTCATTTGCGATTGATCCGATGTTTATTGTTTGTTTTGCCATATCTCTCTCTTACTATTTATATGTTATCCTACATCCATTGTAATATTAGTATCATCAAATGTTGTTGTTGTTTCATCCATAGTATTACCTGATACATCACCTATTTGTGCAGGAATTGTAAAGTTTGTTTTAAGTTTTCTTCCTTCAGCACTTGAAGTCATTAAAAAGATTGCATTTGAACCGTCTAAAGATGTTCTTGTACCTTGAACTTTTATATCATTTAATATTGCAAAAGTAATACCACTACTACTTAAAGCTGAGTTTGCAGTAACTCCAAATGCAGTATTAATAAATCTGTTTAAAACACCAAATCTTGGTCCTGCATATGCAAATCCTTGTCTTACATTTACTAAGTTACCTGATGAGTTAGATAAATTTCTTCTAACTCTACTTACATAATCTATATTAATTGGCTGTGTTTTTAAAGTAACATCTCTGGTTGTTTTATCAAACTGTGTAATTGTACCAGTATCTAAATCAGCTGATACACCTAATTTTGCATTTACTCTTAATGATGTTCCATCAGTTTCAGTACCTAATCTTCTTCCAACTATAAATGAATATAGTCTTGTTAATACTGATCTTAAAATTTGTGTTACACCAGAATTTATTCCTGTTACTCTTTTAATCTGAGCGTTTAGTTGAGTTTCAATTGTAATTTCACCTTGAAAATAAAAACCAGCAGAGTGAAGTGTTTTAATATAACTATCTCTCCATTCATTGATTGATCTTCCAACTCTAATAATGTATGAATAATCCTGATACAACAAACTGTCTTGTATTTTCATTGTATCTTCAGATACCCAACCGTCTTCATTTAAAAAAGCACCATCGGTTGTAATTACAGCAGCTACATCTATAGTACCTGTTGCTTGTTCTAATTTACTAACAGTTGCTGTTGCACCACCAGAACTTGTAACAGTAATATTTGTGCCATACACTCCTGTTGTATCTGATAATTTCAATATATTTGTATCTGTATTAAATGAAACTACTGTAGAAGTTATGACAGATGAACCATCTGAACCTAATCCAGAAACAGTTTCACCTGCTGTAAACGTTCCTGAAACATTGGTTACTAAAAGATATGTTGGTAAAATTATTGTTGGGGCAGGAGAGGCTTGATAATTGTATCCAGCTTCAACAACATTTATTGTTAATGCTCTTCCTATTTCAGAACCGTATGCTAAAACTTTTGCACCTGTTCCTAAACTAGATGTAACTGTAAGTGTAGGTAGAGATGTAAATCCATTACCATTAGATATTAAACGAATGTCTGTTATATCTCCTACATTACCACCAGCTTCTTGTACAACTTTATTTCCAAAATATGAGTCATCAACCATCGTTTCATCTTCTAAAATAAGTTGACCAGAGCCTGTACCATCTTCTAATGTAACACCTCCATTAACAACAGAAACTTTAGCTGATGCATTACCAAAACTAAAATTAACAACATCACCAACTTCATAATTTGCACCACCATCATCTATAACAATTTCTTGTATTGAACCAGAACCGACTGGTCCAATTTTTAAAGATGCTCCTGTTCCACCAGCAGTTAATGATACACTATCACCTTCACTATATAATGCACCATCATTTGTTATGACTTTATTATTAAGAATACCTGTAACTGTAAGAGATATAGTTACATCTAAATCAGTATTACTTACTCCAGTTATTGTTTGTCCTGAAATAAATGTACCGTTTACTGAAGTATCTCCTAAAACTAATTCTACAACTTCTTGTCCACCAATAATAAATTTAAATACATCTTCAACAACAGCTGTTGCTTCATTTATGGATGGGTCTGTTGGATTGTTTGCTTGAGTAATTATTTGCCCAATAAGATTTGTAGCGTCAGAATTACCAATTTCTATACAACGTAATATTTTTTTTGTATCCCATTTACCATCCGACACTCTTAAAATATTGTCTTTTGGATATCTTATCTCAGCTTCTTCATTAAATAATAGTTTAAAAAATATTTCACTTGCACGTTTTGTTCCTTTTGCTTGATAAAGTGATTTAATATTTTTAATTAGATTTCTTTTGTTAACATCGCCATCTAATGTATCAGGTATAGAAGTTAAAAATGAATTTCTAAACTTAGTTAAAAAACCTGATATCGTTTTATCCACATCAGCGTAATCTAAAAGTTGTTGTATGTTTTGAACTGGATTTGCTCTATATTTTCCTATATTAGCTTGAGCGCCTGAAGATGAGCCTGTAATTAATTCACCTTCTATAAATTTATTTTGATGTGTAACAAATAAACGAGAACCAGCGTCAACGTCTTCAACTAAAACTGTAGCAGTTGCACCTGAAGTGGCACCTGTAATTGTTTCACCATTTATAAAATCACCGTATGATGTATCTTCTAAAAGTATTCTATCTGTAGAGTCGTCTTTATTTGTATTTGTTCCATCTAATAATAAAAAATTAGTTACACTATCTGAACTGTCTAATTGAAGATGATCAGGATCTCCAATATTTGTTAATGTAATCTCAGCTGATTCCATCAACTGATAATATGCCTTTACAAAATCTAAAAATAGTGGATGATCTTCAAGTACAAAATCAGGTACTTGTGAGTTTAAAAGATTTGATATTTTATTTTTAAAGTCGGCCATTTCATTTAGTAACTACTTGTCGTGGTATAACCTATACCAGCGTTTGCTGAGCCTCCTACTAATGTGTCAGCTTCTACTGTAACTGAACTATTTGCAATATCAATTTCTAATATTTGATTTCGTATTGGAACTAAATCATTTGAATTTGGTTTTACTGTTACTTCGATAACTGTTGAAGCTGCACCTCTAACATTTTCTATATTAGAAACATTTAAAGAATTTATCTCTACAAGACCAGTTAAATAATTTATTGTACCTTGTGTACTATTACCATATGCTCTTACTGAGCCATCCATTCTATATCTTCTAACATTACCTTGTCCATCATCATCTAAGAACCAAACATTTGTTGTATCACCATCTATTTTAAATCCTGTTGATGATAATATACCACCCTCAACAGAAGCATGGCCAGAATGTGGATTGTATAATGCATTTGCAAAGTTAATTGTATATTTTGTAGAACTGCCAATTGTAGGTATAAAAGATTTTCTTAATCTAACAGTAGTTATATTTGATAATATACTTTCATCTGTATCATCAATAAGTCCTGTTAATTTTGAATGTCTAAAAATTGTATCAAATGTTTGTAAAGTGTTTGTATTGTAATTTGTTAAAGTTGTAATAACATTTGATTTTAAAGTATCAGCAGTTTTTGTGGTTGCCTTTTCATCAAATTTAACTGTTGACGTTAAAAGTACATTTGTAATTTCTGGATCAATAATTACAGGTGTTACTGAAGCTACTGAATATTTTTTTAAGTCTGTTATTATTCTTGCCTTTGTTGACTCTGTAAGATTAGAACCACTTGTTGGTAAAATAGAAATATAGACTCGACCATAAAAAGGTGTTTCAGCATTTTCACCACCCCAAGCAGAAACTGCTTGTGTATTAGCATATAACTGTTTAACTTTTGATTTATAATCCTCTATTGTTACAGCTCTATCTTGTGAAGAATAAAAGCTTGAAGCATTTTGTTTTATACTTTGTAATGACTCTGGTTCAGCGCCGCCTTGTGCTGATGAATTTACTGTAACAGTAATGTCTGTAAATCCTGAAATAGAACCTGCAAGAGTAAATGCTGTAGCACCATTTGCTTCTGTTTTGTTTGTTACGACATAACTTATATTAATAACGTTACCATCATCTAAAGATTTACCAATTACACCATCACCAAAATAAATTTCATACTGTCCATCTTCAGCTTCTTGTAAAAAGAAAACTTTTGATGTTCCATCTAATTCTGTAATTGAAGTTGCTCTTGTGTATGTATTTTGTGTTACATCAGCAGAACTATTTTGTACCACAACTTTAATTGTTGTTGAGTCTGCTCTATCACTTGGTATTAAAAATCTTTGATCAATGTCTTGTGCATTGTAAGTATAATTATATGTTACATATGTTCCTTCATAAACATTTAAACTTTGCGCTGTGTAAATACCATCAACAGGTTGAATTGTTTTATCAGCAACTGAAACAAATGTATATGTTAATCCATCCACAGCTGATGTAAATTTTGTACCCGCTGGAATTGTTATTGATGAACCTGTACCATCATTAATTACTAATTTTAAATCAGCGATTGGTGCTCTAGCAGAATTAGGTGTATAACCTACTAATTTAGCCAATGACGCAACACTTGATCTTAATTGTGCTGTATCTAAAAACATTTCGTTGGCAACAAAGTTAGCATTGTAAGCCAAGTAGTGTGTATTGTAAGCAAGTAAGTCTAATAAAATTGCTAGTGAACTTCCTTCAAAGTCGTAATCTTTAAATTCGTTTTGATTTGATAAAAATCTTTTAAGTGAACCTTTTATACTTTCAAAATCTAATTCTGATATGTCTAATCTATGTTGTGCCATTTTATCTTACTCTTTGTAAAAATGTTGATACTGAAACTGGTGCTTCGGTGCCGTTTATTAAAAACGAAACCATAATATTTAATCCATTGTTTTCTTCGTCATTTTGAACCACAACATCTTCTACTGAAACTCTTGGTTCATATTTTTCAATTGCCATAGCAACTCTATCTTTTATTATTACTAATAAAGGGTCTGTTATATTTTCAAATAAGAACCCTCTTAAATTGCACCCAAAATCTGAATTAAAAGGCCTTTCATATTTGTTTGTTAATATTATATTTTTAACAGCTCTTTTAATTGCTTGTACATCAAATATCTTTGCAACATCTTTAGTTGCAGGATTTTTAGTAAAACTTAAATTTAAATCACTATAGATTTTATTTGATCTTTTACTTTTATTAGTTGTACTAGCGTCATAGTTAGAGTAGGCCATATCAATATTTATATGAATTATCTGCCGTTTACTAAAACGTTTAAGGATCCTGAAATCATTGCACCTGCGTCAGCACTATCAGTTACACGACCCCAAGGTATACCACCTATCTTCACATTTGTTGATCCTTTGTTTAATGCAGCTACGTGAGCAGGACAGATAGGAGTAGGTGGAGCTGGGTGTCCTACTGTAGGAGTGCCTTGTACAGCACCCACAATACCGTTTGCCTTTACTGTTCTTACTAAAGAAATCGCTAAATTGGTAATTCCAGTACAAGCATGGCCTGTAGTTAAAAAATCTCCTTCTCTTACGGCCATATTTCTATTTTCCTTGCCCGTTATACGCTTTCCAACTACGTTTTTTAGATTTATTCATTGATGAAAACTTAACACTTCGTTTTTTCTTGCCTAGTGATGTTTTTTTATAATTTTTCTCTCTTGCTACAAACGTTTTACTTAATTTTGCCATTATCTACCTATCTTTTTCTTTCTACCAAGTGGTAATTGTATTGAAGATACGATTTTTTTGCCTTTTTTACTAATATATTCAAATCCAATCAGTTGATTCTTAAAATTTTCTTGGACTGACTTAACAGCCTTCTTAAAACTTGTGTTTTCTTTTTTTTCTTCTTGTCCTGATTCGTTCCAGAACAGAAATTCACGCATTTTTGCCATAATTTCCTCATTTTTTAGTTAAT
>Ga0208917_1000111_pt1 | contig 38358 bp, 10 predicted proteins | sample DEB08_DNA_10_FD_185500 | JGI IMG/M metagenome (GOLD analysis project Ga0208917, IMG submission 185500) | Aqueous microbial communities from the Delaware River and Bay under freshwater to marine salinity gradient to study organic matter... | ecosystem: Environmental > Aquatic > Marine > Coastal ...
CGACCTGGACCAGTAGCGCTACCGTCTCTAAGTAGGAACCCACCGCCGAGCTCTTCGTATCTGTCAGAACGGAAAGCATCTGCCGCCTGGACTGTGTTTAGATTAGATGTACTTGCCGGATTAAGATAGTAATTTGTATCATCTGTGTCGTAGAATATTGGAGCTCTAACAGATGCGTTATGATAGAACTGAGCAGAGTCCATCTCGCCCATAAGAGTTCTACCATAGCGCATAAATCTTAGTTTACCACCGCTTGCGCCGGCCGCAGTTTTATTACCAGAAATACCGGCGTATTCACGGTATGTGCCACCATTATCTTTTAATCTAAAGTAAAAACCTGCACCGACGGACGTACTACTATTATCATGGTTTGCACGTGCCAAACGAAGAACGCCATAATCTACTGAGTTGCTATTTGTTCCAGTATCTTGAATCATATCAAATGTTACCGGCCCTCCAGTAGTTTGAGAGCGGAAATTGGCCGTACTGGTGCCGGTATTGAAATACAAGGAGTTGTTGCTGTACAACCTAATGTTTGACATTCTCGATTCGCTAGCAAAGTCGCCATAATATGCAGTATTATTTGAATCGTAATAGATCGGAGATCTCATATTGGTTGATGCATAAGCTTCACCGCCAACATGGAAAGTATATGACGGATTTACTGCGTTAATACCAACTCTGCCGGTGTTCATCCATGTCATAATTTCAGTGCCGCTCGAGGTAAAGTCAGCGGCAAACAAATTGCTGTTATTAAATCTCAGGAACATATTACCAACATCTTTATCATCCATACCAAACATGAATGATGTGTCGCCAGTACCGTTTCCTCCAGTTAGATCACTGAATTCAATGCCAACGTCACCGTTGTAATTCATAAATCTCATGCGGCCTTCGTTGTTGGCATCACCCAACATATCCATCCAAACTTCTGTGCCGCTGTTATCAAGCCTAACTCTACCAGCAAGGCGCATTGCCTCGCCGGCGCTGTTTGGATTTATATAATAAGCTGTGTTATTAATATCATAGAAGATAGGAGCACGCATATCGCCTCTGGCTTGCAGAGAACCACCATTTGTTGCTCTAAATTGATACTGCTGAGATCCACCAGTAGTTGCAGTAAACTGTAGATTACCGCCTGAGTTTGTAGTTAGATCATCTGGTGATTCATAAATTCTCCAGTCAGTACCACCTTTCCAACGAATACCTTCGTTAGGACCCGGATCATTAAACGCTATATCGTTCAGGTTATCAATGGTACCATTATTCCAGTTCCATGAACCTTGAACACTACCGCCAGTAGCTGGGTTCATGTATCTTGCAGTATTATCACGATCACGGAAGTTGCTTGCATCAACAGTATTCATCTTAGATGTTGAAGCAGGATCTACATAAAAGTTATTGTCATTGCTGTCATAGAAGATAGGCGCATAAAGATTACCTGAGAATCTTGCTTCTTGGGCATCGATGTTTGAAAGATAGTTTGTACGTCTTACAATCGGAGGACCAAATTCGCGAACAGCACCAGAACCTGCATAGTTCATCAATACGATAACACGAATATATTTACATCCACCACCGTCAGAACCGTTAAATGGTGTATGCGACGTTGGAATTGTATGATGGGCTTTATATGTAGTCCAACCCGTGCTTGTTACATTTGCAGCAGAAGCTACAAAATATGTAATACCATCGTTAGTAGCAATAGGGTTCTTATCTTTATCGTATCTACGTACACCCATATAAAGATAACGAGTACCACCAGAGTCAGAACCACTTACAAGTCTAGCCGAGATCTCACCGTAGATCTCCATGCCAGGTTCAACTGCGATATAGTCAGAGTCGAATGTTCTGTAATCACTTGTTCTTAGAGCATATGAAGCCTCAAAAGGACCGTCATTATTTTTGACGAAATCAGCAGTTGAAGTTGTAGCAGAGTCTTCTGCTCCTTGCATAACCTGAATAACACGTTTTTCCCAATATTCAGTACCGTCGAATATAACAGTATCGGCTTTACCGGAACCATATGCTTTAATAAGGCTAAGATCTTCATTACCGCCGTTAAGAGCAATATTAGCAAAACGGCCAGTACCGTATGCTTGGAAGTCACCATTTTCTTCAAACCAGAATCTATCGCCAATAGAGTTAAAATGAACAATAAAGTTTGAACGGCTGTTTCTATCATCGTGTACTAACCAAGGATAGTTAGCATCAGCTGCACTATTTTTAAACGCAGCCAAATAACGATTAGCGTGATGGATCTTAAATGGATACGTACTGTCAGTAGAAATTCTAGCTTGGTCACCAACCGAGATAGACTTCATTCTAGAGTCTGATGCAAAGTCTCCCCAGTATGCAGTGTCTGCACTATCATAGTAGATAGGAGCACGCATTTGGTTATTAGCAAGTAGATAACCATTTCCAGTTTCAGCTTGCTTTGTACCATTGTACATAATTTCTGTTTGGGCATTATCGTACCAACGAGTCATCCACTCATTGCGAGTATCGTTGTAGATACCAGCATTCACGTTTCCATCTGACATGAATACCCAGTCATCTTGGATAGCATAACCTGCCCATCCACCTTTAGCGCCACCAACTCTAATAGAGCCGTAGTCACCAGAAGGTGAATCTATAATGTATGTAGAGCCATCAATTTGATACTGATTAGCTCTTTGTACGTTGTGAATAGATGTACCAGCTTGGTCAGTATAGTATGCAGTATCGTTTCTATCATAGTATCTTGTAGCATATGCTTCGTTTTGTACATATAGTCTACCGCGGTTATCAGTACCTCTGAGGTTACCAACATACCAAGCACCCGTAGAACTAACCCCACCATTATATTGAAGAGCGCCAGTGGAAGCAGTTGTATAGAAACCAATACCAGAATCTTCATTTGTTTTACCAGTACCAGTACGGAAGTCTTCTGCTGTAATCATTGCTACAGTATCAGCATCTGTACCACTAATACCTGATGCACTTACTCCTGAAGCACCAGTTACTTTAAACTGAAGTTGACCATACATGTCGCCCGGCGAAGTAGCGTTACTTGGAGCAGAATTAATTTCCAACTTAGTTGGAGTATTTGCACCGGCAGCATTAGCTGTTCCACCAGTAACTTGGAAAGTTTGGTGAGAGTATGTTCTACCTGAAGCAATTTGAATTCTGTTACCGGCGTTTCCAGCTCTACGAAGATTTAGATCTTCATCATAACTATGAACTTCACCTGTGTCAACAGTAATTCCTTTATTAAAATAGAATTTATCACGGTCTGTTTGAATATGAGCCCACGATGTGTTCATCGGACCGAAGTCAATGTAACCGGAAGGAGTACTCAGCCTCCAACCATTTGCTACACCCTGAGGTTCAAACGTGTAAGAAGTGTTTGCTCTGTCAACAAGCTTATGAGTACGAAGTTCATTGATAACATCAACATAAGTTGTATAGATGTTCATCTCTTCGTTACCGCCAGCAGAGAAACCAATTGTATCTGCTGCTTTGCGATACATACCTGTGTTTGTATCAGATACAAATGAGTATGTTGGTGAACCTAGTTGACCGTTTCCGCCAAGAACTTCACCTGCAATTTTAAGAGCAACATCTGTATTAGCAGGATCTAGATAGTAATCAGTATTAGCCGAATCAACAAATCTTGCAGCTTCAAAATCACCTGTTGAGGAAAGAATCTTATTATTACGTACACGCACTCTATCAGCATCAGTCATGTAGAATCCGCCGCCAGATCCAAATGCAAGTTCGTCGGTTGATAAGAATGTTGCGTTTGCGTTACCAATTACATACGCGTCATTAGCACCATTCAGTTGTACAGAGCCATCTACGTGTAATCTGTTGTTTGTAATTGTGCGAGGGCCGCCTATTATAGATGCAGTATCAGATACAGTATATGTTGTTGAATCGTTTCCTACTACAACATTACCATCGCTCAGAATTGCAAATCTACCAGTAGCTCCAGTATCATAGAAAACTTGATTTCCATCTGTAATATGATAGATATTTCCGCTTGCATCACCCGCAAGAGTATAATCTGTAGAAGTATCGCCATAATCTGCAAGCTTATTGCTGGCTGTAAATGGATTATTGCCCATTACTCCAGAAGTTCTTACACTTAGAGCTGCAGATGGAGAAGAAGCATTTACTCCAAAATTAACTGATGTGTATACTTCATTTGCAGTTGCTCTTAGTCTTTCAACTCCATTTGTCCACACCGCAAATTGATCATTTGTATCAAATCCAATATATGTATTTGTATCACCGGTGTGAATTAAGTAATCATCTGTGTAATAAGTTGGAGCAAAAACATTTACTGAAGATGTAACACTAGTATTATTAATAGTTAATCTTGCTGTACCGCCAGTTGTAAATGTTTGAGTATCTGTTCCAAATGAAATTTTATTATCAGTGTCACCATTATGGAATAATTCATCATCTAATCCTAATGAATGAAATACTGAGTTGTCAGCAGGATCTGCATAATAAGCAGTGTTGTCTCTGTCATAGAAGTAAGATGCTCTAATACCACCGGATGGTGTAACATCTACATAAGTATTTCTTACATCTAATCTTAGTGCTCCGTTTGTTGAAATGCCAACTCTGTCTGCGCCTGGAGTGTACAAGCCGGTATTTGTATCAGATCCAAATGAATACGTTGGAAGAGCTTCAGTTCCGCTAGCACCTCTTGCTTGCCCAGCAAAAGATAATGAAACTCCAGTATCACCGAAGTTTGCGTAATAAGAATTATTATCAGAGTCATAATAAGCAGGAGCATAAACGTTTTGAGTAAAGTCTGCAGAATCACTATCGATGTTTACTCTCTCGCCACCGCCTGTATAGATTTTAAATATGTTATCGGCTGAGAAACCAAAGTATGATGTTGTATTACCGCGATGACGAATAAAGTCATCTAAGTCGATACGTTGCATCTCAGATATACCGGCAGGATTTGTAAAGTACGCATTATCATTTGCATCTACAAATCTTGGAGCGATTAGATCTGTGCCAACAGTAACTGCAGAAGCGGTAGTTGTGAATACAGTATTACCACCTGCAGTTAGTGTAATTTGATTGTCGGTAAATTCTAGATAAGTATCTGTATCACCATTATGAAGTAATCTATCGTCGATGCCTACTCTGTTCATTACAGACGTTGCAGCGAAATCACCATAATAAGCTTGGTTGTCGTTATCGTAATATGTCGGTGAATACATCGCATTGACTGCTGTCACACCGTTATTGTTAACAACAAGTCTTTGGGAGTTACCAGTTCTAACTTCTAAAGAGTCAGCAGCATTAAAGTTAATAAATGTATCCGCATCGCCGTCTGCAATGATTTGACCGTACAACTCGATATCATTTATATGAGATGTGGCCGCGGGTTCTACGTAATAAGAAGCATTGTCTGCATCTACAAATTGCTCAGCTACAACATTTCTTCCTACAATCCAGTCATCATTAGTATCTGATCTCGCAGCATAGTTAAGCGAAGAGTTTAAAAAACCAATTTCACCAAGGCTTGAATACAAAGACCTATTGACGTTTTGGCCATCCATGATAAGTTGTGCACCGGCCGCAGTATTATTACCAAGAGTTAGAGTTCCTTGGAAGATATAGTTGCCTGTTCCAGTATCATTTGCATCTGAACGCAAGAATTGAGCAGCTTCTAATCCGTCGACAGTGTCTGCATCAAAACCATTACCGGAGCCTTCGTCGGCAGTTGTAATAATTCTACCGAGTGGATTACCATTTGTTTCAATTTGCCAATAGTCGGATGTTTCATTCCATACAAGTTTAGGATTTGTAAGAGTACCACGTTCTACTTCAATACCAGCATTTTCTGATGGAGTACTTCCCGTATAATTTGCATTTAGAGTGATAATGTTATCAGAAAGTAGAATCTCTTCTGTGTTGATGTATGTAGTTGTGCCTTGTACTGTGAGGTTACCCGTAATAATAAGGTTACCATCCATAGTATCGTCTTCATCTGCACGAAGGAATTGGAGTGAATCAAGTCCATCGAGCAAGTCGGCGTCCAAACCTGAACCTGCGCCATCGTTACCAGCATTCCAGAATACGTTACCTAGATATTGCGGCTCGCGTTTAAAGTCAATACCAGTTGAGCTAAATTCAAGATCGGTTGCACCATTATAAACAATTTCAACACCGTCGGTATCGTCATAGAATCTAATACCATTGTTTTGACCTGAGTTAGTAAGCTCATAATCACCTGAACCAAAATTTACAAGTTGAAGACTATCTGAATCACCTCTAAATTCTGCGATAATTGAATTTGCCGCATGACCTCCAGTATTGAAGATCTGCATTGTTGCTAAACTTGCATTTGATTGAGTAAACGATGCCGATCCGGTAAATAGTGAACTACCGGTTACTTGTAACTCGTCTGTGCTGTTAAATGAAGTTGAGCCTACTACAATCGCACCAGTTGGTGACAATAGGCCATTTTTGACTATAAACTTTTTATCGTTTGCCATTCGGTTCACTCTCCCCAGTTTGGCGTATATTCTGCTTTGATATATTTATAAGATGCTACGTAATCGTAGTACCTACAACTTTAAATACTGTACTTGAACTTGAAGCAGGTGTTGCTAATAGTTGTACAAAAGGCCCACTGATCGATACGTCAAAGGTTGCTAGAGAACTACCTGTATACACTGTACCATATTCTGTTGCAATTGCCGTAGATCCATCATGAGTAATTAACAATTTAGAAATATGTCTAGCACTACCTTGAGTTGCAGTAATTGTTAACTCAGCTCCGCTATATGTTGTAGGGAATACTTGCACTGTTGTCTGTGCTGTAGATGTTGTTGTAGTACTTGATGAAACAAGAGTAGAGTGACTTAGATTTAAATTACCCTGTACAGTCAAGTTGCCGGTCATTGTATCGCCGGTAACGTTTACATATCTAGCATCGGCAGTTGCTTGATCTAAGTAAGTTCTTACACCTTTTGTTACAGAAATTACGTGACCGAAATCGTCAAAGTCTAAAGCTTCAACAAATTCTTGAGATGCGCCTGTATTTGCAAAAGCAACATTAGCTTGTGAAGAAGTATCAGTATGACTTATTGTTACGTTAGCACTTAATGCACCACCACCCGTTAAACCGGTACCAGCAAGAACATGCGTTGTTTGCGGTACGAAGTTTGAGTCAACTTCAGTTTCAGTATAGTAGCGGTTGTCAAGCTGACCTGCATCCAACTCAGTTTCTGTGTAGTAACGATCATCTAAATTCAGAGTACCAAGACTTGTTACATGACCAAAACCATCAACCCCAATGCTTTGTATTACACTACCTTGTACGTTGGTCACAGATGCTTGAGTGCTCGTGTCTTCGTGCTGAATATGAATTGAAGCATTGTTAGCTTGGTTAAGAGTAAACGTTGTTGAAGCTGCTACCAAACCATTGTTTGCAACAATATCAATCTGGCCGTCGCCAATAAGATTAGATGCGTTGTTTGCAGATTGGTCAAAAATTTCTTGAGCAGAATATCCATCAAGAGTATCTGCGTCCAAACCAGAGCCGTTACCCATGAAACCTTCATGGAATATTTTCTTTTCAACAGTGCCAGTACCAGTGACATCATAACTATATCTTAAGCCATCTCTTTGAGGATCTGTTGCCGCTTGAGTTGGTGTTGTAAATTCTAAGAAACTAGTTGTTGAATTGTCATAAACACGAACACCATTACCATTTATGAAAGATAGCGAGCCTTTTACTGTTCCACCTTGGCGAAGATATATCGTAGGACTTCCAGTTCCAGATGTAGTATTTACGTTGAATTCACTTTCAAAAGTATCCATCAATGTTTGGTATGTTGTACCATCACCTGTTGCAATTGTCAAGGTGCTATTCGATGAATTCCAAACTACGTCATCTACACCTGCAACTGCAGTATTAGACATTGCGGTAATACGGCCGTCAGCGGCTACAGTTACAACAGGAATTTGAGATGCGCTGCCATATGTTCCGGCAGTAACACCCGTGTTCGCTATGTCTGCCGTAATACTTAGATTACCATCTGTTGCAGTGGCTGTACCAGTTACATCTCCAGTTAGTGTAACTTCTGTTTCTGTAGAAACATGGAAAACTGATCCATCACCAGTTTCTAAAGTTATTGTATTATTAGCAGCAGAATACGTAAAGTTATCTACACCGGCAACTGGAGTTGTTGTTGCGTTTGTGATACGACCGTCTGCCGCAACCGTGACAACTGGAATGGCTGTTGCAGAACCATATGTATTTGCAGTAACACCTGATGCCGCAATGTCAGTTGCAACAGAAATCGTTCCTGTGTTTGAAGTTGTTGTACCTGTAACATCGCCAGTAAGAGTAACTGTTAAATTAGATTTAACTACACCATCGACTGTAATGTCTCCTGCGAAAAATCCATTGTTTGCGCTAATATCACCAGCGACGTCCAATGCATCAAAGCCAAGTGTATTAATGTTAATTGAATTTGCAGTAAGATCTTCAACTGTTAGATCTTTAAATTCATTTAAGTAGATATTATATATTGTACCATCACCAGTTGTTAATGTCAACTGATTATTTGCAGAATCCCAAGTAAAATCATCAACACCTGCAACAGGAGTAGTATTGGCAGAAGTAATTCTACCATCAGAATCTACCGTAATAATTGGAATGGCTGTAGAAGATCCATAGGTGTTTGCTACAACACCCGTGGCCGTATTAGTGAAGTTGGCCCAATCTAAATAATAAGATCCTTGCTGGCCATCTAGAAGATCTGCATCTAAACCTGAGTTAGCACCATCAACTCCCGAAAGAAGTGAGAGGATAGCAGCCGCATCGAGGTCTGCCGAAACATCTACAATAGATTCGGTATTTGCAACTGGATCATATTTTTTGAAGTAAAGTTTACCATCAGCCGTGTTAATTGCTACCTCACCCAGCTCTAACTGGGCAGTAGTAGGCACACGTCCAGCGACGGCACTACGCTTTAATTTAATGGTTGACATATGTATGTCCCTTTGTTATAATACCTATATAGGTTACAAAATAATAATAGTTGTTTCTTAGAATGTTCCTCCATCAATCTCATTAATGGCAATTGCAACTTGGCCGGCAGTGACGGTTGTATCTACACCATCTGTACCGGTGAATGTTAGGCTCGTGCCGAGAGTGATTTCAGTATTCGCACCGTTTTCATCAACAATAGTAAATGGTTTTGCTTCTAGTACATCATTATTTATTTCAAGCGTAGAATTATCTACATTAACAGAGAACGTTGTTCCTGTCAAGGTTAAACCATCACCACCAGAATATGTTCCCTCACCTGAGAACTGATACCAACTTACATCGTCTGTTCCAAGACTAAATGTTTCTGCGTCATTAACAGTTGCAACATATCCAGTACCTCCATTTGTGGTACCGTCAGTTACAAATTGGAAAGATCCAGGAATTTCTGATGATTCGTTAAAGTATTCTCCTCTAGTAAGTACCCAAGGAGTTCCACCACTACCAACCTCAGTGACTTCATATGAGCCATTTTCTTCTGCGTTGGTTTGATCTTTAACAAGTACTCTATCTCCAACATTCCATGAAATGACGCCATCTACAGAGAAAGCCACATTAGTGTTGGCTGTAAGAGTTCCTGCACCGTTATTATATATTGCACCTAGATCTACTGTTGTTGCGGCAAGAGCTGAAGGAATAACTCGTAGACCTTGTACTGTATTATCTACATAAGATTTATTGGCAGCATCACTACCAGCTGTAGGTGCAGCAACATTTGTAATTCTAGAGCTGTTGACATTTAATTCAAGAGCTGTTCCAGTACTGATTGAAACACCGTTAGCTTGAAGTTGCAGATTTTGCCCGTTGTCTACATATATTCTTCTATCTGCACCTGATCCACCGATCTTAACATCAGATGCTTGTACTACTGTTTCAACTTGAATATGTTTAAGGAATGAGTTTGTACCACCTGGATGCAAGAAATATGTTTGAGCATCAGCATCTACAAATCTTTCAGCTTTAACATCACCATTTTGTACAACCCAATCACCAGACTGTTTATCAGCATAAGCTGCAAAGTTGAATGTCTGATCAAGGAAACCTATCTGCCCGCTTGTAGCATAGATATATGCAGAAGAAGACGCTCCATCTTTCATCTCAATTTGAGAATATGCTTGTCCTTCTCCAACTTTCAAACCTTTAATAATAGAGGTTCCGTTTGGATCCATGTAATAGGCGTTGTCGTCTGAATCGTAGTATCTTGGAGCAAAAACGTTACCAGTAAATACTGCACCTGAGGTGGTAGAATATCTTGTATCTAGGTATGCATAATCTAGAATAAGATCTGGGGCAGATCCTGCTGACTGAGTATGAGTAACATTGATACCGCTGTTATTAGCAGAAGATGTAACGTCGTTAACGTAGTTTGCAGTAATCGTAACTGGGATTGTAACATCACCGGCTTGTACTACTGTATTTGAACCACTTACATCCCCACCTAGATTAATATCAAAGTTTGTAACTTCTGCATAAATTTGGTCGTTAGCATCAATGTTAAAGAAGTTGATACCTTTGTTAAGACCAGCATCCTGCCCATCCGTAAACATAAGACCAACAAGGTCATGCACAGTTTCTGTAAAGTCAGGAATCGCGTTAGCTTGAAGCTCAACCGGAATCTCTGTAGCAAAATCGATACGACCGTCTGCTGTAACTCTAATACGAGGAGTAAATCCGTCATTACCGTAGATGCCAGTAGATCCAGCCATTGGCTCAGTAAGGCCAATCTCGAAAGAGTTGTTTGCTTGATCTGGAACACCTTTTATTTCCAACTGATCTTCAGTGAAAGTAATCGTTGGGCTTTGAATCAGGTTAATATAGTTGTAAGTATTTGCACCGTTATCACCTGAAATAATATTCAAGTTGGATGTAAATGTATCGACATAAGCTTTATTTGCAGCATCGGTGGCAGCAGTAGGAGTTGCAACATCAGTGATTCTATTATTGTTTACACTGATATTTCCAGTGGCATCAAGATTTAGATCACCCGTAGATGTGATTGTAGAATTAGCAACTATGTTTGTTCCAATGGTAAGTTTCTTAACACCGGCTGTAAAGAATTCTAATTCATCATTGTCTGCATTTGGAGATGATTCGGCAGTAATCTTTGTATCTTGGTCGATGTCAATTACTGAACCAGCAAGACCCGCCCATGCTACTCCGTCGTAACCCTCGAAGCGAGAATCATCTGTGTTATAGCGTAACATACCAGTTACTGCTGACGGTCTTTCTGCTACAGTACCAACTGGAATCTTAACGGCACCTGTTGTGTCAATAGTAATAACTTCATCACTACTGTCAAGTGTATCTACAAATAGTTTGTTCCAATTTTTAGTGGTAGAACCCAAGTTGTAAGTTCTATCTGCATCTGGAATTAAGTTACTTTCAAAATCAGCAACCACTTGAATGGCATCTGTGTTTGCATCACCAATAGTAATGTTACCGCCGATATTAACGTTTCCAGTTACATCAACATTTCCATAAAAATAAGCAGTATTTGAAGAATCAATTTTTGCAGCAAGTGTTCCGCCAGTAATAAATCTTAATTCGTCATTATCAGAGCCAGGTGAAGTTTCAGCTGTAATTTTTGTATCTTGGTCGACATCAATAACGCCTCCCAAACCAGACCAAGCTGTTCCGTCATATCCTTCAAACTGGCCGTCTTGATTATTAAAACGAATCATACCTTGAACGGCTGTTGGACGTTCTGCAGTATTTCCGTTTGGAATTGTAATAGCGCCTGTTGTATCAATTACAACATTAACATTGGCAAGCATTTGAGTGGAATCTAAAAGAAGTGTTTGTGTTCCACCAGTAAAGAATTTAAGTTGATCGTTATCAGCACCAGCACTATTTTCTGCAATAATTTTTGTATCTTGGTCAACATCAATAACACCACCAAGTCCTGACCAAGCAATACCATCATAACCTTCAAACTGTCCATCAAGAGAATTAAAGCGAATCATACCTTGAGCGGGTGTTGGTCTATCGCTACTATTTCCTGATGGTAAAGTTACTGCACCAGTTCCACCAATTTGCAGAATACCGGTGTTGGGTGTAATAGAATTAATTACTTGGCTGGCATCTACGTGGAATTCTGTGCCTTCTAATGAAAGACCGTTACCAGCAGTAAATGTACCAACACCTTGGAATTGAGTCCAAGTAATATCGTGAATATCGAGTTGGAATGTTTCAGCATCTGATACTGTCGCTACCCAACCAGTTTGCCCGTAAGTATTACCATCTGTTACAAACTCATACGAACCAGGAACATCTGTTGCAGTCAGGTTAAAGAATGCTCTTCTAAGTACCCAATCAATGAGACTAGAACCGACAACGTCGATGTTATATGAACCGTTTTCTTCTGGATTATTCTGATCTTTAACGAGGATGTTATCTCCTCTAGACCAGTTTGTAACACCGTCAATATCTAGAACTGCCGTTGCAGGAATCGTAATTGTCGCGCCGATAGTTGTATTACCGGAAGCAAAAGTACCGCCAAGATCTGCTGTTGTTGCGGCAAGAGCTGACGGTCTTACAATAAGACCTTGAGCAGTATTGTCAACATATCTTTTGTTTGCGGCGTCTCGTGGATCTACTGGATCCTCAACAACACGAACAGTTAATTCAAGAGCAACTAATTCGTCAGATAGATATTCTCGCGTTACAACGTCTGTATTTGCTTGTGGCGGTGCAACATTGATAAGTCTATTATTACTAAATGAAACGTCATTGTTTGGACCTGCTATAGATCCAACATTAGTAAATGACAAACCATCTAGTGTTGATGTATTATCACCTAGATTAAGTGTTGTATTTGCAAAGCTAATTGATTGAGAAGAAATAACGCCGTTGGCGGCCGAGAAGTTTGATGTACTTAACTCAGCATTAGTAACAGCTGTAAGATGCCCAAACTGATCTACTGTAACATTGTTAAGTAGACCGAGAGCTGTGTTATTCGTGTTTGCTTGTGACGATGTATCAGCGTGAGAAACTTCTACGTTTGCTGTTTCTATCTGATTTGGAGTTACAACAATACCGTCTCCGGCTGTTATATTAGCAATATAATTGCCGGTTGTATCTGCACCAAGCGCAACTGAATCTGGTGTTATAAGAGGCTTTTTTTCTCCGGCTGCTACAAGTCTTACTGAGTTTGTTTGGGAGTTAACCTTTAATTTGATAGCCAAGGGTTATACCTCCGTTATAGTAGGAACTACTGTCGCAAGTCCTTCTAGGAGCTTAGACGTTTCTCCGGTGGCCTTCTTCATTAACACATCATATTGGTATTTTCCGGGATTTAAAGTAGCCGTAGTATCTGCTGAAAGTACTAGGGTTACGTCATTATTAGCAGTTTCAATATCAAAATCTACTGCTTTTTTGGACGAGTATAACTTACGCATATCTGCATGAAACGTGATCGTGCTGAGAACCATCTCGTCATTGTCTTCGTCGAATAGCTCTAAGGATAGACGGAAATCTGTACCTTGATCTATATAGATATTTGCTTTGGATCCCATTTTAAATCTCTTTTGCTTTTTTCTTTATTTATAATAAAATGATGGTTTGAAAAAGGGGGTGTTAGCAACCCCCTTCAAAGTCGAGATTTAATCTGCAATTACCCCTTGAATTTGTCTAAATCTTTTTTAAGTTCTTTAACTGCTTCGATGAGAAGACCAACCAAGTTTCCGTAAGATACAGACTTAATTTTATCTTCGCTATCATCTTCAATAACAGCTTCTGGAATGATTTGTTCAACTTCTTGGGCAATGAGACCGATTCTTCTAACATCAGGATCATGTTTCTTATGGAAGTAAACACCTCTCATAGCTTCTACTTTATCTAGAGCGTTAGAAATTGTTTCGATGTTTTCTTTCAATCTAATATCAGAGTTTGTTGTAACGTCACCAGTTGCAGTAAAGTTACCGCCTCCAGATCCCAGACCAAATGTAAACCATGCTGTTCCATTCGCTTGGTTTTCAATTGAGAATTGTTGGACTGAAGTCGTTGCATCAAACAAGAAGTTACCTGTCGCAGACTCGTAACCGAGTTTCATTACAGCGCTAGTACCGAATGTAGCATAAACATCATTCGGGAAGTTCATGTCCGATGTAATACCTGTTACAGCTCCGGATGTTGTTGTGCCATTAACTGTAAGGTTGCCACCAAGCTCTAGGTTTTCAATATAAAGTGTATCTACATCTGATTGATAGTAGAAGTTAGATTCACCGCCTGGGTTTGGACCAGTAGTACCAAGTAGAGGTCTTTGCTCAGCGCCACCTTCAAACATTGCGATAAAGAGTGCAGTATCTTGAAGAGCAGTTGTGTGAACGTTTTGTAGGTTACCTACACCACCTTCGTTACCAAAACCTTGAGTACCCTGAATACCTTGGAAGCCAAGCTCACCTTGGATACCTTGTGTGCCCTGAATACCTTGTGCACCAGCACCAGTGAAGCCTTGGAAACCAAAATTACCTTGAAGACCTTGTGTACCCTGAAGTCCTTGAAGACCTTGTATACCACCACCGCCGTCTGGGCCTTGGAAACCATACCAACCTTGAGTACCTTGAGCACCTTGGCTACCGCCTTCACCAGGACCACCAGTGAAACCTTGAATACCATCAGCACCTTGGAAACCATAGTAACCTTGAACACCTCCGACACCTTCATCGCCGGCAGTACCCTGCATACCCTGTGGACCTTGCGTACCTTGGTTACCAATTGCACCAGCTCCAATAAAGCCTTGGATACCTTGTACACCTTGGTTACCTTCGCCTCCAGGACCTTGGAAACCTTGATATCCATCAAAACCTTGGAAACCTTGAGTTCCTACACCAGGTCCACCTTGCATACCTTGAGCGCCTTGGAAGCCAGGATCACCAGTTTGGCCTTGGAAACCTTGAGCACCTTGGTTACCGTCACCCGGCGTACCTTGGAAACCTTGCGGACCAGATTCACCGTCAGTACCTTGAAGACCCTGTGGACCTTGCGTACCTTGGAAACCTGTACCTGAATCACCTTGGATACCCTGTGTACCTTGCGAAGCTTGAGCACCCTGAACACCTTGCGTACCTTGGTTACCTTGAAGACCAGATCCACCAATACCATCTTGTCCAGCAAAACCTTGAACACCTTGGACGCCTTGCCCAGTTATACCCTGTGTACCTTGGATACCTTGGAAACCTTGGATACCATCTCCACCAAGAACACCATCAGCGCCCTGAACACCTTGTACACCTTGAGTACCTTGTGGACCTTGTGGACCAAGAGCACCTAGAGTACCTGAAGGACCTTGGAAACCTTGTACACCTTGATCACCTTGAATACCTTGTGTGCCCGCACCTGTGAAACCCTGAACACCTTGAGTTCCTTGAGGACCTTGGATACCAGCAGGACCAGGCGAGCCTGGATCACCGACGTCACCAGTTCTAGCAAATGTAATGGTAATATCTTCGTCATTAGCAAATGAACCACCTACAGAACCAGATACGTAAGAAACATCGATGGCAAAATAACCTGAAGCTTCCGTTACTCCACTGATAGTATATAGTTGGAAGTTAGCAGGTGTTTGCTTTTCAGTGATCTTAACGTGACCTTTAATGGCACTTGTGGAATCATCTATAGTTCTTAGATATGGCTGAATGTCTGTGAAGTTATCATCACGATCATCCATCAAAAGAAGTGTAGCAGAAGATCCATTTGCGTTATTAATCTTAGCATAACCAACACCAGGATCTGATGTTGCTGTGTTTGTTGACCAAGTATAATCGAATGTTACACCACCAAAGCTACCTGTAGAACCTTGAGCACCGTCAGCACCTTGGAAACCAAATGTACCTTGAGCACCTTGTGGACCAACTTGGCCTGGGAAGCCCTGCACACCTTGGAAACCAAGATCACCTTGGATACCTTGAGCGGCTTGGAAACCTTGCATACCCTGTGTACCTTGGAAACCGTACCAGCCTTGTATACCTTGAGTACCTTGAATACCCTGAATACCTTGTGGACCAACCTCGGAAGTAGTAATGTTTCCACCCATTGCGCCGTGTACTGTACACTGATAGTACAACGAGTCTGGAGCATTAAATGGAACTCTGAATACTAGCTTACCATTATCTGTGCCGTTGTTTGTTACGCCTGTATTGTATGCAGCACCACCATTAGATACTCTAATCTGGAATGGATGACCTACTGCATTAATATCAAATACGTATGTAAATCCTCTTAGAAGATGCAGATCAGGATCATTTACTCCGTCAATTACATAGTCTGTAGATCCATTATTGGTAACCGTAAACTCACGGGCTCCTTCAAAGCCTTGCATACCTTGGAAGCCTTGAGTACCCTGCACACCTTGATATGCTTGTGGACCTTGTACACCCTGTACGCCTTGAGTACCTTGTGCACCCTGTGTTCCTTGAGTACCCTGTGCGCCTTGAACACCTTGTGGGCCGATAGGACCGCCTGGAATAAAGTTAATGATAGCAAATTCGTCATGTGTATCAACGACTTGTGTTTGCCAGTTTGTAACTGTACTTTCGATATTTGTTACGTCAAAGTAACCCCAGTTTTTAGAAACTGAATCCCAAGTAAAGTTAGAGAATGAGTAAGCAGCAAAATGATGACCGCCAGGACCGTCACCGTCTCCACCTGCGTGTGAAACAATGATATGACCTTTTGGAGTACCTGGGAGTCCAGCCAAATAATCTAGAATCTCGTCAATCTGATTTGAATATTGATCAGAAGGAATATCATCTAGAATAATTCTTGTTGCTTGGGTAGGATCCGAGTTGTTGAATCTAAAGTTATTCGTGCCAGGATCTGATGTAGCGGTACCGCTGTCAAATGCCCACTCAAATGTTAGACCACCATGCTCGCCGTGGGTACCTTGAACTCCTTGAACACCTTGGTAGCCTTGAGCACCTTGAGTACCGAATCCGCCTTGAACACCTTGGGTGCCTTGGCGACCTTGAACACCTTGGTAGCCTTGTACACCTTGGTTTCCTCTAAATCCTTGTACACCTTGTGTACCCTGAACACCTTGAGTAGACTGTGGTCCTTGCGTACCTTGACGGCCTTGTAATCCTTGAGTACCTTGTGTACCCTGCCAACCTTGGAAACCTTGTGTACCTTGAGCTGATTGAGGACCTTGTACACCTTGTACACCTTGCCATCCTTGTACGCCTTGAGTACCTTGTGGTCCTTGAATGCCTTGGAAACCACGATCACCAGCAATATTAAATGCTACAATACAAGGAAGCGAAATATAAGTACCTGGATTGCCTGGCAGATCTTCAGCGACAAAATCTTCCTTTACAGCAGTACCCGATAGGTACGTTACATCCATATCCCAATAGTTGCCATCGTCAGTAAGTTCTTGTATTGAAAAGATAACATATTTAGATGGATTATCACGTAATGTGATTTTCATGTATGCTTTATTAGCAGATGATGAAGAATCAATAGCTGTAAAATAACCTGTTAAATCTACGTTAAACGTATCGTTTTCTGCAATCCAAAGTTTAGTTGCACCGGTAAGTGCTCCTGTATCAGCAGCCGGAGAATTGAAATACATAAACCCGCTAGTAGCAGGAGATGGTTCTGCAAATTCATGTGATACATTATATGAGACAACCATTCCTGAGTCGTCGCCGGGAAAACCTTGAAAACCATACCAACCTTGGATACCTTGGACACCTTGATAAGCCTGTGGACCTTGAATACCTTGAAGTCCTTGAAGTCCTTGTACGCCCTGAATACCTTGTACACCTTGGTAAGCTTGTGGACCTTGAGTACCTTGAGTACCTTGGATACCCTGTGTACCTTGGATGCCTTTATAGCCTTGGATACCCTGAACACCTTGTTGCCCGCGGAAACCACGAGAACCTTGAATACCTTCTTCACCGATAGTACCTTGATTACCTTGTACGCCTTGATTACCAGTAAAACCTTGTACACCACGGAAAGAACCAATGTTTACCCAAGTGTTTGAGCCAACATAGATCCATAGTTCATCATCAGCTTCGTCAATAACACCGTCGCCGATGTTAGGACTTGAAAAAGCGGCGTTCAATGTGGCCTGGGGGTCGCCACCGGCATCTACATCAGCGACAGATCCAATGATTGTAAATCCTGGACCGTAGTCACCTTGTAAGCCCTGAACACCTTGGACACCTTGGGTGCCTTGAGAAGTTGCCGCAGCTGCATCAAAAAGTACCCAGTTAGTACCATCTGAGTAGCGCATCTGCCCAGCAGTTGTATAGACAATAGATCCTTCGTGCGCCGCAGGATCAAGCGTCGTATAATCTTGGGGTACGCCCTGTCCTATAAGAGTTGTGCGACCTCTAAGGCTTCTAAATCTACTCGACATCGTCTTCCTCACTTTGACCTAATGTGAACGACAATGTAGCATCACAAGATAAGTTTGCAGACGCTTTAATTTCCAACAAATCACCTGATGCAAAGAATTGTCCGTTTAAAGGCAAAGCGAAGGTGTCATATGCCGGAATCGGCATGTTTCTTATTACGTAAAATTCCTGGTTTAAGTCGTATCTATGTGTACGTACATCTACATTTACAGTATTTGCTGAGAAATTACATATAATCAAAGGACTGATAACTTCGCCTACACCCGGTTCAACCACATTAGAGCCGCCAAAAACGAGCTCAGGAACTTCGTAGTTGGGCACTTCGATAAGGGTTTGCCAGTTCGTCGTTAATGTTAAATTCTTGGCGACCGGTTTTGCGTCGGGCGCCTGTGATGTTGATATCGTTGTAATTGCCATTATAGTACTGCCCTACTGTTAGAAGCTCTTCTAGCTAGTTTTCTGACCGATGACGTAAACGGTCTACCTTCAATACGTCCTGTTCTACCGTTGATTCTCAGTCCTCTTGCGAAGTACTGGTTGTTCAATTCGTCAGAACCGGACCATCTAATTCTACCACCATCTTCTGAAAGAACAGAAGCGGTAGCACCAATTGCAGCACCAACGTTTCTAAAGTTTAGCGGCAACGCATTTCTGTTAACACCTGCAGATGCGCCGTTAAACTGGTGGGCAATCGATTCAACAAGCGAACCAAATGCCAAGAAGTTTGGTCTCAACACTGTATCAATCAATACGTCGTCAATCAATTCAGTAATCATAGATCTATGTGCTGCGTTAGGTGCGATATTGGTATTTATATAATCTCTCATACGCTCCCAAGCTTTATAGAAAGATACTAGCAAATCTACATTATTTTGATGTCCACTTGCAATCCATCCAGTACCATTCCAGTAATGAATTTCACCAACATAATCGTTATTATCTGGGTTAGATCCGCCTGTTGCTGATACAACGAATGCATCCCATCTCTTTGGATTAGTTAATGCATCACGTTCTGTTAATGTACCAGCACCTTTAAATCTTAGATCTCTCCAGTTAGCAAACGCGCTTGGTGGGTTAAACACTGGGAATACTGATTGTGAATCAATATTGAATAGTGCTGCTGCAAAAGATCTCGTTGCTTTATCCGAACCTTCGATTACTGGGTTCTGTGAAGGATCTGTGAAGCGAAGATCGTTTTGTAGAATATCAATTAAGTTACCAGCATCACGATATGTTTTAGGTAGATCGATAAACTTATATGTTGAAGTAATAAATCTCTGTACTTCTTTCTGAAGCGCAACTTTATTATTCAACAAGATATCTCTTGAGAATCTAAACGCTTTATTCTTCTTGTCTTCCCACATGAAGTCTGGTTGAATTGTTCTACCAAGAGCTTTTGGTGTGTTGTAGAATAGTGCGTTGTAGAAAATCATACCCAAGTCTTTTGCTTGCGCTTGCTGAGCTTCAGATCCCATTTCTGGGCGAAGCTTCTGACCTGGATACTTACCTACTGTAACATCACTTACAATCTTACCAAGTTGACGATAAGATTGAGCTGTTGCAACTCTTGTATCTTCCGGAATACGAAGTTCGTTATTCCAGTAATAGAAGTCTGCGTTCCAGCGAGATGCTAGGTTACCACCGTAGTTCAAATCCCAGCTCATAGCATCAATGATGTAACCTGAGTCACGGCGACACTTAGCTTTGCTGTAATCTACGATAGTAAAGTTGTCTGAGATGAACTTAGTTACATCATCTGCAAGATCACCGAGTTTTCCATCGATCATCTTACCTGCTGATACCTTGCTATCATCAACCCATGCTGTGTTAGGTTCGATAAGCTCAGGAACTGCATCCAATCCATCTCTTCTAATTGCTTCTTCAACAATATGAACCATGTCTGCAGCCCATTCGCCTTCAACTGCTGTCGCTGCTGATGGACCACCTGCTTCACCAGCAACTGCACCAGTAATAATCTTGCTGACGTAGTTTGCCATTTCTTCATAGAAATCAGCAGTTTGTTGACGCTGATCGAATGGAAGAACGCTTGTTGCATTGTCGAAATACATATTAGCAGCAAGTCTTGTAGCATAGTTTGTTTCGTATTGTACGTCGTGTGAGATAGCGTCGAGCATAATGCCCACATCTCTACGACATTTTTCTTTAGGATAACTGATACCTTTATAAGTTGTTGAGATATGGTTAACCATGCTTGTTGTAAGTGCTTCAAGAGCATCGTCAACTTTATCTTTCTCGGTCTTAAATATTGAAGGTACCCAATCCATATTAGGCTCGATACGTGCAGGTAGGTTATCAGGATTGTTATCATCTGCAATATCAGCAATCATAAGTGCAAGATGTTTTGCTTCCATAGCAATCTCTCTTCTTGCAGCCAACGATGACTTGTCTTGCTTGAATGATTGTCCTCTAATAACTTTTACTGCATTGTCTGTCGCACTTACGAATGTATGTGCTCCAGCATAACCCTTAGCGTATCCAGCTTGAACTGTAATTGTTGTTGCTGTTTTAGCATCAATTCTTAGCGGCTTAGCGAAAGAACCATCTGTTTCTCTTGGATGCGAGATTTGTACAGCAGGTGAACCACATTCGAAAGTAATGCTTTCTTTTTCAAACATGATGTAATCACCAACCGCTAGGTTATGAGCACCAAGAGTAACTTCCATCACGCCTGTTAAAGGATTGTATGTAGCATTTGTAGGTGTAAAGCGCTTACCGATTCTTAGATCAACATCTTCGTTGCGGATTACTTTACGCATTACTTCAGCCATATGTGTGAAGGCTTTCTTAGTTGGTTCTCTTTGCTCAAGCGGTAGTAGGTTTGTCATATTAACAAAGTAGATCTGCGCTGCATTCCACATTGCAGAGTTACCACCGTACTGAATATCATGAGAGATCGCATCAACCATGTAACCAGTGTCACGGCGACATTTTTCTGAATCGTACTCAAGATAATCAAATTTGGATTGCAGATGAGAATTAACACCGTTTTGTAGTGTTGTCTTACGTGCTGTAATCTTCGCAACGTCTGATGCATCGGCATATCCTGTTGCGCCTACAGCTCCAGTATCTGGGAACACGGCTGCAGGTAAACCAAAGAGAGAATCTTCAGTAATCATATTAGATACGATATTAAATAGATCTTCTACATCTTGAGCAACCTGAGTAATAACATTACCGAATGCAGTACTTACTGTTTCAGTATTACCAGTTGTAGGTGTTACAGGAAGTTTCAACAAGATTCTTTCGGCAACTGTTGCTACATGTACAAAGATTGCTGCAGTTTCTGTTTTCTGATCTGCAGGTAGAACTGATGTTCCTTGATCAAAGTATAGGCTTGCAACATCTCTCATAGCAACGTTTGAACCGTGACGAATATCCCAGCTTACCGCGTCAACCATGTAACCGATATCGCGCTCACACTTATCTCTTTGCTCAGCTGAAAGAGCTGCCCAAAGTACTGGATAAGTTTGCTCAAAGTATGCTCTACCTTCTTTTTGCAAGAATGTTCTGTTAGCAACCAAGCCGTCAGTTGAGTTACCTTCGCTAACACCAATTCTAGATGTTCCAAAGTTATATGTTAGACCTGATACACCATCTTTCATAATGTTGATGATGTTATCAAAAGCACCGCGAGCTGTTGTAAGAGCAGTGCCTGAAAGCTGTGCTTCGATGTCTTTTCTTACATACTTAATTGCTTCAATAGTTTCTGCAAGTTGGTCATTAATTACTGTGTCTGTTGAAGGATTACCAGCCCTGTAAGCACGACCTGCATACTTACTTGAGTAATCACTATTTGTTTCAACGTCTCTTCTTACAGCGTCGATAATGTATCCAACGTCTCTTGCACACTTATCTTCATCGTATGTAAAGTAAGTATCGTTGATGTATCCAACAACCTCATCTTGGATGAAGCCTTTGTTCATCTGAAGTGCTTTACGAGCATATGTTCTTGATGGCTCGATAAGAGGTGCGATGTCTGTATTTGCAGATGGAAGATTTTTAAGTCTTGCTTCTGGTTTCTGAGTAATATCAAGAGATCCAGTATATTCTGGAATTACAAGACGATCATCTGTAATGTTTGAGATGATGTTAGCCAATCTCTTAGCTTCTGCACCAGTTGCCGCGTCAGCAGGAAGACCCGAAGTATCTTGAGTTAGCGCATTACCTGTTGTAGGTGTAATTGCTGTCTCTGTAACAACATCTTCCATAAGATCAGCGATATGCTCAAATGCCAGTCTTGTAGGCTCTCTTTGATATAGAGGCAGAACATTAATAGCGCCTTCAAAGTAGTATCTTGCTGCATTGATTGTTGCAGAGTCTCCACCGTATTCTAGATCTTCTGAAACCGCATCGACGATATATCCAACATCGCGTGGGCACTTATCTTCTTGATAAGCTAGACCGTTGTATGTTTCTCTAATATAGTCGATAATTTCAGTCTGGTATTTGGCAGTTGCACCAGCAATTTCTTCAAACATTGCGTTTGTTGCTGCATCATATCCTGTACCAGATAGAGTTGGTTCTTTAATAGTTGGTGTTGTTAGACCAGTATTGATTCCATCAGTACCGTATCCTTCGCCTCCACTTACATAACCGTCTGTATCTTCGTAACCTTCAATACCGAATGTTGTTTTGTAATCATCTTCTTCAATGATGTCAGAAATTGTTCTGAATAGTTTCTCAACTTCTGTACCAACCGCAGGTGCGACAGATGGTCTGACACAGTCTGTTGCTGCACTAACAAATGTATGTGCTTCAGCATAACCTTGAGCCGTGCCGACATACATTGTAAGAATATCGCCATCAACCTTAGTAATTTCAATTGGTGTATTGAAATATGGGTCTGTTGCTCTTGGATGAGAAATCTGAGTTGCAGGAGAACCGCACTGGAATGTAATACCATTTTCTGCAATAACAATGTAATCACCAACAGATTGACCGTGGCTTGGAATTGTTAGAGTCATAATTCCAGTTACAGGATTATATGCAGCAAATGTAGGTGTTAGTGTATTAGCATATGTTTGAGTTGTAGCATTTTGCTGTGTTCTTACAACTTCTTGTCTTACCAATCCACCAGCGATATCTGCAATGTAAGCATATGCTTCAGCAGTTACTGGTTTTTCTTGTTCTGCTAGTACACTTACAGCATTGTCGAAGTAAACTCTTGCGTTATTTACTGTTGCAGCATTTGAGCCGTGTTGTACGTCCCATGATACCGCATCGATGAAGTATCCTAGATCTCTTTCGCAATCTGCTACGTTGTAAGAAAGATCTGGATGTGTATTTGCGATCCATGCTGTTACTTCATCTTGCAAGAATGCTTTGTTAGATTGTAGAAGTTCTCTTGCGTCTAAAGTATCTTGTGATACATAAGATGTGCCGAATGTTCTTGAGTTTGCATTGCCTGCACCGTTATTCATGATGTCGATGATTTCATCGAATGCAGCGTCAGCAGCTAGTCCTGCAGCACCTGAAGTAATTGTTGTATTGATTTTACCTTTTAGCCAAGTAATCGCACCAACTGTTTCTGTAAGTTGATTGTTAACAACATTTTCAGCGCTTGCATTACCAGTTCTATATGCCAAACCAGCAAATACTGCGTTAACATTAGAGCCTGTAGCCATGTCACGACGTACAGCATCAAGAATATATCCGGTATCACGAGCACATCTCTTGTCGTCGTATACGAAGTAGTTATCTTTTAACCATGCATCGACTTCAGCTTGCAAGAATGCTTTATTAGCTTGAAGCTGCTTACGAGCAAGTGCACCATTTCTTGTAACTCTTGCTGGTAATTTAACTACAGCGTCATAATCTGCTCTTACAAATGTATGAGTACCTGTATATCCACCTGCTGAGCCAGGATTAACTGTGATTGTATTTGCAGCAACTGCTGTAACTTCAAGTGGGAACTCGTAATTTGGCTCGCCAATTCTTGGATGAGCAATCTCGATTGTTTCAGAAGTCGCAGTATTAACGCATGAAAGTACAACACTTGCCGGTTTAAATTCGATATGATCGTTAGTTGTGAAATCATGAGATCCACCAAAGTCGATAATCATATCACCTGTTGTTGGATTATAATCAACATCTATTGGTGTATGATAGCTTGCAACCTTAGCAGGGTCTGTCCAGTAGATGGCATTTGTATCTACTGAATCAACCTTAGCACTTACGAATGTATGTGCACCGGTATATCCACCAGCATTACCAACATTCATTGTAATTGCAGTATCAGTAACTGCTGAAATACGAACTGGTTTTCTAAATGCAGGTTCGCCATCTCTTGGGTGTGAAATTTCACCAATGTCACTTGTGGTTGTATTCGCACAAGAGAATCTGATGCTTTCATCTGCAAGCATTACATATTTACCAACCGGTAAGCTATGCTGACCAATTTCTAAAGTCATATCACCAGTTAGAGGATCGTATGTGCCTGTGCTTGGAGTAAACTTACCAGTGTAAACTGATGAAGATGTAATTGCAAAAGGTTCTGCTCTTACGAATGTATGCGCACCAGTATATCCACCAGCATCTCCAACATTAACTGTAATAGAGTCTGCAGTTACCGCGGAAATAGTTAGATCAGTATTAAATGCAGGATCTGATGCTCTTGGATGAGAAATCTCGACCGCCGGTGAACCACATGAGAATGTCATCGCACCTTCGTTGATCTTAATTTTTTCGCCAATTCTTAGATCATGCTCACCAATAGTAACAGTCATAATACCTGTGTTTACATTATATGTAGCAGCAGTTGGAGTATATCCGTTGCCTCTTGCATATTCCATATGCTTAATAGCGTCTGCATCTGCGCTTACAAATGTATGTACACCTAGATATCCGTCTGAGATTGCACCAGCATCAATAGCAATTGTATTTGCATCTGGTACATCAGTAATCTCAACCATATTGTTGAAGATTGGATCTGTAACTCTTGGGTGTGAGATTTGTACATTAGTATGAGTGTTGTTAGAACACTGATATGTGATTGCAGTTTCATCAATTACGATGTAATCACCTTTACTTAGATTGTGTCCCACCATTTCAAATGTTGTTCTACCAGATGCTGGATCGTAAGTACTTCCTGTTGGAGTATAATTACGTTTTACTTCAGCATATGTTTTAACAGCATTTGCTTTCGCTCTTACAAATGTATGTGCTCCTGTATAACCATTTGCATCGCCAGCATTAACTGTAATAACATCGCCGGCAACATTTGTAATTTGCATTGGTTTTCTAAATAGAGGATCAGTTGCTCTTGGATGAGAGATTTCAACCGCCGGAGTACCACATGAGAATGTGATAGACTCTTTTTCTACAATAATCATATCACCAATTTCATAACTATGATTTGGCAATGTAAGAGTCATTACACCAGTTACCGGATCGTATGTCGCAGTTTCTGGTGTGAACTTTCTAGCACCGGTATTCATGATACCGATGATTTCGTTAAACGAATCTTTTGATTTTGCGATAGCGATAGAATCTGACATTGTATCAGAAACTTCATCTCTTAAGTGTGAGAACGCTCCAACTGTTTCAGTAAGCTGATCTGTAAGTAGAGTCTTACTTGTTCCACCACGATATGCAATACCAGCTTGGATAGCATTGAAGTTTGTACCTAACTGCATGTCTCTCATTGCTGCAGGAACAATATATTCTTTTGTATCTCTCTGACATTTTTCTGAATCGTAGAAGAACCACTCTTCATCAGCCCAGTTCATCATATAGTTTTGGATCCAAGTACGGTTATGTTGTAGCTTAGCTCTTGCATTACGTTTATCTGCAGAGATTGCAGTGTCGTCACTAAATGTGATTGCTGAACCAAGAACTGCTACTGCGCTATCTTTTACAGATACAAGAGTATGTACACCGTTATATCCTGTAGATCCAACATTTACAGTAATTGTAGTTGCTGTTGTTGATGTAATCGGAAGTGCTGATTTAAATGCAGGATCCGATTTTCTTGGGTGCTTGAGTTTTACTACATTACCATCTGTCGCACAAGTAAATGTGAATCCTTCTGGTTCTAGAAGAATATATCTTCCAACGTCAAGGCTGTGAGTACCTATAGTGATCTCAAAGTCACCTGTTGAAGGTGTATAAGTTACCGCAGTTGGCGTAAACTTGTCACCGTCATTCTTGAGAATACCAATAATCTCATTAAATTTCTCGTAAGCTTCTGCAGCAAATACCGCAGAATTAGCTTGAGTCAACTCGTCTGTTGAAAAACGTAGTCTTTCATATGCAGCAATTGTTTCTTCTCTTTGTGCACCGATTACGTTCTTAGCAGCTTTAAAGTAATATGCATTACCTGCTGTTACAGAGTTATAGTTTGTGTCAAGCATTGTGTCATACTTAACTGCCGGCAAGATAAACTCGCGTACGTCTCTCTTACACTTAGCAGAATCGTATGCATAAAATTCTTCGTTATTATCTAACCAATCTATAAATTCTTCGATAATGAATTCGCGGTTGTCTTGTACAACTTCACGAGCTGCAGTTGCAGGAGCATTACCTGTATCGGTAAAGATAATGTTGTTTGCAAACTCTTCACCATTCTTAAGAATGTTAAGTGTTTCATCAATTGATGTTGAGACTCTATCATTTACTTCTGTGTTTGCATTTCTAAAGATGTGCTCGATAGAATCCTTTAGATGCTCAATAGAACCAACTGTTTCATCAAGCTGTTCATTTACAACAACATATGAAATTGGTGAGCGATAAGTAATACCGTTTAGACGGCCCCAGTAGTTACCCTTGGTTGCAATGTCTAGTCCAGTGTTCTCTACGATGATTCCAGTATCACGGAAACACTTGTCTGCATTATACCCTTGGTAGCCAAGACCTACATCAGAATTCAATGAAGAGGCCGGGTGTGTAGTGTTTGCAGTCAAGAAGTGAACCATATCGTCAACAATTGCTTGCTTGTTCTCTGCAAGAGCATCTGCAAAATCTGTATTAGAAAGAAGAACAGCAGAAGCTGCTTCTGCAGGTTTAACAATTGTTGTTTTACCGCTGGCTCTCATTGAGATGTCACCGAACTGAGAACCTGAGTTGTTCAATGTAACCTGACCACCATCAAGAGCGAAGAACGCCTGACGAGTAAAGATTGACAATGAACCAATACCGTTGATACCAGCACCGTTCTTAGCAACGTATCCTGTACCGTTTTGAGTACGAGGTGTAAAACCAAAACAAAGTAGGTATGTATAAAGTGAGTCAGTATCTAGAACTGCTCTGTCCATAAGCGCACAACCGCCACCACGACCAATTAGTCTGTTCGGGAAGTCGTCAATACCAAGTCTTACGACTTCAGCTGTACCGCCTCTTTGTGCAGTCAGGATGTCGCCTGGTTCTACATTACCTTTAAGGTTGCGAACGTGAACTGTATTAGGTAGATCATCAATATATGAAATAAAGCCTGTGGCACCACTTGAGAATACAACCTCATCATCAATCTCAAAGTTTGCTTGGCCCACAACATTAGTGACATAGAATTCTTGTCCAAGGTCGTAGATTGTACCTTTTGAGTTGAATGGATTAAGTGGAGGTTCAACATCCAAGCGGTTGAAGTTTGAAAGCTGAGAGGAGTCTCTGATATATGGAGATCTTCTCATTAGAGCACCAGGACGATAAACGATAGCGAAACCACCCTCAGGATGATCGAAGTTATCGACCTCGAAGTTCATGTATGAGAAACCTTGAACGTAACAACCAGATCCAACCTGAATGCCGTTTGTTCTTTCCCAACCTGGCTTCTTCTGAATAACTGTTGCATACTGACCAGCTGTAGATGTTAACGAGCAATCATCAGGAAGAGAGATTGGTTCATCGACATAATAAGTGCCTGGTCCGACCGAGATGTGTACAGCGTTGTTAATATCGTTTCTATTATACGAACCACCGGCTTTCTCTAATGCAAGTTCTTCAGCTCTTTTCAATGTTTGTACTGGTCTTAGAAGTGTACCATCATTGTCGTCGTCACCGTCTGCTGAGACGTAAACCTTAAGAGCCTTTTCTGTTTTTCTTGAGAATTCGTCATAAAGTTGACGATAAGTCATTTGCTCTACATCGCCGGTCTTAACATTTTTAAGAGCGAAATAACTATCTTCGTCGATAGGAGCTTCAAACTTTTTGGTTAGATCCATGTCAAAATCGACAAGCTTAGAATCGTCGATTGTTGAGTTAGAGATCAATGAATCTTCAACATTACCGTCTGTAAATGTAGATTTATTTTGTTGTAGCTCAGTTGCAGCAGAATTGTTAATAGTCATATTTTCTGCAACAGTATTTTCCATAGTACCTTGGAATGCACTGTTTGCGATGACTGAATTCTGTACCGTACTTTGGTCAATAGTTGTATTTGTAAATACGTTGTTATTACCAGTGCCGTCTGAGAAATCTGAATTTACTAGGCTTGTGTTATTAGCAGTAGAATCATTTAGTTCTGAATTTGTAATAACAATATTGTTCGCAGTTGTATCAAAGATATTTGAATTACTAATCTCGGTATCGTAGATAGTACCGTTAGCAAAAATAGATCTAGTGATTACAACATTATCGAGATCGGTGTCACGAATATCTGAGTTAGAGATAGCGACATCCCAGATCTGCGTATTACCATAGATCTCTGCATCAAAAATGTCACCGTTTGAGAAGTTCGTGGTGACGATAGTTGAGTTAGACATAAACGCGTCTTCAAGAATAATCTCGTCGATGGTAATGTTTGTAAGAATAAGACCGTTAGCTGTACCTTGATCGATAGTAACGTTATTATACTCTGAATCGTCAATAGTAGAATTTGTAAGAGTAACGTTGTTTCCTGTACCGTCATTAAACTGAGAACCAGTAATGACAGACTGAGACATTGTTATATTGTTAGCAGACGAGTTTGTAATTCTACCAAGATCGATAGTGGTATGAGTAAATACGTTGTTGTTACCAGTACCATCTGAGAAATCAGAGTTTGCTATTTCAAGATTGATACCAGTAGAGCCTTCAAGACTTCCGCCAATAAATCGGGTTGTTTCGATTCGTCCATTTGTGAATGTTGAAGTATTGATAGTAACACTTGTCAAAGTAGAATCTGACATCGATACGTTTCTAATAGTACCGCCGGTGATGGTGATTCTATTAAAAATCTCGTACTGAATAGCTTGAACTAGTTCTTTACGGGTGATGTTCTTTGTGCCGTCATCACCTTGAATCAAGTTAACAATGACAAAGAGGTCTTCCGGTCTTGTATTGGCGCCGGTTATTGGACCTAATTCTGAAATCTTTGACATTCGGTTATACCCTTATAAGTCTGCTGTTTTTCTTTTTATTTATAAAACAATACCGTATCGTTCACCCGGAATCGATACAATAAAATAGCCTTGATCTTTTTCTGTTTTGTGACAAAATTGATGAGATATATCAGTTCTATCTTTCACAATATTATAAAGAGCTTCAGGTCCTCCCCAAACTGTCCAATCATCAGTAATATGTTCATAGTCCGTTCCAGAAGATTTTAAATTATTTTCTGAATCAAAATAATCTATCTTCATGATTCTTTGTTTTAAATTCATATGATAATGTTTTTTACCTAATACATTACCTTGCTTATCTAAATAATATCCAGTTCCCCAGTGCCATTCTTTACCTAAATTGTCTGTAGGTTTATTATGAGTTGTAGTCACGTAAAGTCTCAGATTATCAGTAGTCAACGTACCTAAATCGATAGCAATCAAACCAGTTCGTGTTCCTTCAGGACCTGTCTCGTACAATCTTCTTGGTACTGAAAATCCATACTTTTCTAAAAAAGTATCAATGTCTTGTCTAATTTCTTCTGAGTTATTACGAATGTAAATTACAACCGAATGCACATCTTTGCGTCTAACAAATTCTAATGTAGTTAGGATGCTTATTGGAAATATATCTAATGCTTCATCTAGGATATCATAATAGCCTCTAAAAATATTTGAATCTACCATTAGTTGCCCCCTGTCCCATTAGCCAAAACTAGTGTAATAGTTTGAGTTACATCTGTTGTGGGATAGCCTATTCTTCTTATTTCAACAGAAATATCTGCAGATACATCTACTCCGTAATATGCAATACCTGCCGAGCCTGCGTTAGAAGGATCTGGATTTCCCCATGTTACTGCAACATGTTGGTCCAAAGTAATCCATTCGCCCCAAAGATCATTTCTGATTACACCAACAGTTCCTGTAGCAAGTGTTGGCGTTTGTGGAGAGTTTACAGCAAGCGGAATGTTCTGCACAACATTACTGTAATTTAATCTTACCTCATAGCGGTCGCCATTTCCTGTACCAATGTCGTCTTGTAACCAGTCTATTACATCACCTAACGCAGGAACATTACTTCCACCTATGTTTGATAGGTTCTGAATAATTTTATCTGTTGTTCCGTCGCTTCTAAGCTGGAAACCAAAACGACAGAAAGGACCTGTAGTAGTCGTATTTGTTGCATTAAATCGCCACAATGTGTTAATACTATTTGCTGCAACAGGCTGATCTGTTGGCACACTAAATTTTGTTACTGAACCATTCTTTTCTATACGGAAACCAAAATAATATGATTGATTTCTTTCAGTATTACCACCAGTTGCAGGTGGGGTAAAGATTTGAGTAGCAGCACCCGTATCAAGGTCGAATTTTAAGTAGCCTGGATTTCCGTAACCGCCGTCGTGGTTACCTACGGCGAATGCTGGAGTTCCGCCTTTACCGAGTTGTACGACATAATCAACCTCTACATCAACATCAACAGTACCGTTCCATCTTCCGCCATAAAAACCACCTTCACCGGCTTTACCCCATTCGTCTGCTCCACCTCTGTTAATCAAACCAAAGAATTCGTAGGAATCTCCATTACCTTGGTCACCGCCACCGCCACCGCCGCCTGCACCCCAGTGTCCCCAAGGTGCAGAGCCACCAGCACTGTTTCTAGGAGCTGCCGTTCCGCCAGCGCCGAATGGTGACGCTTCACCCGCTGTAGCATTCGCACTTGTAAACGCGTTGTTATTTCCTCCAAGACCAGATTGTGCTCCGGCTTTAGTATCAGTCTGGGCTACGTCATCTCGTGTTACGTTAAACGCAGTGAGAAAATTCGCACGATCTATTTGTGATGGTACTACCCCGCCGTTTGCCGCTACTGCAGCATCAAAGGTTGACATAAGCATGATACCACTAGGTCCACCAGATCCAGCTCGACTTACAATATTAGAATTGTTTTCAAAACCAGAACCACCTGCACCGCCTCCGCCGTATGCTTCAAACGCTAGATTAATTATTCTTGTAGCGCCATAAAATTGGCTCATAGCAATAGGTTCACCCTGCTGACCGATAGCAGAGTTTTGGTTTTTATTAGGTACCAAACCTCCTCCTCTAGCATATTCTGATAGAGAGTGCGGCTTAGTGCCGGTAAACTCGTTGGCGATGTCTTGAGTGTTAAGAGGGCCGGAAGTCTTGATAGCCATTTACTTCCCCACTTTTGCTGAGAGTTCCTTAATGGCTTCGATAAGTAGACCTACTAGATTACCATGTCGAACTGCATAAGTTTCTTCATTAGTATCAGGATTCACTGTTTTATATACAATGCCAGGTACGACTTTCTCAATTTCTTGAGCCATAACACCAGTCATCTCTTCACCCGGTCTGCTCTTATAGTTAAACGTGTATCCGCCAAGTTGCAAAACTTTATCTAAAGCATTTTCAATTGGATTAATATTTTCTTTCATCGCGATATCTGAGATGTTTGCAAAAGCTGTAATATCTCCGCTGGCCTGTATTGTGCCCAGATTTGCGTCAGTGGCGTTGTTAACAACCAACGAACTAAATGTTACATTTGATCCTGTTCCTACTGCCTGACCAATATTAATTGGAACAATACCATCTTCATCTGCAGCTCCAAATGTAACACCTGTTCCTTCTGAGAAAGCACCTTGTGCCCTTGCTTTTGTAAAGTAAAGGTTATCGGTACCTTCGGCTAAAGAGTCGGTGTCGTGGTTAATAAGTGAGCTTACTGTACCTTGAACGTTGCCGAAGAAAGTCGCTGGAATATTTGCAGCAGGTCCACCATTTTCAAGTACTTTACCTGACCCGTTTCCGCCTGTAGCGCTTGGATGATATACGTCTCCAGTAAGATCACCAGTTACGTTACCAATTACGCTACCAGTAAAGGAACCAGAACCGCCTTGAGTTACGATATTATTTGCAGTAAATGTTCCGCGAACGACTAGACCATCTTCAATTACCACATCATCTCTTACATATAGATCTACAACTTGAAGAGTACCATTCGGTAGTAATCTAAGCTTAGGATCTCCAGAACCTGTGTCTAAGATAACAGCGGTGTTTACAGAATCTTCCATACCGAAAGTCCACGTGTCAGTATTATCTGTAAGTTCAATTCTAGGACCACCAGCCGTATATTTCAGAACAAGTTGATTCTGATTTGTTGTAGCATTCATTGTAATAGGATTGTGGAATGTAACGTTATTAGCAGAGTTATAAGCTCTTACGTGATCTGAAAAAAGTTCATCATTTGCTTTTAAATCTGTTGCTTCGAACGTTCCTACGAGAGTAGCGTTACCTGTAGTTTCGTCACCGAGAGCAGATGCGGTTACTACTTCAGCTCTAAACAAATCTACCATTTCATTGGTTTTATCAAACCAGTTTTGAAATGTTTGTGTAGTTGTAATGTTTGTAATACTTGATTTTGCCATTTATCTGTTCTCTAATTGATCTAAGCGCTCATTTACTCTAACGAGAGTTTCACGAACAACAACAAGTTCTTTTGTTAAGAGCTCAACTTTTCTATATAAAGCTCTTTCTTGTTTATATTTATTTAGCGCAGCTTTGTCTGTGTTTAAAACTGCGCCTGTCGTTTGCTCTCGTTTTAGATGTATCATGTTAACGCAATGCCTCTATAATCTTTTACCATAGGTACTTGATGGAGATCATCTGCAATAAGATCAATTCTAATTGCAAACTTTCTATATCCGCTAAAGTCTCCTTCAGTGCTTGTATATTCAAGAACTCCATCAGCATCTTTGTTCGCGGCGGCTACTTTATACTTGTACTCTCGATAATCTTTTTGATTAATCGCTGAACAATATACACCTACACCTTCTACCAATTCTAATTCAATCCAAGGTAGAGTATCAAAGTCTGCAGCGTCATATGTATTCTGCGGTCTGATATAAACTTTGATATCGGTGTTTGGTGGTCTGTAACCTGTAACAAAGATTTCCATATCTTCAGCATCAAGATCTTCTGCCAACTCAATTCGTTTTGAGATATATTTAGAAGTATCTGCTGCAGTAGAAGCTGTCATATACTGATAAGCAAGGGCAGCTGATAAGTCCATATCAACCATAGGTGTTGATGTAGAGTTTGAGCCATTCGACATTTCTACTGTAATATCAAATGCTTTCGATCTTGATGGATCATTTGATTTACTAAAGAGTGTTACGCCTTGAGTAAATGTGTTATTATCACCGAATCTCATTGGAAGCTGATATGTTGTGCTTGTATTTGCCGGAGGAACAAAAGTACCTTTAAGCTGTGTTCTTGTAATACTGTCATTTGCTTTCATAACAATTGGTTGGATATAACTCAAGTTAATATCATCGATTGTAGCAATCGTTGCTTGAACACCAGACGCTAATCCTTCAATAGTTCCTGCTGCAAACCCACGACTTGTTCTTGCTGAGCTTCCTTTAAGATGAAGTTCTGTTCTGTCAAGTTTATCGTAGTAAGAAACTCTACCTACAACGATAGGCTCACCCGAAGCAACTGTAAAGTGAGCTGGTTTGTCTACAGTCATTTCAGTATTGCTGTTAACGCTTACGACTCTGAATATGTCTTTAGCCACGTTTCCAGAATCTTCCATTAGAACATAGTCATCGGCGGCATATGTATCACCGAGAACACCGGAATCCGCAGTTACAGTAGTACCACTAATAGTCATTCCACTTACTGTAGCGCCTTGCTTAGGCTTGATCTGATAGACATACTCGTCTTGTACAAACTTACCATCCCAATCTGACAATGTAAAGAATTCATGATCGTCATTTGTCATAGTAACAGAACCGACTGAAGCATTAAAGTCATGTCTGTGCAACTTAAACTTGAGATCTTCGTCTTGGTAAGCACTCCAAGCTCTGTTGTTTGTAGATGTAAATAGAACACCATCACCCCAGTCTTGTACAACAGCTTGTCCATTTGTAGAACCAGATGTGAGATCGTTACCACCAACTTTAGACGTAAAGTGCAGATAGTTTGGATCGTTGGCGTCAGGCATTAGAACAACACAGTATTCTTTCTCAATGTCCATTCTTACTGGAGCTGGGAAAGTTACAGTTGTAACTAGATCTGAAGTATCAGAAACATTTATTTCTGAAGCTAATAGATGCACTTTACCGAAAGGCAAGATTGTATTTGTTGGATAACCATTTTCCACTTCACGAAGCATAACAGTAATACCATTCGTTTCTGACTTTCTCTTAAAGTAAAGATCAATCTTTGAAACGAATACACTGTTAGATCCTTCACCCATACCTTTCTTGATAAAGAATGTCTGAGCAAGTGGATCCCCGTTGCCATTTCCTGGAGGATCAGCGGGTGGATCCGGGCGAGGTCTTCTTCTACGTGGCAGGTTGCGAGTTGTCGTTGTTTCATTATGGAAGAACTCTGCAGTTCTTGTAGAAGCAGTCATAGACTGAGCATCTATAGAAATATTATATGAGTTATATGCGATAGTAGCTCTAGATGTTGAACCTGAAGCAATACTTGAGTACTGATCAACGTCAACAATGTAGAGTACTCTTTCACCTACAAAGAATGTTTCTTCAGGAATACTAAATACGGCTCTCAATACGCCGTTTTCGTCTGTAAGTACATCAGCACCTTTATCACCAAATGCTTGAATATCTCTTGTAGCATTTACTGCAGTACCTGGCGCGACGTCTTGATTAACGTCAACACCATCAAAGAAGAAATAATGTTTAGTGTTTGGTCTCAAACCAGATACAAAAATATTTACATCTCTTGCTCTAATAAACGGCATGAATTGTACGTTAGAAACAAAGTCACCAACTCTTTGGTCGATAGTAGCGTTCTCTCGAGCTGCAATAGTAGAAACTGTACCTTCTTGAATTGGTGTTGGGAACCAGTCGTTCGGGTTACCGATCTGAGTACTTCCAATAACGTCACCCCACTGAGTATCAGTAAGAGGAATATATCTTTGTAATCCTTCAACAAAGCTTGTAAACGGCGTTGCTAGATCGATATTCAAACGTGTTGGGTTTGTTACAGTATCATGAACCATGTCATGTGATGGGAACAATTCTGCTGTACCGTTAAACGACCAGAAGTTACTTACACAGTTTCTAAAGTTTGTTGCATAAGGCTGGTTAAGTAGCTCAACATGCGCATTTCTTTCAAGCGTAGCAACATCAGCATCTGCTGTATTCGGGAAGATAGTGGCATTCGTACTTGTTTTGTACTTTAGATCCATTGGGAAAGTTTTTACTGCAGGAGTAAGAATCTTTCTATTAAAATGAATCGCTGCTTTGTAGTCAGTATCTTCTAGGTTAGCAAGAGAACTGTCGTTCATTGGATCTACAAGATAACCATTCTTAAATCTTGTCAATCCATTTTCATCTAGAATTGTCATGTTCTCGACAGAAGATTCAAGCTGGCTCAAGCTGATATAGTACTCAAGTCCTTCAAGTCTTTTCTCAATCTTTTCGATATCTCTCATTCTATAACGAGGAGTACCTTTTGATTTAGCACTTACAGCATACTCAAATTTTCTTTGGTTAGCGGCTTCATTAGGACTTAGAGCTGGATATCCAGGAATTGTAATCTGCGAAATTACCATCTCATCAGAACCTACCTGAGGAGGAACTGGAGTAGCAGATTCTACGCCTTTTACAATCTTAATGCTACCAAATGAATCTACAATAATACTGTCAACACGAGCAAGATATGTTTCAATGTCACCTGTTGCAACAGCATTCAGACAAGGTTGTAGGTAATCTGTTCTTGAGAACTGAGGTGCTTGCTGACCAACAGTCTGAGTAATTGTTCCGGCAGATGCAGGAGTTGTATGACTATATTGAACAGCAGCATTTTTGTCTGCATGAGGTCTAAAGTCAATGCATTCGCGCATGTTGTAAATCTTTTTATTGCCAGATGAGTATGTTGGAATTTGCCATGAACGACATTTATCATTTGGCAAAACAGCAGTCTCATCGTCGATAGGATAACTATCGATCGTAAAGAAGTATTTACCGCTGCCCGGATTTGGTTCGAAACATTTCATACGTACTGTAATCGTACCAGCATTTGGCTTTGGTCTGCCCGGAATATATTCCATATATGAAATATCATAGAAAGTATCTTTCTGATTGATTCTCAATCTAAAGCTTTCACTGTAATCTGTTCCAGTGTTGTCAGTTACTTCTAGAATCTCATATACATCTGGGAAGCCAAGGCTGTACGTATTTACTACAGCCGAATAAGTGTTCTTTACATAAACATTGCGCACAAGTTTACCGAACGGTCTTGGATTCGCAGTATATCTTGTATTTACATATAGAGTACCGGCAGGATCTGAGTTGTCTGCAGGATCAAGGTTAACTGTGATCTCATTTAAGTTGACAGATCTTGAAAAACTTAATATATTAATCTTATCATTACCGGCATCGACAAACGTTAGGTCTGCCTGATCTGGTGAGAAGTCATCAGCTTGAATGTCGGAATCAGAAAGTGTAAATGAGTTTCCTGTAATACCAGCAACTGCTACAGATTCTCTCGCAGGAATAGTCATGTCAGTAATTGACTTAAGACTAAACTGCCCTGTGTCAAAAATAAACGGAGCATTTTTAACGTCTTGAAGTATTGAGTTGTTTGCAATAAAGATTGTGCCTGAATCGCCGTTAATTCTATCCACATCTTTAAATGTAAAGTTAGAATTAGTCATCTTAATATTGCTTAGATATAGACGATTTTCTGTAATATTTCTTGCATATGCAGAACCAATTGGAGTACCCGCAGAGTTTTGTAACTGCATAGTATTCATGCCAAGATCTACTGTACCACTTAGATCTGTAATATTTACATATCCACCGTAATTGATTGAGATACTTTGATTCTCATGAACAACAGTGTTTGCAATTTGATCAATAGTAAGTTCTTGATCGCCTCTGTGATCGATTCTAAATCCTTTTACATAAGCAGAACCTTTTCCTACGATAGCCTTTACATCATCGCCACGCTTATCAACGACGACATCCATTCTCTCTACGATATAGTTGCCTGACTCTTCATATGTTCTACGAGCTAGTTCATCTCCCAAAGCATTGAATTGAGAAACGTCACGAATAGTAACAGCGTTACCGTTCTTATAGCGAACTAATGTAAAGAATGTTGCGTCTAGATCGGCAGATGAAGTTGTTTTAGTAACAAGCTTTGGAACTAGTTTAAGTCTGTCTGCACCAGGAGCATTCTCGTTTGTAGATCCAGAAGCATTGTCATAAAGAGTGTTGTCTTGTTCTGGACGAATGATGCTTTCTTCAACCTCAAAACCAACTGAAACGCCATCTGGATTATTATCATATTTTGAAATAATCAGAGTTTGTTCATTAGCAAAAAGGAAGTGGCCTTTCTGGAAGATAACGCCAGAAGCTGATTGCAAGCCAAATGATTGACCAACAGGAGTAGGTTTGTTTGTAACGCTCAAACCAGTTACATTTGTTAGAACTGTTGTATCAACAAGAACAGAACCATTATATCTTTTCTTTGTAACTGTTAAAACTTCACCGGCAATGAATGTTTTAATCGGAGTATTTGTAGTTGTATCTACAGCGTTGTTATATGAGATAAAAAA
>Ga0208917_1000119_pt1 | contig 37233 bp, 35 predicted proteins | sample DEB08_DNA_10_FD_185500 | JGI IMG/M metagenome (GOLD analysis project Ga0208917, IMG submission 185500) | Aqueous microbial communities from the Delaware River and Bay under freshwater to marine salinity gradient to study organic matter... | ecosystem: Environmental > Aquatic > Marine > Coastal ...
TCTTGACAGAATTTCTGAACTGAGATAAACTTAGATTATTCCCAGTGGAAATTTGTTCATTGTGAGTTGCGTCTGGAACAATAGGATTTTCTTTTCTAATGTCAGTATCTCTTCTTAGTTGAGAAGCCCTAATTTGACTACCAAAACCTGGTTGATCATCTGTAAAATATGCTCTTAATTGACTAAAAGAAATCTGTCCAGATTGGAAGAATAGTGTATCCCCTTGTCCAGGATTTCTTATTATAGTTATTGACATAGATTTATATTAGTAAAGGTCTTGCCAACCGAAAGTGGTTCCACCATCAATGCTACCGTATCCTTGATGCTTCTTAGTGGTACTGTTGTAAATGATTGCACCTTCGACAGTATATGCAAGACCAACCCTTTGAGTTGAATCGAGAGTTGGTAGAATCATGAATCCAGTTGAAGCAGCGGCACCAACTCTTCCAAAATCAAGAATACTTCTTGGAATAAAGGTTCCAAATCCAATAGATGATATTGGAGAATCATCCACTAAAACTGAACCATTAAAAACGGTCATGGATTTATTGTGGAGTTGTAAGTCTCCAGAATTTCCATCATCAGGGACAGTGTACACCTGTGTTGTTCCAATACCAACAGATGTGAACTCGGCAAATCCGTTAGGAACTCTTAAATCTGCTTGTCCAATATCATCAGTACCAATTCCAACAGAAGAGAATAATGCTACTGATGATCTTGCATCAACATCAACAATCGGTGCATTTGTTCCAATACCAAACTGTGTGGGATTAATAATATTGAATGTCGATATTCCACTAGTAACATTGATATTGCTTGTGAGAATATCAGCAATAGTTATAGATCCATTAATATTTCCTGATACGGTTAAATCGCCACCTATAAATGAATTTCCAGTTACAGTTGATGTGCCAACAACGTGTAATGTATTTGATGGATTTGTTATACCAATACCAAGCGATCCATCATAGGTCAGAGACATTTTTTCTGAGAAGTCTTGACCATAAACCCACGCAAATCTACCAGTGTTAATTCCAGGACCACCTGCATGTAGGTAGAAATTAAAATCGCCAGGAGCATAGTTTACTAACTCAAAGGCGTTATTTGAGTTTCCATAACGAATTACTCCAGCACTATCTGCTATTCCTACACCAGACTTTTCTTGTGCAAGAATAATTCTTGCTTCAGAACCAACTAATTCTATTTCGGAAGTTCCAGTTGTAATGATTTCGAATGGTCTTGTTGGTGTATCGGAACCAATGGCAACTCTTCCATCAGACGTAATATTAACAATGGTTCCACCAGTTCCTACATTAAACTCACTTGCTGTTACAATACCACTTACAGATAAATTGGACGCTGTTACAGTGTCCACTTCAATATTTGGAGTACCACTTAAACTTGAAGCTGTAGTAGCAGTTCCTGTCAAATCCCCAGTAAATGTGGATACTACATTATCAACAGTAACTGTTGAGGCAAGTCTACTATTACTTAGAGTTCCATTACTAATATTGGATGCATTAATGCCGGTTATATCAGTACCAAAACCACTGAAGGAATATGCAGTTATAATTCCCGTTAGGTTAATATTAGATACCTCAATATCTGATGGAAGTCTACTATTACTTACAGTTCCATTACTAATATTGGAAGCATTAATTCCAGTTATGTTAGTACCAAAACCACTAAAGGAATATGCAGTTGCAATGCCAGTTAGGTTAATATTAGATACCTCAATATCTGATGGAAGTCTACTATTACTTACAGTTCCATTACTAATATTGGATGCATTAATGCCGGTTATATCAGTACCAAAACCACTGAAGGAATATGCAGTTGCAATGCCAGTTAGGTTAAGTTGAGAAGATTCGATCGTTTCTGCAAGTCTAGAATTATTTAAAGTACCATTACTAATATTGGAAGCATTAATTCCAGTTATGTTAGTACCAAAACCACTAAAGGAATATGCAGTTACAATACCTGCAGCAAGAATATGACCGCCAGTTTGGATACCAACACCAGTAAATCCTTCAACTGAAGTGTCAGTATTACCCGCTACTTGGAATACGAACCTTGGATCTACTGTACCGACTCCAACAAATCCTGCAGAATAAATGCTTGTATACCCAAATCCAGGATCCACATCAACCCATTGAGATGTGGGAAGATTTATAAGATTTCCACCATCACCATAATAGGTTATAATTCCACTAGAACTAGTTGCAGTTATAATACCAGAGGTAATGCTTGTTACACCAACATTGATTCTATTAGAATTAGTAGTTGGTATTGTTGTAGTATTGTTTACTGTTAGATATTCAGTTTCAATTGTCCCATGAACTTTAACATTTTCACCAACATCAAGAGATTGTGTTGGAATTGTAGATCCAATTCCAACCAGGCCATTTGCATTTATAATAAATTTGGTATCATCAACTTGAAGTCCGTTTCTAAAATTAAATGACTTTCTAATATTGGACATTACACTTTTTTTAGTTATTTATCTAATAGTTTTTGTTCAAGGTAATCAACCTTAGCATTTAAATCTTTTATTGCTTCAATTAATAGTGGGACAAGTTTTTCATATTGAACGGTAATATAGTCATTGCTTGCTGGAGCAGAACGAACTACCTCAGGTAAGACTTCTCGAACATCTTGTGCAGAAACACCAGCATGAACTATATCGCCATCAAATCCTAAAGATTGTCCAATTTCATTGAAGTTGTATGTAAATCCGTGCAATTTACATACTTTATCTAACGCATTTTCGATAGGTTCAATGTTAGTTTTTAATCTTATATCAGAAGCAAATGCTGTAATGTCGCCAGTACAAACAATAGAACCACTTACAGTTAGAGTTCCTGAAGCAGTCAGTGACTGAATACTAGCAGAGGATGATACAGAAAGAGATGATGAAGTAACAGATGTTGCAGAAAGAGTTGATGTAGAAACAGATGTTGCAGATATTTTAGGTATCGTAATATTACCAGATGAAGTGTTTTGAATTGTACTACCATCTATTTGTATATTATCAATAGTTGCCTGACCTTGAATATACAAGTCACTAAATTTCAGTGATGATGTTCCAAGATATGCACCAGCATTTGTATCAGGTAAAAATCCTGTTGATGCAGTAACAGTTCCAGTAACATTTACACCAGTGTTGGTAGTTGCTAATTTTTCATCACCATTATAATAAAGTTTTACATATTCATTGGACTTACATTCAATCGAATTATGATTATCAATGGCATTGATATAAATGAATCTATCAGTTGCATTATCATCTGTATCGGAATTTCTAATGTAAATATCGCCAGAACTATCATTATTATTTTCTATGTATAATGTAGCAGAAGAATATGATATAGATGATTTGTCTGTAGAAGAAGTATTATCACCAAAAACAATTGATGGAACTACTACTGCCTCACTAAAAGTAGCAATTCCAGTAACATTTATGCCAGTATTTTCTGTTGTAAGTATTTCAGTTCCACCATAGTATAAAGTTGCCTGTTTTGTTTGTGCATCGGCGCGAATTATTGGATTATTTAAAGTGTCTTGAACAAGGAATGCATCTCCTGTTTTAACACGGATTTCTCTATCAGTGGTAGTACTCTTTAAATAATGAGCACTATCACTTGGAGAGGTATAAATTTCAAGTCTCTTATTTACATCAGTTCCAAGACCTAAGATGGAGTTATCTGTTAAAAGAACGTCTCCTACAACATTAATATCTCCACCAAAGTGTGAATCATCTCCAACACCAATACCACCTTTAACGACAAATGCACCAGTGGTTGGATTTGAAGAGGACCCCGCTAAAGTTACTCTAAGTTGATTATTAAAATATGATTTACCTTTAACTCTCAAGTTTTTGGTCATTGTAACTGGACCATCAAATTGCGAAAGAACATATCCAGATGTTCCACCTTCAACAATAATTCTTTCTCTGATGGTTATTTCATCAAAAGCAACACTTAATTTAGATGGATCTTGTCCAGTAACCGTTGGTTTTGGAATATCATATGAAACAGTTTCACCAGAAGCAGCAGATACTTTGGTATTACCATTAAAGGTATCACCTCTACTGTTCATTCCAGTGTAAACAACTGCTCCAGCAGATCTTTCTTGTGCTTGGACTAAGAAATCTTCTCTTTCACTTAAAGTTTTAATTTGAACTTGAGGTAATGCAGTTGAGTAATTACCAGGACCATATCCAAGATATTCAAATGTATGACCAGATGCACGACAAATTGAAGGTCTTCTAAATTCAACAGGAATTGCTCTAACTTTCTTAAATAAAGTTCCAGACTCATGATCTCCTTGCTTTGTTCCAAGATATCCTCTTGAAACAACTGCACTAGTGTTGGTAACTTCTCCACTAACTCTGAATATTTCATCATTAATTTGGAGGAAATCACCAAGTCTCAATCTATCGGATACATTTGCTCCACTTAGACATGTAAATGACAGTGCAGCATTACTTCCTGCATTATATGTGCCAGTTAATTTAAATACTTCACCATCATAAAATGGTATAGTACGGGAAGAATAACTTTCAGTTCTAATATCAGATATTCCTTCATTTGAAGATAATCCATGTTTTAGAACATAACCACCAGCAACGGAGAATGGTAGATCACTTTCAGTTTGAACTGTAAATGTTGTCGTTGATGTAACGTCCTTTACAATATAATCACCAGCATTGTTATTTGTAGATGAAATAACTCTAAACTTATTTCCTACATTTAATCCATGAGAATTGACAGTAGTAAATGTAATAGCACCAACTGTTATTTGTGTATCACCGTTGATTGTAGTAACTATATTAGCAAATGAAGTTGAATCAATTTTTACAGAAGGCCCAACAACAAATGCATATTGACTAGTGGTTGGTGTTGGATCTTCACTTGTCCTAGCAAATCCAACTGTATTCTTAGTTACACTACTAATTCTGTAATAAGCATCTGCAGTTTCTCCATCACCAGTCAATTGTATTACATCACCAATATAAGTAGTAATACCAGATGTTGATAATGTCATATATGAATCTGCAGATCCACCTATAACAGTAACATCTGGATATAAAGTATCACTATCAGAATATCCAGATCCTTTAGCAGATATTTTTATTTCGGTAATTAAACCACTAGAATTTACAGTTACTCTACCTGTAGCACCTCTCCAATCAGATTGTACGGAGTCATTATATAGTTTTACATTATGATAAACACCTTCAGTATGACTGGATCCACCTGCGGTTAAGGAACCATTGTTAACACCCCCAAGACCATGATTATATAAGAACCCTAGAGTTCCAGTTGTACTCGTGGTACTAACAGTGTTAATTTTTAGACCTAAATTAAATTCCTCACAGAATATGTCGCAAGTTTCTCTAGTTATACTCTTTTTGAGATCATTGGTTGCAACATCACCAATTGGAGATCTCTTGGCAAATGTTTTTGCAGATAATTGATTATCATCATAATTATCTCTATCCAATTGTGGATAAAGATCTACTGGACTTTGTGTAAATTTGCTATCAGTAAAAGTATTTGGAACTGCATTATTGGCAGATAGAACATATAGGTGATAGATTCCATCTTTTTGATTATAAATGTAGTCCGAAATTACATCATTTCTATAGATATACAGATTTGATTTTATATCATTTCTTTCGAGAGTTGGAAGTTCACTTACTGTTCTAGTTTGAGTTGTATCGTTTTGGAATGTTCCTGGATCATGTTGTATATCAAGTATGTCCTTATAACTTACATAAAAACTATACTCATCAACTAAACTATCGACAGTAAATGATCCATTATATCCTCTATTGAATTGACCTGTTGTAGTTTCACTAGAATCTTTTACATTTCTAATAATTACAGTGTCATTAACTTTTACTCTATGTGGAAGTTCTGTGGTATACTTTAATAATGAACCAACTTTTTCTGCAGTTTTAATAAATTTGGTATTTCTATTATATGATGTATTGCTTAATGGTAGCGTAGTTCTAGAAGATGTGTGACCAGGAATATCATTATCGGTAAGAGCACCAGTAAAACTAGAATCTTGAAGAATAAATCCGATCTCTGGATTTTTTGCATTATATGCTTCTTTTGGTATGACAACTCTTAGTTTATATGTTTTCTCATCTAGTGCTCTTTCATCTGCGATTCTAGTGACATATGCTAAATCTGTAGAATCTGAATACTTAGCATCATCATTAGGATCATATCCAACTCCAGAATCTAAGAATGAATTGTAAATAGCATTATTGGACTTAACATTAATATACCATTGATTATTAGATGTATCCCATTGAATTGGTGATCCAATGTCGCCAGCATTTTTATCGGATATTCTACTCTTAATTGTTAGTCCACTTCCCTGATAAGAAGAGACTGCTTCTCCCAAAAATGCGTATGTGTATGATGATGCTAATTTAATAAATTCACTACTACGAAGACCCTCTGGATTTGATACTGCATTATAAACATCAGTGTCTTGAGTAATTGCGAAATAAACACTATGCTCTTTAATGTTTTCGGGAAGATCTCCTGTGGAACTATTAATTATAACTGTTTCACCAGTTTTTAGGTTGTTAGATCCAATGTAAAAATGATTTTGATAACTGATATACTGAACATCATAAGATTTTTCATTTCTATTCAATTGATTATTTGTGCCTGTCATGTATACTGCGGCACTATAACTACTTGATCCCTGATCAATGGTAATTACATCTTTAGATTTAGCACCAATTCTATAACCCTGAACTAAAGATGTTGGTTCAGAACTTCTAGATGTAAAACCAGATAAGAATAATTTGGTAGAATCTCCAACAGTTCTAGTTTTTGGAACATCAAGTTGCAACCAGTCAATTTGATCTGGTATAGAAGAATCTATAGATCTTGGTGCAACAATTGATGTGATGTATGCATGATTATCTTTATCGAATGCTTCCGATTTAAATCCAGAAGATTTAAGTGCAACTTGCCCAAAGTTTGAGTTGGAGTTTGTAATAGAAGCATCTGCTCCAGAGTTGATATCAAAATGATATGTAAATCCGATAGCAAAGACAGATACAATTTGAATAAATGAGTCATTTGATGCCTTGATGTGACTTGTTTCCCATCCAGGTCTATAAATTGCATCTTGATCTAAATGATATACTTTTTCTGTAACTGTTGAAGATGCTTGTGCTGGTAAATCATCACCAGTTACAACTCCATAATCTATACCATCATAAACTCTTGTTGAAGGATTATATTTAACAAAAGCTCTATCATCTTTCTGCAGAGAAACTGCTGTGAACTGTGCCACAACCATGGAACGGAATCCAGATGCTTTTGCACCATCGGCGTGCATCCCATTCATACCCCATACGGTTCTCAATGAGATATTGAATACATATGGAGATGCACCACCAACAGTATCAGTTTCTACAGTAACTGTAGCATTATTGAGTCTTGGGGAAGCGTTTAAGTTAATTGGAAATGTTTCAAGTAGATATGTAAATTGTGTAGAACTAATAATATCTTGAACAACTGTTGAAATATTATATTGAGATGTACCAACTCCGCGAATTCTAATTGGAGTTCCAGCACTTAACTCATGAGCGACATTTGTAGTTACAGTAATTCTGTCGGTAGCTGTAGTACCATTGCCAGATATAATATTGGATACATTAATTGGGTCACTCTTAAATGCACCAACAATCTGCCATTCTGGAGTCTGTTTTGCAAATGATAATTCTGATCTTGGGAATTTTGAAGCATTTTCAATAGATCTGTAAACATTATACGCATTACCAACTTTATGGTAATACATGTCAAGATCTGTTAGTGATGAGAATTTTTCTCTATTTACTGTATTAACACCGTCAGCATATTCAAAAACAGTTAATTTGTGATGACTAAATCTCGGTGATGATGTGTACTCAGCATCAAAAGATCTTGGATTTGTATATACAGTTTCACTATCTCTACCATCAAATACAGAAAACTGCCAAAAATAGCAAGCACCAGTAATTCTAAAAATTGCAGAATTTGGGATAGTATCGTCTGTTGGATTTGGAACATATTTTGGTCTAATCTTTGTTTTTCTTAAATCAAGACCAACAATAGATGTTCCTCTTGGTACTATTACACCGCCATAAACACTATTAAACTTATAAAGGATATTATCTTTTTGCGTTAAATCAAAATTACTATCTAATTCTAAACTTAATGTGGTAATTGCAGGAGTTCCTACACCACCTTCGACCGGAGTAACATATGCAACGTTACTATTATTATAAATTGCATAACCAGGTCTATTGTCAATTATATGTTCTCCTGGGAATAATAATATAGTAGTCTTTTCGGTAATGTCGTTATTATTTCCTTGCAAATATGAAAATCTAGCTGCTTCTAATAACGCCCTTTGAACCGTTTTAAAAGGTTGAGCAAGTGAATTACCTTCATTTGTAATTGAATCAGTAGAATCAAGATCACTTGGATTCACATATAGGATTCTTCCCTCAGTATTCTTGATAAAATTATCTAACTTATTAAGAGGCATCTTACTATCTTTGACGAAATATTTCTATGATGTATTTATCAAGTCAAATCCTCCTCATCAAAATAGCAATATTCGTCATCTGGCATGTCTTCCGGATTTTCTAAATCAACAGGGAATAGGCAAGGATGTACTTCTTCATCTATCAAGTAGAAAGAACTCCTGTATAAGTCTTCTGGTTCATAACTTATATGTTTATTTGCTTCTTCTACTAAATCTTTATCACACAAATGTCCCTCAGGAAGTTCATCAAATGTAAATGGAATTTGATTTATAAAATACATCTTCACTATCATGGTACCGTTAAGATACCAACAATATTCGCTGGTGATTCTGTATTTAAAGGACATTTGTTTTTCCTTTATTTATTTTTTAAATAGGACTGCGGAGAATTGAACTCCGTTCACACCGTTATAAGCAGTGGGCCTTAACCAATAGGCGACAGTCCCTAAAAATCAGATCCATAGATCTGAAATAATTTTAGCACGCTTCGTTGTTATTGTCAACGTACAATTTGTATATTTCGCCGTCTGCAGGAATCATGACAGATGCAGTTCCATCATCTTTCACAATGCCAATGTGTTCTCCATTCTCCACTCGTTCAAGAAGTTCATCAAAATTTTCTTCCCATTCCTTCAAGGTGTAAATCTCCATAATTAGATCAGTGGATTGGTATAAGCAAGGCAATCACTATCATCATCAAGAAAGTGACGGACAACCTCCAAAACATCCATGAATTGTTCGACATCATCACATTCAATGGTTTTTTCATTACCTTCACTAGAATAAAGATAAAACTTTCTCGCCATTGGATCGACAACACAGCGAGTTAGATAATCCTGTTCAATCATTTGAATTCTATGAATACCTGTCTATGATAGCACACATCTGATTGGGTGTCAATACCAAGATTGCCTCGTCTCATAAAAAGTCGTTTTATATGTCGATGGAGATGCTATGGATGCTATCATAAGTTGATGATCCCTATAATTCCGTGCATATCTCCTCGATGAGGATAATCCAAGAGCAGATATATCAACACTAGTAGGGGTAGAAGCAGTTGATATGGACCAAGCAGTGGAAAGTTTATATTGATAAATGTAACCATCTCTCGCATAAGTATAAACATAATATCCATCATCACTAAACCAAAATGAATATATTTGACCCACACTCAACGTAGCGGCATTTAAAGTTCCGGAAAAACTAGGGGAACTGTAACCAATATTATATGCAGTATTTAAATTACTTTGAATTATTACATTTTCATATGTTCCTGGAGTACTTGAAGTTGTACGATTATACCGATATATTTTAGTTCCATCATCATTCCAGCAACAATCTTCACCATAAAGTGGTAACGATCCTTCACTCCATTGATTACAAAAATGGTACCATGGTTCTACACCAATAGCGTCAATATTAGAACTTTGATTGGTGTGTCCAGTTAAAGTGGTATAAGACCAAGCTGAACTTGTGTCCCATACCATCATTATTGATCCACCTCGGGTTATATATGTCGACGCGTTGGAAAATTGATACCTCACGAGTTCACCGAGCACTAATAGATGCCTACCATCTCTGGACCAAGCAACACTAGAGACTTGAGGATAAAATAAAATGTAATCAAAGACAGTATACCAATATCTCCATAAAATATTTCTATCAGAGTAGTCGATTCCACCGGACATAGATCCATTTTGATAAAGTTGTTTTATTTTAAATGAACCATATGCATTATAAAATGGTCCACTCAATATACCCACACCATTAATTAGGGTTTTTCCATTATATCCAAGGTCTGCACATAGTGGGTAATTGGATAAAGTAGATTGAATACTACTGAACGCTACCGACCAAATAAAATTTCGATAGTCTTTGCCATATTTTTTTCTAGTTACATTATCTTCTGGTCGATACATTCCAGATATAGATCCTCTAAACTTATCTTTTGATCTATCAGAAATTTTTCCCAGAATTCCAGATGGAGTTTTTTCTAATTTTTGAACTCCTATTCTAGCAGTCCTTTGTGCAAGCGTTCCTGATGGAGTTCCTAAAAGACCTAATCTCATTTTAGTTAAGATATTTCTTCATATCCAATAGTTAATGAAATATTAGCAGTAGCTCTGGATGCTTGTATTGATACATTTTCTTGAACATAAAAATATGTTTCTTTTGTAGAAATAACCTGGGTAGAATCTGCTGGTACATCAATAGTATATGCCAAATAACATGTCGTAGAAGTGTTAGCATCGTATATTGCTACACTTACACTACCATCAGTAGTTCCACTTATATTAGCTGCAAAAATACTATTAATCTTAAATACTTTTCCACTTGCACTGGCATTTGTTAATACACTTGCAAGCGATGTTGTAAGATTGGATGTTATATTTGTTTTTCCTATTATTGAAGATGGATTTCTAATATTTGGTGCTGTCATACAGTAAATCCTATTATATTGTATTTATTAAAAGAGCATTGATAATATAATAAGACTTACATCATCAGATCCTGCCAATCCTTGTGCTGATTGGATTCCTTGAAGTCCTTGAAGTCCTTGTCCTGCAAACTCACCGTCCAGTCCTTGTACGCCTTGTAGTCCTTGTACTGATTGAATTCCTTGAGTACCTTGATCACCTTTATCACCTATCCCAATTCTTCCCTGAAGTCCTTGGGGTCCTTGGAGTCCTTGTCCTGCAAACTCACCATCGAGTCCTTGAGTACCTTGAGTACCTTGAGTACCTTGAGCACCCTGTATTCCACTAATGTCTGCAAGTAGTGCTGTAACCGCCCAGTTATCCCCTAAACCAAAACCATCTACAGAAGTATTTGTGATGCTATATTGAGAATATCTTAAGTATACTCCACCAAAAGTTTTTACCTGAGTGGGAACATTTACAGAATAAAGTACCCAGTTAGCACTTGTATGATCAGTCACATCTACGCCGATTTCGGTGGGAGTGACGTAAAGGGGAGTCCATGCAGAACCATCATGAGAATATTCTAGATAAAAATCTTCACCAGCGGGTTCTGGGGCATCGCCCCAAGTATATCCACCCACACTCAAATAGAAATACATTGTGGTGACATATCTCAAATATACTCTCCCATCTAGTTCCACATGTCTAATACCACTAGAAGGGAGAGCATTAAATTTAAATATAGAAGTACTTGAAGTGATGACATTACTTATTGTTGGCATTCCACTGGTCGATGAAACTGTAACGATATTAACACCATCCAGAATTAAACTATTATCAAAAGGATCAATTAAGGAATATGTAATAGCATTGGAATTTCCTACCGATCCTTGCAATCCTTGTGCGCCTTGATTGCTAAGACCTTGAAGACCTTGAAGACCTTGAAGACCTTGGTTACCTTGAAGACCTTGGTTACCTTGAGCACCCTGATTACTTAAACCTTGAACACCTTGAGATCCAGTAAACTGGGCAAGAATAGATGTACAAGCCCAGTTATCATAGATACCTCCAGTATGGGTTTTTTGTATTAGTCTTAAATATACGCCACTGTAAACTTTTGCTCCCAATGGAACCTCAAATTCAAATAATGTCCATTGTGCAGCAGATGCGGCCGTGATTATATCAGATCCAATTTGTGTCCATGTAGAACCATCAACAGAATATTCTAATTCTAGAAAATCTGAAGATTCTGGTATGTCTCCCCAATTGGTGTTATCTGCTTTAGATATGTAAAAAATTAAGTCTTGAACTTTAGTAAGATATATCCTAGAATCGGATTGCACATATCTATCGACATTTGCAGCATTTCCAGTAAATACAAATATTGGAGTGTTTAACGGAACTTCAGAACTGGATGGCATACCAGTAACTGCAGATGGTGTAGTTAAACTGATACCACTTGTTAATAATGAGTCTGATTCATCTGCATCTATAATTGCATAACTGATTGCATTTTTTCCACCTTGCAATCCTTGATTACCTTGCAATCCTTGATTGCTTTGCAATCCTTGGAGTCCTTGTAATCCTTGGAGTCCTTGCGATCCTTGCCAACCTTTACCTTGTACTCCCTGTAGTCCTTGAAAACTTTGAGTACCTTGAGAACCCTGGTGACTTAAACCTTGCAATCCTTGGAGTCCTTGATCACCTTGTAGACCTTGAATTCCTTGGAATCCTTGACTTCCTCTAGTTCCCTGGTGACTTAGACCTTGATTACCCTGCAGACCCTGGACACCTTGATCACCAACGCCCTGCAGACCTTGAAACCCTTGACTTCCTCTAGGTCCTTGAACACCTTGACTACCTCTAATTCCCTGAGCACCAAGAGAAGAATAAACTTGCCAAGTTGAATTTGCTGGTGTTGAACTATCATATTCGTAAATAATATCTAAAATTGTATTACCAATATCTACAGTTAGATTTTCAGAATATCCCTCAAGTTTAGATCCATTTCTACCAATTATTAAATTTGTCGTTTTCCAATCGCCTCCATCAGCAATTCTGACAACTTCTCCGCCAGAAGGTGAAGATGGTAATGTTAGTGTAAATGATCCTCCAGTAGTGTCTGCTATTATCTGATCACCATCAGACATTGTATAATTTGATGTTTTTCTTGTCCATGCAGCAGCACTTCCACTGAGTCCTTGACTACCCTGAACACTCAGACCTTGAGTGCCCTGAACACTTAGACCTTGAAGTCCTTGAACACCTTGATTACTTAAACCTTGTGTTCCTTGTCTACCCTGCAATCCATCTTGACCATCAATGGCAATACCATCTTGCCCCTTTATTCCTTGTAGTCCTTGTGTACCTTGAAATCCTTTAATATCATTTAATTCTACCCAATATCTACTTCCAGTCTTACCACCAGAATCTTCTGGTACACTTACTAGAACATAAGTTTCTGCTGGTAATGGACTACTTGGATATGGATTGTTGATGGTAGAGCCAACACCAATCTTAGGATCACCTAAATCTGGTTCTGCTTGCTCTAAACCAAGAAAATCATATCTGTCAGATGTTATTCCTGTCGGACCAAATTTTCTTACTCTTCCAGAACTATATTTTGCCATTTATCTTTATCACTGTTTAGCAGTTTCAAGTACACTTAATACAATATTCAATTTATTATCTTCACTCGCTTCTATTTTAAAAATATCATTACTCTCTAAAACTAATCTCCCATCACTAACAACATAATATGAATCATTTGCAGGAATAGGAACATCGTTAGCTAATTTAAAATCTCCACCAGAAATTCTAGAATGATATGCAGTTACTGATGCTACACCCGTGGAAGTATTTGTTACTTGACTTAACACTACAATTGTTGCAACACCAGTTGGACAAGTATAGATACCCGAATTTGTTGTTGTTAGGTTATGTCTTATTGTTTTAAACCTATTAAGAGGTATCTGTGCCATATTATCCTAATGCTATAATAAGTGGAGTTACTGTATTTAATAGACTTTGATTGAATGCTCTTCCAGAAATAGTTCCTGTAAGTTGATTTACTGTAAGGTCTGGTCCAATTCTAAAATTACCAGATTGATTTGTTCCAGTAAATATAATTTTTCCTCCATTTTGCATTACAAATTCATTATCTGGAATAGTAACACCACCTAAAGCAGGTTTGGCAGTATTAATATTTGTACCACTTCCAACCCATTCTAAAGATATCGTAGTTGCAAGTTGTAAACTTACTCTTGTGAAGTAAACTGTAGAACCAGCACCTACTGTATTATTTAGATTCTGTTGTAGAATAACAGTGCTAATACCAACTGATGGTAATGTTGCACTTTCTATTCCATAATAAAGAGGATATCTTTTAATCGCAAATGAAAGTCCACTTCCACCATTTTGTGTAACTACCGTGGATGGCGTTGAAAGATATTGAGATCCTCCATTAATTACATCTATAGAAGTTACTTTTCCAAAAGAATCCACATTTGCAGATAATTCTGCAGTAATTCCATTAGGTCCTGTTGGATCAGCAACTAAAATTGTTGGTGGATTTTCTTGAGAATATCCAGAACCACCATCCAAAATTTCTACAGACTGTATTTCATAATATAATGTATCAAAATAAATTGCTTGTCCATCATAAGGTCTATTGGTACCAATTCCAGAGATTGTTACAGTATCTGGAGTATTTCCATTAGCATCAACTTCAGATACAACTTTTCCAGTATATCTATAAATTGATCTCGAATATTCATCACCTACACCATCAGAAACAAGTCCCTTATTGCCAAAAGAACTGTTGGAGTTTGTAATATCACACTGTCCACCCCCAGTTGCCCAATGCCCAATATCATTACAAATAGTAAATAAAGAAACTAATTGGGCATATGCACCATTTGAAATTGAAACGCCAATTCCATTTTGATTATATTGTGTATAAGAGTCTACTGACATAGTACCAGTAACGCCAATGTCGCGTTTATCACCGGGTTCTGCATGAAAACCATCAACTTTCATACCAATACTGTTACCAATAAAGTTGGTGCAGTTTCTTATGTATGGCCCTTGTGTAATTGGTCCGACTCCTGGAGAATATGTACTTCCACCAATTTTACTGCTTGAAAAATTATTGTTAGATTGCCCATCATAGTCTGCAGGATATGTTGTATTAATTCCAGATCCATTTATTCCATCTCTAATAATGGTTGTAACAACACCAACACATGAGTAAATTGCAGAAACTACATTTACACAACCATTAAGACCATTATTATGACCAGTAATTGGATCTGGTTGCGTTGACAGATCTCTTACTTGAGTATGTTCTTGTTGATAATTTTCTAATTTTTGTATTTGTCCACCAGAAACATAAGTATGTGGTAAAGTTGATTGACCAACAATTACATCAAAAGTATTATTGTCAACGATATTATGAACTGGGAAATTATAACCATATGCTCCAGATGGATATATTACTGTTCCTGGACCAGATGGACAAGTAAATCCAAGACCAGTTATTTTAACTGGATCATCTTTTGATAAATCGTGACTTGTTGCTTCAATTCTTACTATTCCAGTACTGTTATCATAAGATGCGGTAGTAATAGCAACTGGACTACCAGATAGTTTACCTGCCCAAATAGCATTGTTTATTACAGATCTTGCAATGTCAGCAGCATATCGCATAGCATCAATAGTCTCAGTTTTAACACCAACAATATGCTGTAAAGCTCCTGCTTCAGTATAATAAGATTTTCCTGCACCAACACACTTTGAATTTCCACCCCTAGTTATGTCATGACAAACTGCACTAAAAACAGATCTAATATCTTCTGCACAATTTTTAGTTGTTGCAGAATTCATTGAAAATCCTGGGTAGTCACTACTGTTTAAATATGATACTGTTTCATTGGAAATAAACTCAAGATTCATTCGAATCATTCTTGCACCATCAAAGAATCTATCTGATGAGACGCCTGCAAGAGGTTGGAATGCAATCACAGATGCACCATTAGTAGATTCTGGGCCAATAAAACTTAAATCTGTAATATGACAACCATTATTTACATGGAATAAATCGGATCCAGAATTTTGTGGTGTTACAATACAGTTTCTAAGTTCTGTTCCCTCAACAGATACAGTTTTATTTAATACTACAGGATTATTCTCAACATATACTCCAGGAAACACTTTGATTGTATCACCAGTGCTTGCAATTCCTGCAGCATTTTTAATTGTTTTCTTTGGATGATTTTCTGCTAATCCAGTGTTTGAATCATCTCCATTTTGAGAAACATAGATAGTCTTTCCAACTGGTCTATAAGAAGTTACTGTTACTCTACCCTTACCATTTGTGGGATCTAGATCAATACCAATTCCAGAGACTAATTGAGTAACAATACCAACAAGATTTACACCATCACCATAATAAGAATCTGCAGTTGCAATTCCACTTACTGTTAGTGTAACTGTATTAAGTCCCACTTTAGCAAGATCTGCAGTTCCAACACCAAGACTTCCAGTGGCGGGTAAAAATACTAATTTCTCAGAAGCAATTGCTATTGATGCTATGCCACTAACAGTTTCAGTGACTGTTGACAATCCAACAAATAACTTTGTTCCTAATTCATTATTATCATCAACTAGTAGATCTGCTCCAGCGCCTTTTACACCTTGAAGACCTTGAAGACCTTGGTTACCTTGAAGACCTTGAACAGATAAACCTTGCAGACCTTGATTACCCTGTACACCTTGATTACTTAAACCTTGATTACCTTGATTACCTTGAGTTCCCTGTGTACCTTGGAAACTTTGCGTACCTTGATTACCTTGAAGACCTTGAACAGATAAACCTTGCAGACCTTGGTTACCTTGAAGACCTTGAACAGATAAACCTTGAAGACCTTGAAGTCCCTGAGGACCTTGACTACCTTGTGAACCTACTCCCTGTAGTCCTTGAAGTCCTTGGAAACTTTGAGTACCTTGAGAACCTTGGTTACTTAAACCTTGCAATCCTTGGAGTCCTTGGAGTCCTTGTGTACCTTGGAAACTTTGAGTACCTTGGTTACCTTGAGTACCTTGGTTACCTTGGAGTCCTTGGAGTCCTTGGTTACCCTGATTACCTTGCAGACCTTGGAGTCCTTGGTTACCCTGATTACCTTGCAGACCTTGGAGTCCTTGGGTTCCTTGGAAATCATTGACTGGCCCCTGAAGACCTTGAAGACCTTGGAAACTTTGCGTACCTTGATTACCTTGAGTACCTTGAAGACCTTGATTACCTTGAAGACCTTGATTACCTTGGAAACTTTGCGTACCTTGAGAACCTTGATTACTTAAACCTTGTAATCCTTGTGTACCTTGAAAACTTTGAGTACCTTGAGAACCTTGGTTACTTAGACCTTGATTACCCTGCAATCCTTGAACAGATAAACCTTGTGTACCTTGAAAGTTACTTAATGGTCCAATAACACCCTGAACACCCTGGGATCCAACACCCTGCATTCCCTGACGACCTTGTAATCCCTGTCTACCTTGAGTTCCTTGGAAGTTACTTAAAGGTCCTACAGCACCTTGAAGACCACCACCACCGCTTCCAGTGCCAAGTTTGTCACCAGTTTCGCCTACTATAGCATCACCATATACAACAATTCCTTGCCAAAAAGTTGCCTTTTCATTAAAATGTGCTTCTTTTCCAAATACTGTTGATTTATCAGGATCTGGTATCTGAGGTGTTTCTGCCATATTACTTATCCGTCACAATACTGGAAATAGACTCTTTAAGGTCTGAAGCACTTTTCATTACATGTATCGCATCATCAACATCAATTGGAATACCTGCTGCATCTAAAGCAACATCTGCAGCACCTGCAATCAGACTTCCAACACCACCAGATAAGGCTCCACTTGCAGCACCCATAGCAATATCCGCTGCTGTTCCTAAAACATTTGGAACACCTGGTATTAGACCACTTATTCCAGACAGAAAATCTGGTCCAACAAAACTTCCTTCGAAAACTCTCATACCAAATTGTTGTGGATCTGGAATTAAATTTCCTAGCAATCCTTTTGCTTCACATCTACTAGATTTTAATAATACCCTTTGTTTAGAATCAAGATTTATATTTCTTCCTGCCTTTATATCTACATCTTCATCAGCTTCTATGACTATATTTTTACCTTTAATTTTAACCGCACCATTTCTCATTGCTGTAATGGTAACATCGCCACTCATACCCGCAATAACTATATCAACCCCATCAGAAGCATCTTTATTTCCACCAATAAATTCAATAGTCTTATCACACCAAACTCTGTAAGTTCCACCTTCAGTCAATCCAGTTAAACAAATATCATTATTATCAGTTACTGCATAAAAATCATAAACATTACTTCCATTACCACCAATTTGTGGATTATTTGTATCTACTCTAACTTTTGGTCCTATACTAAGGATATCCCTTCGTTCCCAATTTTTTTCTTTTGCCATATTATTCTATACAATCTTTTACGAAACTTGTACTTCTTAATGTCTGTTCCCTACCAGTTATAATTTCATTTGGCAACTTGTCTAAAATTGGTTGTAAAATTGCACCAACTCCAGTGTCTGATTGTATTGTGATTTCAAGAAGGTCTTGAACTGGAATATAATTATTTATTATTGTTTCAGGAGTGGATATGACATTTTTTGGAGTTGTAGAATTAACAGATGCTCCAATTATAGACCCATCTTCAATAATTAAACTATAGGTATTACCAACATCATCAGATGCAGTATCACCTTGTTCATATCCATATCCAGGTTTTAGAACTGCAACGCCACTAACATAATTTGGAATATTTGATGGGTTAGATTCTGATACTTGTTCCCCTGTGTTAATATTTGGATTTCCAATCGGATAATTTTCTCCAGGTGAAATTATGTAAAAATTTTCAATGCTTCCATTGTCATCAATGTTGCATCCTATTACAGCACCATATCCCTGTTCAGATTCATCTTCAATTTGAACAAATGGGGGATATTTGTAATTTTTACCATTATTCTTAACTTTTACACCTATAATTCCCGCAGTAGTTTCTCCATTTGCGGTGACAAAGTTTCCTAATATAACTTCACCATCTCCATTTTTTCCAGATCCACCAAATAATTTAATTTTTGGTGGACTAGTGTATCCTACAATGGGTCCACTATAACAACGTCCAGGTTGATTTCTAATTCTTAAATCACTAGTTGCGGAGGTAAAAATATCATATCCCGCCTTGACTGCATCTTTTGCATTTTTTGCAGAAGCAGATGCATTATTCATACTGTCCAATATATTCTTAAATTGTAAAACTTTATCTGCAGTATTTTTAGCACCAACGCCAATAACCCATAGATCTGTATTATTTGCACTCTTATTTTTATTTTGATTTTTGTCAAATAAACCACTTATTCCACGTAATGCTGCAACACCACTGGTTAAGAAATTGACCACACTAAAACCTGCACTCAATATCTTACTAACACCACCAAGTACACCAGAAAGACCACTTTGTATTTTATTAATAATTTCTTTTATGACTGAAGCAGAAAATTGAGTTGATACACAAGGAGATGGTCTTGTTACATTATTAACCACATCAGTCAACATCCCCCCGACAATTCCAAATAAATTATTGATAACAATTCCTGGTATTTTTGGAATAAAACCTTGCAATAAGGATACTGGAATTGCCATGGCTTTTTGTGCGGCAACGCCTGCAAGATGTGCAGCAACAGGATTTGCAGTTGCCGCAAAAACAGCAGCATAAACTGCTTTATATAATGCTTTTAGTCCAGCTTGAAGAATTTTTATTAGACCAGTATATAATACATCAGTACACTGTCCAACTATTCCTTCAGCAATTCCCATTATTTTTTCAACGGATCTGCTGATTTCAGAAGCTTTTTTTAATAGTTTATTGGTTGGATCATTAACTTTCTGTATGAGATTATGAACTTCTGCACCAATATTTTTTGCGGTATTATCATTTCCAGAGTCTGCTAAAGATATTTGCTTCCCGACTCCCGAAAAGAAATACCTCTCATCTTTATTTTCACTCTTAGAATTTAATTTATCAACAGTGTCTGGTGGTAGTGCTCTTGGAGACTTTTGTGCCTTAGAATTTCCTTCACTTGACTGAGATTCATATAAAGTTCCATTCGGTTTTTTAACTCTATTAGTATATCCAGTAAATGGTATAAAAGCACCTTTAAATTCTTTACTAGGAACTTGATCAGTTCTACCAAAACATCCCATAATAACAGGAACTTGAGCACTATCCCCATCTAAAAAGAATCCTACTACAATATCACCTTGTCTAAGTTTTGGATTAACTGCATAATTTGCAGCACCACTTCCACTGGTTGTTGGCATCATTACCTGAGCCCAGGGAAGATCCTCATCGGGAAGTTCTACTGTACTATATGGATGATATCCCAATATTCTTACTTTTTTTCTATTCCCCCAACCCTTTCCATTTGCCTGACCTTTCTCAGATTCTACTGGAGGAATTTGACCTATCCACCATCTAAATCCATCTCTCCCAATAAAATTACTTTTAAGTATTGAGTCGTCTATCATTTTTTCTGTCCGTAACTATCTCTTACCAATTTTAAAGATGTATAAGAATTTTTTACATCAAAATGGTGACATAATTCTTTTATCATATATAGACCACTTGTTTCCCTATCAAATTCTTGCTCGTCTGAGGAACTTGCTCTTGGAAAATTACATTCCACTAAATCACCAGCACTTAAATTAGTGTTTAGTGGAATCATCATATTAATTCTTTGTGTCATTAATGTGTTATATCTCATTAATGCTTGAGATTGATATTTTTTAGGATCTGAATTCTCGTCAACGGATACATCTTTGTCCATAGTCCCAATATCCAAAACTTGAGTGATCATTCTTGATGGTATGTCACCTAAAGTTTTATCAGATCCATCTCCAATTTTTGGCAATTTTAATCTGTCTCCAAGATTTTCAGTCTTTTTATCATAGTCTCCGTGTTTAAATAACCCTTTTTCCGGAGATGTGAAAGAAAAATCTAATGGATTAAAATACATTCTTTGTGTTGCATATGTTCCAAGTCTTAATTTTTCTAACAGATCTGAATTTCTATCGACGAAGTAATTTAAAATCTTAAAATCATTATCCACTTTTTTACCATCAGGACTAAAAGTTTCATTTTTTTCTGTATATGTATAAACGGCCTTTGCTTTCTGCTTATTCAATTCATCAATGGATCTAAATTGAAATCCAGATTTTGTTTGATAAAATAAAAATCCAGCAGTTCCATCTCCAGATGTTAATGGAACACCTTTTGATGCTAACCAAGTCAAAACTGTGAATGGTTTTCTCATGTTTCCAATAAAACCATACTTATTAGATGTTTTATCAATAGTCCCTATTTTTTTAGTCTGTAAAACCTCCTTTAATATCTTTTCCACAGAACCATCTATACTCAATGAAGTTGGATATTTTTTTACTACTCTAGAAGTTTCATTTGCAATTGCTTCTCTTGATACCAATTGTAGTGTAAAAGATTCTTTGTCCTGCTCAGAAATGACATCACTTACAGAAGAAACATAAAAGTAATCTTCAACCTTTGAGGAAAAATCTAAATCAATATTTGATGTCGTATTTGCTCTTACCTTTATCGAAACTCTTTCACCACCTCTTAATGGAAGTCCATTGTAAATTGATTGTTTTACACCATCCTTTTCTATGCTATCTCCAGTATTCACAACTTTAATTCTCGCAGTAATTACTGGAGAAAAAATATCTTCAAAGTATTCAAAGGCAATGGTCCCTTTACTTATATCAACAGATTGACTTTGATCATTTGATTCTAAAATAATTTCATCATATTCCGATTTTTTAGTTGCATCCATTATAGGTAACTTAGGTCGAGCATTAGTTTTTGTTTCATAAAGTTATTTAACATAGATAGGAAGTTTTGTTCTCTTCCACCACTGTCTTTGGATTTACCTGCAGATGATTGGGGCATTTGTGGTGCTCCACCACCACCCCCACTATCAACAACGACTGTCTTACCTCTTCTATCTGGAGTAATACTTCTATCCATTGAAGATTGGGAAGATGCTTTTGCTGAAGTCATCTGTGGAGAAGATGCTGCTTTTCTTGCTTCAGGTAGATAATCTTTATATATTCCTTGCGAAAAAACCGACCAGGCTCCAAATTTAGATCCACCAGAAATTGCAAATGCTGCTTTGGCATTAGTTAGTGGATCAAACAAATCTTTGTTTGATTTTAATCCAAATTTTTTCCTCCTCTCTTCACCAAGCATATATCCAGGTTCATCCAACATATTAATTTGCCAAAGACCATATGAATTATCTGGATATTTTGTATTGTGTGAGTCACTCTTACCTCCAGATTCTCCCATTGCAATTGCAGCAGCAATAATCGCATTTTCTTCAGTAAACCCAGCCTGTCTTGCCAGATTAACCAATTGTTTCATCGATAATTTTCCACCTTTTGGTGTTGGTTGACCCATCATTGTTTGTTGTGGTTGTGATGTTGGTGGTGGTGGGGGTGCAGGTTGACTAGTCTTTACTTTCTTTACGTCTTTTCCTTTTACAAGAGCTCCACTATTAATTAGTGATGCTGGATTCATAGTTCCAGATACAGCGGCATTGGATGGATCATAACCAGTAGAGTAATCTAAGTGTAAGTGAGGACCACTTGACAATCCAGTATCTCCACTAAATCCAAGAACTTTTGCAGTTCCATTTGGACCAGTTCCAGCACCAACCTCTTCTCCAACTCTAACATTTACGGAATTTAAGTGTGCTAATTTTATATAATTACCATTCTCTAATTGAACTACAACAAATTTACCATATCCACCACTTTTAGAGACATTTGTTTCAACATCAACCACTTTACCACCCATTAATAGTGTTAATGGTGTTCCAATAGGCATTGCATAATCTTCACCAGTATGACCTCTTGTTCTTCCATCAGCACCATGAACACGAGCCTTACCTCTTGATCCCTCAGCACCAGGTATATAATCACCATAATCTGCACCTTCAGGATCAGTTATTTTTTCTCCACCCTCAGATGTATACTGAGGAGTTCCACCTTCACTTATCCGTTGTTCAGTTTCTTCTACTGTTTCATCAGTTGAGGGAATATCAACACCTGTCGGTTCTGTAAATGCTCCTGTAGCATCTTGGAACGATTGTGTCAGTGCATCCCAATTCGCTCCCAATTCCTCAGTTGCTTCATAAACTCTTTTTGATGAATCAAATAAATCAAGTGAAAAAAGATTATCTTTATATGCAGTCAATACTTTTCCAAAACTTCTATAAATTGATAATATTTGTCCAGGAATTCTTTGTAAAGCATCTCTCAATTTATCTACTCTAATTATAAAATCTCTACCCATTGCTTCCCAAGTAGGATAGTTTTCAACTAACCATCCTAGTGCAGTCCAACCTATAAATTTTAATATTCTGTCTAAAAAACTACCTCCAACACTTTGAATTGTTTTTGCACCAGGAATTGGTACTCCAGATTTAACCCCAGATGCTTCAATTTGTGCTTCTTTTTCTCCCCTTATTTTTTGCTCATCTCTTCTAAATTTCAAAAACTGAGTTCTTTTTATAATTGCATCTCTAGTTTTGGTTTTATTTTGCAATGATGATTTAATTGATCCAATCGTAGTTTCTACCTGAGATGTAGAAGAACTAATTCCCCCAATAGAAGATCTTATATTACTAATACTAGATTGTTGTCTAATTGATGCCGATACTGTTGGAAATTCTGCCATATTATACTACCACATTGTAAGAATGCAATGAATATAATGTATAGAAGTTTTCTGGATTTGAAGATGAAATCAAAGGAATATCTGTTATTGACTCATCAGATCCAGGAATACTAACTGGCATTGGACTTTGTGATCCACCAGAATTCATACTTACTACCTGAACTGGTGGTTCTTTTAATTCTGGTAAAGGAGTTACTTCTTTTGGTGGTGCTTGCACATTTTCGGAACTTGCAACAACTGGAGGAGCATTTATATTTTTTTCCGCCTCAATATATCGTGCAGCATCAGATGAATCAGGATCTTCCTGTGTATTCATTTCTGGAGAACTTTGTTCAGATGCACCTACATTTGGAAGTGCTTTTTCTTGAGGTTCTACTGATGCTTTTTCTGTGGACGATTGTGAAGAATCACTTGACGATGAAGAAAATAATGATTTTGTATCAAATCCAAATATATTTCCTTTTTCAGAATCGTCTTTATTAAATAAAGCACTAGTATTAATTGTGGAGGAAGTACTACTAGAACGTTCTTCTTTATCATCCTCCTTTAATTCTTTAAAATCTGCTTTGGCGGGATTTGCTTCCACTTTAACTTCACCACCTGTAGTATCAGGTTTAGCGGGATTTGCTTCCACTTTAACTTCACCACCTGTAGTATCAGGTTTAGTGGGATTTGCTTCCACTTTAACTTCACCACCTGCAGTATCAGGTTTAGTGGGATTTGCTTCCACTTTAACTTCACCACCTGCAGTATCAGGTTTAGCCATCATGGCAGGTTCTTCTGATTCTTTTTTGGGTTTTTCAGATTCATTTCCTAAAAATCCCATCCCAAACATATCAAGTACTTGTTCACCCCAAAAAGCAGTCTTAGCAATTCTTCCTGTCCAACCAGGAATAAATGCTGCTGCACCAAGACCTGCCTCTACATAATTACCAGTTAAAGCTTCCGCACCTGCAGAAAGAGCAGTTCCAAATCCACCTGAAATCTTAGGTCCCCCAGATTTAGGACCTTGTGGTTTTGGTCCTCCTGGTGTAGAAGGTGGTGGAGTGTTGGAACTCCTATTTCCAGTAAATCTACGAGTAATTGATGATCCTAAGTTCCACAAAGCTTCAAAAGGTTTTTTAAGTAAAAACGACCCTATATTTTTACCAAGACTAAGAATTTTACTAACTACTTTTGAAAATCCACCACCAAGTAATATGAATGCATTAAGGAAACTTTTAGATCCCTCAGCAATTTGCAATTTTATTTGTTGGACTAAATCTACATTATCTTTACCTTCTGCTTCTAGTAATTCGTCATACTTATTTGCTATCCAACCACCAAAAAGATAAAGAATAGCCTGACCGACTCTATCAAATAAACTTCTAACTTTAGTAGATACCCTAGAAGCTGCTGAACTAAATGCAGAATCAATCTTTTTCTCAATTACACTTTCTTTTCCAGTTCTTACTTCCTGTTCAGATAATATTCTTTCTCTTTCCTGTTCATTTAGTAAGAATCTTTGTTCACTAGCGGCATCATTTTGTATTAATGTCGATATTTCAACTAAACCATTATTTAAAGAATTAATATCTTGCCTAACTCCATTTAAACCAAAATTAATTCCATTTAAAATTTCTTGATTCTGCTCAGTTACTTGCAGAGTTTTGATATCTTCAGCACTTACAGTTGATTGAGGAGTTACAAATCCTGCTGCCGATGCACCTACTCCCTGAAATCCTGCACCACCAGATCCAACAATACCTTGTCTGGATTGTTGATTTAGTGGTGAACTTGAAAGTAGAGGGTTATTAGGTGCCATTACCGTTCTTTAGATTTTCTTCTTCAATATATTGTTGAAGTAGAGAAACATATATTTCCCTTTCCCAAGGAATCATATTTTCTAAATCCGTCAATGAATATTTATGGTGCTGAATCAAGGAAAAATTTATTTTATAATATGACACAAGATTTTCATGTGTCATCGCTAGGCGAAAAAAGACGTTAAACCCTCCATTACTATTTCATTTTCAACACCAGTATTTGGATTTAATACTTTAATTACATGCCTCAACTTTGGCATGGTATCAAAAAACTTTTCAATCTGTTTAAACTGCTTTGAACTCAAGGATTCAATAAACTCAACAAGTTCTTTTTTAGTGCAATCTTTTGCAGACCAAGATTCCTCTTCATTGTAAATTTGTTCAATACATGAAGAAATTACAGAGAATGTATCATCTACGGTAATATCAGATTTATTTGTAAAATTATTTTTAATAAATTCATTCATGGATGGATACCTCATTCGCACACTTAAGTCATCATCCAACTTAATATCTCTAGTGTGATCATCACTAACTTCAACTTTAATATCATCCAGATCAATACTCATGGGAACTTGTGTTTTTCCATCATCTGGACATGTAATTAAAACATCTGCGGTTTCACCAACAGACTTACCTCTAATATTTAAAAACAGATACTCAATATCAAAAGTTGCAAGAGAATCAACTTTAATTCCTCTTGTCAGAATACAATTTCCAATAACATCCTTTACAGCAGATGCAATTTGCTTAGGATCATCACTTTCCATAGCAATGATTAGTATTTTTTCTTCCTTGACAAGAAATGGTCTGTACTTAATTTTCTTTTTTAATGAAGGAATTTCCAACTCATATGTTGGCGTAGATACTTTTGGTAAAGGCATAATATTTTATAATATGTAAAAATATTTAGATTGCTTTTTGAGATCCAGTTAAAGAGGTGTATAATTCACCTTGAACTATTGCTTCCGCTGGAGATAAATCAGCAGGTCTATAAACAACTCCAGTTAATCCGGATTGTCCAGCATTCATTGGTATTCTTGATGGTCTATTTGTAGGATCTTTATTTTCATTCTCCATTCTAAAAAGAGACAGACTAGTTGTTTTGCCAGCAATGTACCTATCATATTCAAATGTAGCAGATACTTTTAAAACATCAGATCCAGCATAAGAAACTGGTATAGATGTGAGAGATTGTGGGAACATACCTTTAAATGTATATTCAATTTCACGTCTATAATCTCTATCAAATTTTATAATTTTAGTTTCAGTGGATTTATAATCATCTGGATATTGCATCCGTATGTAATAATCACTTCTAATTTTATTAGTCTCATTATCAGATCCACTAGAAATAAAATCCATCCAGTGTTCTAAAACTTTAATTGTATCATATCTACTATCAACATAAAACTCCATTACAATATTATTATACATTCTAGTGTGGGCAATTTTTTCGCGAATGCCAACATATGGAGTTACTTCAGAAGTTGCAAATGCAGACGTTGGTAGTATTGTAGATGTGCACAATAAACCAAAATCACTAGTGCAGTAAAATGGAGACACTCCACGGCGTGCCAAGTATGAAACTACTCTACTTGGTATTTGAAATCTAACTTCATAGTGAGAAGATTGTGCTAAATTTCCAAATAATCTTTTCGCTGTGCTTGGTTGTATTGGGAATGGCACTCTAAATACCTATGACTACTCTTTTTTATTATAATTATTTAGATGGCATATAGAGGAAAATATCAACCATCGTATCCCCAAAAGTATAAAGGCGATCCCACAAATATTGTTTATAGATCTTTGTGGGAGCGCCGTTTTATGAAATATTGTGATACAAACGAAAACATTCTTGAGTGGGGAAGTGAAGAAATTGCTCTCCCATATCGTTCACCACTAGATAATAAAATCCATAGATATTTTCCAGATTTTTATATCAAAGTCCGCGAGAATGATGGAAGAATACAAAAGTATATTATTGAAGTTAAACCAAAAAAACAAACGATTGAACCAAAGGTCCAAAAGAAAAAAACTAAAGGTTACATCTATGAAGTGACTGAATGGGTGAGAAATCAAGCAAAATGGAAAGTTGCTCAAGAATTCTGTGAAGATCGTCAATGGAAATTTAAAATAATCACCGAAGACGAACTGGGTATTAAGTAATGGCACTCACAGGACATGAGAGAGGTAGTTTAGAAGAATATACTGTAGCAGAACTACAGGACATTGCTAGATCATATTATATTACATTTAAAACTGAATCTGGAAATACAAGTACAAACTACAGCAGATTAAATAAGGCACAACTTATTCATGAAATTAAATATGATGCCGATTATCAGAAATCAAATCCTGATAGAAGATTTGATGATGCAATATTTGAGGATGAAAATAGAATTTTATCAATAAGAAGAGATTTAATTGGTATTGAAAATCCATCTGAATTGATGAGAGCAATTATGAAGGCTCTTAGCGATACTGAAGTTGATTTCCCCAGTGTTGGAAATTATTATACATACATATACAGCGCAAAGACTCCTGGTTTAATATATGATCGCCACCCATTGATAATGGCATCTGAACCAGTTGGAAATGGATTTATGGGATTTAATTATCATTGGCAACTTAGGGGTGGTCAAAGTCCATTTAGGCAATATACCACACCAGAAGTTAGAAGTGGATATTTTGAAATGACAGTATCAGAATTTAACACATTGCGAGGTGTAAATTATGCTCTATTTGTTCAAAATAGTCCATAAATAATTAAAAAAATAAATGGCATTAGAGTTATACAGGTATCCAGAAAAACCTATAAGTAGACTTGATGACTATCTTATGATAAACATTCAGGAGTATAAAGCTCCTGGTCTAAAATTTGCTGGAGAAAATATTCTATCTCTTACATCTGGAGATGACTCATCTGCTGGAGGACTATTGTTATCTCAAAGTGCTATAATTTTACCTCTACCCAAAGCAATTAGTGATGGTCACGGTGCTAGTTGGGGGGATGATACTGTAAATTCTCTTATGGCAGCTGGATATGCAACTGCAAATGAACTTATTAGTGGTGGTATGGGTGCAGCATATGATAATGCAAAGAATGTTTTTAACTCATTAACAGGCGAAATAAAGGATGGATCTGGACAACAAGCAGCATCTGCAGCAGCTTCAGGATTAGCAGTAAATGCTCTTGCAGGAAAAGAGGGAAATATAAACGATTTAGTATCAAGAGCAACAGGACAAGTTGTAAATCCAAACGTTGAGTTACTGTTCAATGGTGTTTTATTAAGATCTGGATTCAACTTCACATTTGATCTTATGCCCAGAAATGCTACTGAAAGTACAAGTATAAAAAACATCATAAGAACCTTGAAGAAAAGTATGCTTCCAGGTAAATCTGTATCAGAATTTTTTGTTACTGCACCAAAAGTATTTAAATTAAGATATATGCGTGGAAGTAAAGATCATCCATTCCTAAACAAATTTAAATTATGTGCTCTGACAAATATGAGTGTTGACTATACTGGTTCTGGTCAATATTCATCATATCATGACGGTACACCAATACATATGACTATGAACTTGCAGTTCCAAGAACTGTCTCCAATATATTCCACTGATTATGATAGTCCAGAAGTAACAGGAGGAGTTGGATACTAATGTCTTATTTTAGAGAACTTCCAAATTTAGAATATCAATCATTTTTAGCAGATAAGCAATCATCTCAAGATTATATTCTTGTAAAAAACTTTTTTAGAAGAGCTAAAATTAGAGATGATCTTCAAAATGTGTTTACATTATTTGATAAGTATGAAATTGTTGACGGTGCAAGACCAGAAACAATAGCAGAAGAAGTATATGGAAGTGTTAACTATGATTGGGTTGTTATCATAACCTCAGGAATAACAAATATAAGAGATCAATGGCCATTATCAAATAGAGAATTGTATGAGTACTGCGAAAATCTTTATGGAAATAATTTAAATGCAATTCATCATTATGAAACTACTGAAGTAAAAGATGCTAATGGAAGGTTAATTCTTAATTCTGGTTTAGAAGTAAACTCAAATTTTACAATTCCAAATCCAGATAAAAGAGACCAAACTATAAATCCAGTAATTGGAATTAGTAACTATGAGTATGAAACAATTAGAAATAACAATAAGTCTTTAATTTATATTCTAAAACCAGCATACTTACAACAGATACTAAAAGATATGAGAAAAGAGTTATTTTATAGTGAATCTTCTCAATACATCGATCAAAAAACAATTAGAACTGAAAATACTTACAACACATCACCATAAGAGATTTAGAGATTTATCAAACACCATCACATACCTATGTTTACGGGAACGATCTTTCCATTCTCCATCGCACCCTTTAACAGAACCTCGGGAATGCTTGGTGCCATCTGAAAAGTAGAAATCTTTCTTTGGTTCTGATAGACCACAATACCTAAAGTTGCAAGCCCGATAGATTGTGCCACTATGATACTCGCTATCAGCGTATGAGATGATTGCTTTGACTTCTGTATCTTTTCTAAGTCTCTTAATCGCCTTTGAAACGAACCAAGAAGTGATATTATACTCTCCCTGCTGAGTATCGGGGTGGATGCAGAGTCTTGAGAGTTCGAAGAGTCCTTGTTGCTCATTACGTTCTAGTCCAAATGCGCCTTTTGCAATTTCTGGAACAGGGAGTCCAGTAAAGATACAGACTCCCTGAATGCCTCCAATATTTAGAGGTGAAAAATCATTTTTCTTGTATAAACCGTAATTATAACCAGATTTGAAACCTTTTGAAATATCCTTAAGATAATGAAACCGCAGAAGTAACTCTGCGGCTTCAGATTTGCTTACACGGTCTATTGTGTAATCAGACTTCACTCTTCGGCAAGGCGGGCGAAATATGACATTGCATCATCCTCATCTTCATTAGAGGAGGCAACGGTGCGAGTGGGTTTCAGAGAAGACAGTTCATCACGGAGATCTTCGGTGAGTTCACGGGTAGAACCACGGGTGTGCTCTTCCTCTTCTCCTTCATCTGGATCTTGGAGACGAGGAGTACCTTTGAGACCCAGGGTGTAATCAAGACGCTTCTTCAGTTCATCATAACCCTTAAACTCTGAAGGAGAAAGAAACTCTTCTAGAGAATACTGCTTCTTCCAGATTGCTTCCATGGCATCATCGTCATCCAAAAGAGCAGAAGGACGTGCGAACTCAGAAGAGTCGTAGTTACGATAACCAGCGACGTTCTTTGCTTTCAGTTTGAAGTTAGCACCACCCCAGAAGTCAAAGGGATCGATTGCTTCCTCATCTTCAAACTCGGGTTGCATGGCAGCAGTGAGTTTGTCGAAGATCTTCTTGCCAAACTTATACAGGAAGACTTTACCTTCATTGGCAGGATTTGCAGGATCCTTGACCACATAGATGTTAGCAACATAAGTCAGTTTACGCTTCTGCTTACGTGCTTGCTCTTTACCAGCATCGGTGCCGTTGTTCCATAGACTGGAATTGTGCTCGCAAATTGGGCACTTCTGATTAAGACTAGTGAGGCAGTTGTCAATCAACCAACCACCTGGGCCTTGGAACGCATGGGAATAGATCTTAGCAAAAGGAAGGTCTTCTCCTTCTGGTGCAGGAAGAAAGCGAATTACGGCATAACCGTTTCCACCTTTGTCACACTCTAGTTTCCATTGACGTTCATCAACAGAACCACTAGAATTATTCATTTTTTCAACTTCTTTCACCAGTTTTTCGGTGAGAGAACCTAGTTTGGATTGCTTTTTAAGGTCTGCGAAAGACATTTGGATTACCTCGGATTAATTTGGATTCGGGGGATTTACTCGGATAGTATAGCAAAGATGCCCTCAATCGTCAAGATATTGCTTGAGGGATTCGATTGTTTCTCTCATACTGTCGAATAAAATTGACATATCAGTGTCTGGTGGGAAACCCATCAGTACCACTGATTTGCGTAGGTTCTCTTTCATCTCAACCGCTTGTGGGTCATCTGAAAGAGACAATCTAGTATACATGATCATTTGCTTTTCTAGCAAGGTCTGCAACTTTTCGACGTGTTCTCTTTTGGTCTCAGCATCCATTCCACCAAAGGTCAGGATACTGCCATAGATTTCTTCCTGAAGATTATTGATTTCAGTCAGTTCGTCTTGGATAATATCAGATTTGAAAAAGTCACTCATTGATTATAGACCGCAAAATCTTACGATAATTGAACACATCAATATTTATGAACGGGGAATACTTTTTTAATTTTAAACTTACGGATTCCCACACTGGGTCCAAAAGTTTCTTATCGAAAGTATTCCCGAACAGGAATATTTTATCATATATCACCAGGGTTTCTAGGGAAATTTTCCCGCCCAGGAACATTTTTAGAACGGGTGGATGACCTTTCGAACAGTCGAAAACACTCTCTAATTCGTTCTCCAAGAACAATTCGTTGCTTTGTTCTTTGAACAAGTAAGTCAAACTCTGCTGTCGTTTCATCCAGTCTGAGTAGTTTCTTTCGCCAGAATTGATAATTTCTCCAATCCATAAGTTTTGCGGGTTATCGGTGGCAGTGAAATTGGATACTAAAAAATCTACGACTTCTTTATCAGAATACTTACGACTTGTCTTCTCGAACCAGTATTTGTCCTTTCTTTTATTGAAAGAAGTCATACTGGCACGGGTCTTCGCACCATATTTGAAGAAATCGTATTTTGGATTTGTGAAATGATTTTTTAGTGACAAATAATGTTGATAAGTTTCAAAGGGTGTCACGATCATAAAGGCAATTTCGCTCTCGAAGTTCTCTTCATAAAGTTGAGACGAGTTGCATCCCACTTTAGTCGTTCCTTCAGGGGTTTAGAAATAAGTTTTGCAACAGTTTCTACTTCAATGTTGTTTACCTCACAATATTGACAAATAGCGTCAATATAATTTAAATTTTCTTCGGCAACAAGTTTCTCAATTTCTAATGCAAACTTAGAGGGAGTTAAAAACTTATTTTCTATTGCTTTTTCTAGTTCGTTATTTACTTTCATAGTATTCCAGTTTATCTGCAACAAATTTTCTAATGTATTTGCTGAGCAGTTTGATGTACTTTGATTTGTCATATTCTTCATAGACGACACATTCTCCGTTTTCGCAAGCCATAATAATTACAAATTTTTTAACTGAGATATCAGTCATTTCATAGAGCATACATGCATATGCAGCACACTGCACAAAATAATGTTCGATCCAATCCTTTGGTTTTGGTTTTTTAGAAGTCTTAAAATCGATTATTGCTAGTTCGCCATCGTATTCGGCAATACAATCAACTGTTCCTGCAATTCCCAATACCCTACTATATAGGGATCTTTCTAAAGCATGAATATTATTTATAAGATTCAATTTATCCTTAGAAATTTTAAATAGAAAATCTGAGATAGGTTGAACTTTTGGTAAACTTTCATTTTTTAGATGATGTTCTACTAGTGTATGCATGTCCGTACCACGACTTGTTGCCGCCTTTGTGATACGGTCTGCTTCTTCATCACCAACTTTCTTCCTCCATTTGACAAAGATCTCCTTATTAAAATGACTGGTTACCGAAGTGATGGAAACCAGTCGGAGAAGTTCTTCTTCTGTTGGAATTTTATAATATCTTACACCATCAATAGTCTCCCTTTGAAGATCTGGGAGGTCAATATCAACATGATTAAACATTACATACCTGCTTCCATTTTTGCAACGATGTATTCTTTGACAAGTCCAGAACGGACAATATCTTCTACACCAAATTCAATAACATCAAAGGATGGCATTGACCTTAGAATTCTCATAAAATCCACAATACCATTTCTTTCATTGGTTTTAGTAAGATCTGATTGAGTAGCATCACCACAGAAACAAATTCTACTGTTCTCACCAACTCTTGTAATTATACTATCAAGTTCATGAAAATTCAAGTTTTGAAATTCATCTACAATAATAACTGCATTGTCTAGCGTAGTTCCACGAAGGAAGGAAGTAGACCAGAATTTAATCGTCTCCTGTGCTTTAAGATTGCCATACAACATCTCAAAGTCCGCATCAGAGGGCATTTGAAACATGTACTTTACCATGTTCTTATATGGAATCTGGTAAAGTGCTGATTTGTCATCATGATCTCCAGGAAGAAATCCAATTTCTCTGGTAGAAACTAATGAACGAACGAGATAAACTTTTTCATATGGACTTCTTTCATCCAATACATCGCATAAAGCATTATATAAAGTAATGAAAGTCTTACCTGTTCCTGCACATCCATATGCAACTAAATGTTTATCACTACCATATGAATCAAATAATCTTTTTTGATTATCAGTAAGTGGTTCAATATCAATTAAATAATCTGTGCTTACAGGTTTTTTCCTCTTCATTTGTTTAGTCGTCAATCCAACTCCAATGGGTTGGAGATCATTGTTCCTTCTCTTTCTTGCCATAAGTTGCTTAGATTTTTTTTACTTGTGATCCGGGCATTTTAGATGCCTTTGCCAGAACATCGTTCCATCCAGGATTTTTTGCAACCAGTTTGTCTCTCCACTCACCAACGTCTGTTGCCATCGGTGCAGTAGAAGGATCAGACCAATCTCGTGTCCAGTCTGGATTATCACTTAACCACTGGTCCCAGTCGTGAATACTCATCACAACTTCTTTTTGCTCACCAGTGTTTTTATTCACTACGGGGTATGTTGCCAAAATTTCACCTCTTATAATATGTCTTATTTAGACCCACTCCAGTGCTTCTGCCACTGTGGGGAACTGCTCTGAAAAGATCTTCTTACATGCCTCTGCGATCTCCATGTGCTCCTTCTGGGTGCCATTGGCAGAGCGCAGTTGAATGTAGTGGATCCATGAACGACATGAACCTGACATATAAATTCGTGTGGGAGTTGCCAGGGGAAGAATGAAACGGGCACACTCCTTTGCAATATCATCCTCAAGCATCTGCTGGTATAGATCCATACTTGCTTTGAAGTGATGCTGCATCAGGATCTCATACTTCTGCTTAAGAAACGGATCAATATCGTCGATAGAATTCTGACGATTCTTATGGTCTTGAAGACGAAGTTCTGGTAAAGGAATTGTATCACCTAACAGAGAAGAATCAGCATAGCGTTGCGAAAATTCTTGGTATGTAAATGAGCGATGTCGAAGAATTTGAGCTGCCAGACCTCTGGTAGTTTCAATTTCCAGAGTCATAAAACTCTGTTCAAACACACTCCAATGATTATGTTTGATACAATAACCAAGTAACTTGGCATAGTTAGGATTTTCCTGATTATTTGGATTAGACACTCTGGCAACATATGCCATGGTCTTTTCCGCATCCGGAGTTACACTAATCAATTTTACGTTCATTTACCAAATCCTTTCGATGTTTTCTTTTCGATTTCTGCGAGTTGCTCTTTCAACTCTCTGAGTTGTGCTTTCATCTCTATAATTTTTTCTTCAGTATAGAGATGATCTTGCTTGATTAAACGCTCAAGCAACTTGATAAGTCTTTTAGATCTACTAGTCATCAGTCTGGGTATCCATCATCATCATCAAAGATTTCGTCGTAATCATGAATAGAATATTCTTCTTTGGTTTGCAGATAACTTTGAGTATCAGAATAAATTTCTGCTTTCAGAGAATCAACCAAAAGTTCAAGATTACGGACAATCAGTTTTAGTTTTTCTTTGTCCATAGAATAGATTTCTCTCTATCCATTTTACACAAAAAAAGAGGGTTCGTCAAGAACCCTCTGAATCTTATTTACTTAGCAACTTGACCTCTGCATAGATTATAAGAAAAAATGCGGCGGAAAAGGCAGTGAATGATCCTACCAGTGCTCCGATCATTTTACTTTACCAAAGTACGGGATACTTTGATGCCACGATACATGAGAGAGAAGTTCTCCTGTTCACGAACACGCTTTGCTTCGGCAAGAACCTCAGCATTGTGTTGTTCGGTATCGTACTTGTTGCCACGATAAGTAACTTCAGACATGGTTTTACTCCAAAGAAATGAGATGGTTAAATCCCGTTCCTTCGGGCGGCGTTTGCGTTCGCTATTTGCGAATAGCGAATGAACGATCCGTTCCGCGTCGTCCTACTTGCGTCCTAGTTATCAAAGCATTGAGGGTCTGTATGTTCCATCCAGTGGATGAGAAGATCAGATTTTTCAAAGGGAGTGAAAAGAGTTGTCTCTTCCAATCCTTCCTTCAACCATTCATAGTCTTCACACCTAAGATGCATCTCAGGAGGGACATGACTAAAGAAGATTAAAGCAAGTGATAACATAGGATGAACGTAAGGGTAGTATACCCCCGATAAAGTATATAGTCAAGTAGTTTTGTAACTTATGTTACAAAAACCCCACAGAGCAAAAAATTTGCCGGGTTTTTTCCCGACGATATGGGAAATCACTTTCTCTTTTTGGAATCTGGTGCTTTGTATCCCCAGAGTTTAGGACTGATTCTACCATATCCATACTCAATTTTTTTTAAACCTTCACGAAACTTATCCCAATACATATCAAAAATATTTACCTGCTTAGAAGATCGTGTTAGATCATATCTAATCTCTCCGTCAACTTCATAGGTAACTATTCTTGCATCATTTGGAGCATCTTTAGTACACACCTGGTTCCAAGATCCATTTTCTATGAGTATTTCACACCCATATTTGGATTTTGAAGTTTCCTTTTCTATTGATGTCCATGAATCCATGTACACAACCTCTTCAACATCTTTTTTTTCCTCAATAGTTTCAACATAATTTTTCATGTTTACTTACCATCTCGCCATACAAGATCTGGATATGCGTCAGAAATATTTTTTCTTGAAATTTTATATTTCTCTTCCAATTTTTTATCCTTAACTAAGCACACAATTTCAGCTTCCAAGGGATGCAAACCTTGTAAAAGATTAATAAACATTGTTTCCCTGCGGAGAGAACTTAATCCATCATTTCCACCTTTAACAAAATTATAAAATTTATTATATTCTTTGCGGATAGAAGATCTGCCTTGGTCCTGAGAACCTAATGATTTACTATTAAGTTCTTCCATTTTGGTTACAGCATCACCAATTTTTTCACTTAGCGTTCCACTAAAAGAATTTTGCTCACCATTACTTGCATATGGAACATCACCTGCAGGAAGTGCAGAAATTAATGTTTCATCATAGTTCCATAGGAAAATTGCAACAAGACAAGGATGGCGATACTTTTGAAGTACCTCCACCTTTTTAGCATTACTTCTCTGCTTAGAAGTTAATTCTAAAATCTCAAATACAAATGGATTTGATGGAAGTTCAATATTCGTAGAACTTTTTTTAGTTCTTGTTGCTGATGTCTTATTCGTCGTCTTCGTCGTCGATTTCGTAGTCATGATAGTTTTCAAAATTAAATGCAATAACCTCATCTGGTATCAGGTTACCCTGATTATCAAACATTTCGGGGTGAGGTCTTGGAATTTCCCGATAGTTCATCATATACTCTCTTGCAACCCAACCTCCAATTAGTCCCACTACAAGAAACAATACGGTTAGAAAGGAACCGAATACTAAACTAA